>OLYA01001075.1_pt1 | contig 11603 bp, 7 predicted proteins | sample 1674361 | NCBI WGS metagenome assembly OLYA01 (sample SAMEA103958165, study PRJEB25191) | human gut metagenome | biome: human-associated habitat [ENVO:00009003]; feature: intestine environment [ENVO:2100002]; material: feces | place: Germany | collected 2013/2015
CCAGCGCGTCGAAATCGCTGGCACTTTTCTGGTTCTCTTTTGGTGTCAAAAGAGAGCATCCCTCGGCAAGCAGAAACTTCCCCCGCGGAGCGCATTCAAAATCGTCCCACGCAAAAAGCAGCCGCCGCACTTTCTCGTGCAGCGGCTGCTTTGCTTATGTTGTAAAGGTTATCAGCCCTTCAGGAAAGCCGGCAGGGGCTTGCCTTCCTTGAGCCACTGGTGATACTCGGCGGTGGCGGCAAATTCCACGTCACCGGCAGAGTTCAGGGCAGTTTCCACCGAGTCCTGCACCACGCCGATGATGAAGCCCACGCCCACCATCTGCATGGCGATGTCGTTGGAGATGCCAAACAGCGAGCAGGCCATGGGGATCAGCAGCAGGGAGCCGCCAGCCACGCCGGAAGCGCCGCAGGCGCCCAGAGCGCTCATGGCGCTCAGCACGATGGCGGCGGGCAGGGACACCTGAATGCCCAGCGTATTGGCCGCTGCCAGCGTCATGATGGTAATGGTGATGGCGGCACCATCCATGTTGATGGTGGCGCCCAGCGGGATGGACACGGAGTACATATCCTTGTCCAGACCCAGCTTTTCACACAGGGACATATTCACGGGGATGTTGGCGGCAGAGCTGCGGGTGAAGAAAGCGGTCAGGCCGGACTCCTTCAGGCAGCGGAATACCAGCGGGTACGGGTTGCGGCGCAGGTAAACGAACATGATAAAGGGGGAAACGATCAGCGCCATGAACAGCATGGTGCCCACCAGCAGCGCCAGCAGCTTGCCGTACTGGGTAAAGATGGCAAGACCGTTGCCGGAAACGTTGGTGTACACCAGACCCATGATGCCGAAGGGTGCCAGATTGATGATCCAGCGCACGATCTGAGAAACGGCATCGGCGGTGTTTGCCAGAAAGACCTTGGTGCTCTCTGCGCCGATGTTCTTCATGGCAATGCCGAACATACAGGCCCAGAACAGGATGCCGATGTAGTTGCCGTTCATCAGGGCGCTGACGGGGTTGGCCACAAAGTTGGTCAGCAGGGTGCTCAGCACCTCGCCCAAGCCCTGCGGGATCACGTCAGACTGTGCCGCGTCGGCCAGCACCACCGTGACCGGGAACATAAAGCTGGTGACGGCTGCAATGGCTGCCGCCAGAAAGGTGGTGAGCATGTACAGCCAGATCACGGTGCCAAAGCGGCGGTCCAGCTTGGACGAGCCCTGTGCCAGTGCGCTTGCCACAATGACGAACACCAGCACCGGGGCAATGCCCTTCAGCGCACCGACGAACAGGCTGCCCAGCTCGCCTACCCAACCCGCGCCCGGCGCAACAAGCGCCAGCACCGAACCGACTGCCAGGCCGATCAGGATGCGCAGGATCAGGCTGGTTTGGCTGTATTTTGCTACAACCGCTTTCAAGGTTTTCATATCGTAACACTCCTCTTATACTGTACGCCGAGTGCGTACACTTTCCTGTTTCTTGTGCAAGAACAGTTGTCATTATAGCATATACGGCCCAAAAGAGAAAGTGTTTTCAGGCATTTTGACGTCTCAAATCACGTTTTTTGTAACCTTTTGCAAAATTGCCTTGAAAACTGTACTTGTATAAAATACAGTTTTGCGGTTTTGACGAGGAACAGAACCCTCTCGGTCATCGCTGCGCGATGCCAGCTCCTCCGAGGGGGGAGCTTTAACTCCCTCGGTCAAAACCTATCGGTTTTGACAGCTCCCTCTGGGAGGGAGCCTTTGGCATGGCGGGAAAGTTTGTGCCTGAAGTGCAAAGCTTGCGGGCGTGTCTGCTCCCCCTTGGGGGAGCTGTCGCGCAGCGACTGAGGGGTTTTTAATGGAGAAGCGAAAAAAGCGTTAAAGCGATAGCGCCGACTGGCGCAGCGCTAGCTTTTTTGTGCTTCGACTTCTTCTTTAGGTTTGTCAAGGGCGTGCAGCCCTTGGCGACGGGTTGCGGCACCCAGCATCCGCTTCGTGCCTTGGGCGGCACTCGCGTCTTGCTGGCCGCTGCCCCAACAACTGCTCCCTGTTTCCGCCGCTGGCGGCGGTCGCAGTTGTTGCATTGCGGGGTGGGTGGAGTCCAGAGGTAGGGAGGGGGGGAGTCGGAACACCCCTCCCTGCCTCTGGCCCAGCGGAGCGTCTTTGCACACTTGCGGCAAGTAGGAGCTTTCCGGTCAAACCGCAAAGCTTCCCGCCACGCAAAAAAGCTCCCCCTTTCGGGGGAGCTGGCATCGCGCAGCGATGACTGAGAGGGTTTAATCCCCAAACAGCACCACGGCGTAGCTTACGCCGTCCTTTACCACATAGGCAACGCCCAGCTTGGTTTTGCCATCTGCCGCTTTGGTCATAGCTTCGGGATAAGTGCCGTCCTTCGGCAGGACAAAGATAATGTCCGAGGGGTCGTCGGCGTCCGGCTTCCAGTCAAAGCCCGGGGTAAAGGTATCAGTGCCCAGAATGCCCATGCCCATGTTTTCAAACGCAGTGGCGTAGCTCTTCTTCTCCAGATAGGTTTTTACAACATTGTCTACATGGGCCCAGCGGTAAAGCTCGGTCTTGTCCTCACTCGGTTTGCAGGACACCGAGGTGCTGGCGACCCAGTTCGCAATGTTGTAAGCTTTTTCGCTCAGATCCTCGCTGTAGTCCATTTTCTCGAAATGTTCGCAATTCTTGAAATATTCGCACAGCGCCTTTGCGCTTTCGGTGTTCGAGGGCTTGGGGCCTATCGGTGCGCCCACGCTGGCATCGCAGGCGGTGAACACGGTCAGCGCCATCAAGCTGACCAGCAGGCAGGCCAGTAATTTCTTCCAGTTTTTCATAGAACGATGCTCCTTTCCGTTCCGGGGTCGTTGCGGGTCTGCATCCGCACGGACGCAGTTCTTTTTGCTTTCTTCTGCATCCATGATACCTTTTTTTAACAGGAAATGCAATCATTTTGGCGTAAAAAAACAGGCTGCCGTGCAAAAAACACGGCAGCCTGCGGAAAAAGGCTTTATTTTGCGTACTCCACAGCGCGGCTCTCGCGGATGACGTTGACCTTGATCTGGCCGGGGTAATCCAGCGTATCCTCGATCTTTTTTGCGATAGCGCGTGCCAGCAGGATGACCTGATCGTCGCTGATGACGTCGGGCTTGACCATGATGCGCACTTCGCGGCCTGCCTGCACGGCAAAGGCCTGCTCCACGCCCTCAAAGCTGGAAGAGATCTCCTCCAGATTTTCCAGACGCTTGACGTAGCTTTCCACGTTCTCGCGGCGGGCACCCGGGCGGGCGGCGCTGATGGCGTCGGCAGCCTGAATGATGAAGGCCAGCGGGGTCTTGGGCTCCACGTCGCCGTGGTGTGCCTCAATGGCGTGGATGATCTGGGTGTTCTCCTTGTACTTGCGGCAGATGTCCACGCCGATCTGGACGTGGCTGCCCTCGATCTCGTGATCCAGTGCCTTGCCGATGTCATGCAGCAGACCGGCGCGGCGTGCCATGGTCACGTTCACACCCATTTCGCCTGCCAGCAGGCCGGCCACCCAGGCCACTTCCATGCTGTGGTTCAGGGCGTTCTGGCCAAAGCTGGTACGGTACTTCAACCGGCCGATCAGCTTGATCAGGTCCGGGTGCAGGCCGTGGATGCCCAGTTCCATCACCGCACGCTCGCCTTCGCGCTTCATCTGCAGCTCCAGCTCGTGGCGGCACTTTTCCACCGTTTCCTCAATGCGGGCGGGGTGGATGCGGCCGTCGCCAATCAGGCGTTCCAGGGTCATGCGGGCCACCTCGCGGCGGGTCTGGTCGAAGGAGGACAGGGTAATGGCCTCCGGGGTATCGTCGATGATCAGATCCACGCCGGTAGCGGTCTCCAATGCGCGGATGTTGCGGCCCTCGCGGCCGATGATGCGGCCCTTCATCTCATCGCTGGGCAGCGGCACCACGCTGACGGTGGTCTCGCTGCAATGGTCGGCAGCGCAGCGGCTGACGGCCTGTCCGATGAGGTTGCGGGCGATGTTATCGCAGTTTTCCTTCAGGTCGGTCTCGTAGGCGGCAACGCGCACGGCCTTTTCGTGGGTCAGCTCCTCGTCCACCTTATGCAGCAGCACCTCGCGGGCGTCCTCCTGGCTCAGACCGGCCAGCGTTTCCAGACGCTCCATCTCCTTGGCGCGCAAAGCGTCGATCTCTGCCAGACGCTCCTCGGCGTCGGCAGCGCGCTTTTTCAGCTCTTCTTCCTTCTTTTCCAGCGCCTCGGTCTTGCGGTCCAGCGCCGTTTCCTTCTGGTCGATGCGGTTCTCCTGACGGCTGATTTCCGCACGGCGCTGCTTGATCTCCTTGTCGGCCTCTGCCTTCTGGGCATCGACCTCGGCTTTCAGACGGAAAGCCTCGTCCTTTGCTTCCAGAACCGCTTCCTTGCGCTTCTGGTCGGCGGTCTTGATCGCCTCGTTCACCAGCCGGGTAGCCTCGGCCTCGGCGCTGCCGATCTGGGCTTCGGCGGTCTTTTTACGGTTGTTGTAACCAATAAAATAGCCCGCAGCCACACCGACAACAGCAACGATCAAGGCCACGATCACTCCGATCGCGGTCATTGCGTTCACTCTCCTTTGTTTCAATTCAATGCAAAATTAAAAGCAGGAGACGCTGCGCAGCAGGACACGGGCAATGATATAGAAAGAGCTTTCAATCCAAAAAGTGACACCAAAAGCATACGCACCGCCCAAAACCGGCGGCACGGGCAAAAGCATACGGCTTTTCTCTCTACGGTTCCATTTTATATCAAACAGGCACACTTTGCCTGAAACGGGTACAGGGTCACACTGAAACCTGCGTACAGCGTCTTTGATTCCATACTACTAAATATAGTACGAAACATTTGCCCGCTTGTCAAGAGGAAAACCCTGCCCGCAGAACATTTTGTGCAGAAAAACAAAAATAAGATGGCTGCGGCAAGCACCCTCTCAGTCATCGCGCAGCGATGACTGAGAGGGTGCTCTTCCCCAAACCAAAAGGGCTGCCCCGGGTAACGGAGCAGCCCTTTCGGCTTATGATGAGAAGAAGAAAATGAAGGAGATGTCTTATTATTTGGCGGCTTTTTCGCCCTCCGGGAAGATGATCTTATTCACAAAGAAGAAGATGACCATGGAGATGCCGCCGTTGAGGACGGTGGTGCCGATGTTGTAGATGAAGTCCGGTACCAGCAGGCCTGCCACCGCCACCCAGATGCAGTTGATGGAGTTGACAATGCAGGTGATGACGCAGAACGCCAGCACATACCAGCCGATCTGTTTTGCCAGATTGCCCTTGCTGCGGAACACAAAATTGCGCTGGATGGGGAAGTTGATGCACTCGCCGATGACCATGGCGATCATGTAAGCGCAGAAGTAGGGCAGGCCGCCGTGGGCGGCATCGTAGCCGAGGATGTTCCACTTGAAGGTCTCGCCGAACAGGGTGATGTCGATACCCGGCCAGCCGAAATCCACCACCGGCAGGCTTGCAAAGGCCTTGGGCAGAAATTGCAGCAGCAGGTACTTGAACACGGTGATGAGGTTGGACACGATGACGAACAGTCCGCCCTCGCGCACCCACTTGGCAGCGGCGGGGTGCTTTGCCGCAAAGTTATTCCAGAAATTCATAGCCTGCTTCCTTTCAGCTGTTTTTCAGGCGCTCTTCCATGCGGCTGTTCAGCACGAGGTTCTTCACGGCCTCCACGATCACCCGCACAAGACCGATGATCCAGAAGCCCTGCAGCTCCATCACGATGCCGTCCACCATGCCCATGCTGATAGCGCCGTTGGTCATTTTGGCCAGCGCACGCAGAGGCATATTGTACTGGAACAGGATATTCAGGTCGGGCTTGCCTTTTTTGATGCTGCGGCGCAGCAGGGCACCCAGTACCGCCGCTGCCAGCCAGCCGATGGGGCTGCGTCCGTGTCCCATCTCGCCCAGCGTCATGTTGCGGTCGATGCGTACTTTGTTTTCCGGGATGGCATGGCCCAGTAACGCCTCAAACTCCGCGTCCGGCACGTTCTGCACCTGCGCAGTGCGGTAATGTTCCAGATTTTTGCCCGCATAGGGGTCGGGTGCGCCGGTGCCCGCCACCGTGACAGCGGCAGTCAAGCGGATATCGGCGCTGGAAGCGCCCACCAGCAGCTGATAGCTGCCGCCCTCCACCTCCCAGCGGTCGGTCTTGACGTTCCAGTAGCGGAACGCCTTGTCGTCCAGCGGGATGGTGACGGTCTTGCTCTCGCCGGCTTCCAGCTGCACCTTGGCAAAGCCCTTCAGCTCCTTGACGGGGCGGAAAACTTTTGCATCCGGCTTTGCCACATACAGCTGCACCACCTCGGCACCTGCACAGCTGCCGGTGTTGGTGACAGTCAGGGTCACGCCCTTTTCGTCTGCTTTCAGGTCACTGTACGCAAAGCTGGTGTAGCTCAGGCCGTAGCCGAAGGGGAAGGCGGTGGGCACACCGGCGGTGTCGTAGTAGCGGTAGCCCACATACAGTCCCTCGCGGTACTCCACAGTGGGGCCGTCGCCGCCGAAATGCGCTTTTGCGGGGGTGTCGGCGTAGCTGCGCGCCCAAGTCTCCGCCAGCTTACCGCAGGGGTTCTGCGCGCCGGTGAGCACCTCGACCAGTGCGCCCGCACCGGCCTGACCGCCCAAGCAGCCGTAGACCAGCGCCTTGCAGTCCTTGACCCAATCGCTTTCCAGCGAGGAGCCTGCACTCAGAAGCACCACCACGTTGGGGTTTGCCGCCGCCACAGCCGCCAGCAGCTCCAGCTGGTTCTCTGCCAGTTTCATGTCGGCGCGGTCGATGCCCTCGCTCTCCTTGATCTCGTCCAGACCCATGCACAGCAGCACCACATTGGCGTTCTTTGCCAGCAGCACCGCTTCGGCTTTCAGTGCCTCGTCGGGCTTGCCCTGCCGGTCAAAGCCCTTGGCGTAGCCGACGCTGTTCAGGCCGCTTTCGGCAAGGCAGTCCAAGAAGGAATCCACCTTGATGGAGTTGACGGCGCTGGAACCTGCACCCTGATAGCGGGGCGTCTGGGCAAAGTCGCCGATGACCGCCACCTTTTCCCCCTTTGCAAGGGGCAGCAGGCTGTTTTCGTTCTTCAGCAGCACGATGCTCTGGGCAGCAGCCCGGCGTGCCAGTGCGTGGTGGGCGTCGGCATCGAACTTGCCGGGTGCGGCGTCCACCGCCGCCTTGGTGGTGAACACCAGCTCCAGCAGTTCCTCCAGCCGGGCATCCACGTCCGCTTCGGTGATCTTGCCGGTCTGCACTGCCTTCATCAGCTCCCGGATGGCGTCCCCGCCGGGGGCGGGCATTTCCAGCGTAGAGCCGTTCTTTACGCCGAGGGCGTGGTCGTTGCTGCCGCCCCAGTCGGTGACCACTGCGCCGTCAAAGCCCCAGTCCCTGCGCAGGACATCCATGAGCAGGTGGGCGTTCTCGTTGGCGTAGGTGCCGTTGACGAGGTTATAGGCGGACATGATGGTCTTGGGCTGCGCCTCCTTGACCACCATCTCGAAGCCGGTCAGGTAAATTTCCCGCAGGGTGCGCTCGTCCACGATGGAATCCGCGGCCATGCGGCGCAGCTCCTGACTGTTCACGGCAAAGTGCTTGGGGCAGGCGGCAATGCCGTTTTTCTGGATGCCGCGGACGTAGGCCGCCGCCATCTTACCGGCAAGGTAAGGATCCTCCGAGAAATACTCGAAGTTGCGGCCGCACAGCGGGCTGCGCTTGATGTTCAGGCCGGGGCCCAGCAGCACCGACACGCCCTGTGCCGCTGCTTCTTCGCCCATGGCTGCGCCCACAGCCTCGCCCAGCGCCGGGTCCCAGCTGTTGGCAACGGTGGCCGAGGTGGGGAAGCAGGTGGCGGGCACACTGGGGTTCAGCCCCAGATGGTCGGCAGCGCCCGCCTGCTTGCGCACGCCGTTAGGGCCGTCGGACAGGGTAATGGTCGGGATGCCCTTGCCCGGCAGCGCCCGGGTGGTGAACACCGTGCCGCCGCTCAGCAGGGCGCATTTTTGTTCCAGGCTCAGTTTTGCAATAATATCCTGATATTTCACGGGGAAATCTCCTTTCAGTAGAAACGGTATTGCCTTTGGAAACAGGACCACGCATAAGGAGAAGAAGCGTGATTCTGTTTCCAAAAGGGAACACGGCTGCGGGTCGTAACTGCCGTGCAGCCGTGTTCCGGGATTAGAAGAAAGACAGTTTTGATTACGGGTCAGTACTTATGCCTTACTCACATCCGCACCCGCATTGGTATTAGCCAGCGTTTTATTATACTTGCGGCGGCGAAGAATCACCACAACACCTGCCAGAACCAACACATAGACAATCACACTGCCTACCAGTGCAGGCGTGCGCCACATAGGCACAGGCGCATCTACATCTACACCGTAGCTATTCGCCAGCGTATACAGATACTGATGTGCAGCTTCGCGCATCTTCAGCTGACCGGTAGCAGTCTGGCTCAGGTTATCGAAGGTCTTAGTGCCCCAGCCAAACAGCAGACTGGTGCCACCTGCCAAGACAGCTTTTTCAATATCCATAAAGCCATGCTCCTCGTTGTTATCCGTAATCACAGTGCCAATAAAGCCCCATTCATTACGCAGAACATTGGTCAGTAGTGCAGTACTTGCACCGGCCCAAGTAGTACCAATATTATTGTAGGAAGACATCACAGCCGTGCTGCCGCCTTCCTTCACAGCCTTTTCAAACGGCACGAAGTAAATTTCACGCATTGCCTGCTCATCGGCCCAGGTGCACAGACCATAATGACGCCAGGTTTCACGCTCATTCAGTGCAAAATGCTTAATGTAGCAGTACATACCATTTTTCTCTGCCGCACCAACCGTAGCAGCGGACATGGAACCAGAAAGGAAGCCATCCTCAGAATAGTACTCAAAGTTACGGCCAGCAAATGCATTGCGGTGGGTATTAGCACCAGGTGCATACCAGCCGGAAATATTCCACGCCTTTCCTTCCTGCGAGATTGCATCACCAAATTCAGAAGCCAGGTCTACATTCCAAGTAGCCGCCAGCAGAACTTCTGCCGGATAAGTAACCGTCTTATATGTGCAGGTACCCATAAAGGCATCGAACACATAACTCAGAGCGGCAGGTCCGTCCATTTCATAAGTCTGTCCCTTACCGATATTATCAACTGCTGCACTTCCCCAGCCATCTGCGCCCAGCAGTTTGTACATATCATCAAGGGTCAGCTGATCCAGCAGCTTATCCCACTGTGCATCATCATAGGCAAGGCCTTCCATGTCTTTCAGAGTAAGGCCATTCTTTGCACCAAAGGTCGGCGCAGTGTCATCTGCATTCACATAGCTATCATCCACTAACAGCGCATTGTTGAAGGCTTCCAGCTGTTCAGCAGTTGCTTCCTTGCTGGTACCGGGAACGATCTGCCAAGTGTCACGGTTGAGGTAAGCCACATCACCAGCTGCATCATCAAACTGATTTGTTGCTACCACTTCGTCCGAAGAGCGCTTGCCGACATACTTGCAGTTTTCCACACCACTGCCAAACGCACTGTCCTGGAACACTTCATTCTCAGCAACATTGCAGGTCATGGTCAGATTATCTTTCACCGTATGAGAATCCGTACGCAGAGAAATCTGATACTCGCCAGCTTCCAGCACGTAGGAACCGGTAGAAGTGTAGTACTTCTGTGCATCATAAGAAGCCATCTGCTCTACCGGCATAGAAATCGTAACCGTTTCCGTTTCGCCCGGCTGCAATTCCTTCGTCTTTGCAAAGCCGCCCAGTACTTCGCCAGCCTTCTGCAAGCCGCTGCCGCCTTCAGCTGCACTGTAATAGGGCGCACTGTAATACAGCTCCACAACATCTTTGCCAGCCACATTGCCAGTATTGGTAACTTTAACATTCCACTCCAGCGTATCCTGTGCGGTAACGGTAGTCGGAATCGTGTTTTCCAGTTCCCAGTCAAAACTTGTGTAGCTCAAGCCATAGCCAAAGGGGAACTGCACTACATCATTGTAGGAAAGTCCCGTCAGATTTTCTCCTTCACGGGTAGTGTAATCGTAGCTTTCACGGGTTTCGTAATAACGATATCCCACATAAATGCCTTCCTGATACTCTACAAGGTAGGCAGGATGACTTTCGAAGTTTTTGAAGCAGTCATTAGAGTTGGTATACTCAAAGGTATCAAAGTTGTAGTAAGAAGGGGTCGTTTCTACTGCATAAGGGTAGATATCCGGCAGACGGCCAGAGGGGTTGACTGCGCCCGTCAGAATGTTGACAATTCCAATCGTGCCCACATCACCGGGATCACCGATCCAGAGGGCTGCATCAACGCCTTCATCATTCAGGAAGCCCAGTTCCATAGCATTGCCTGAATTGATCAGAACGATGACATTATCAAATGTCGCTTCTGCCTGTTCCAGCAAAGACTGTTCCGCGCTGTTCAGTTCCAGATAATGCTTGCTCTGATCCGGTGCATACGAGGTATTTTCAGCCATCGAAGTGGGCAAGTCATTGCCTTCACCGCCCTTGCGGGAGAACACGACCACAGCAGTATCCGAAAAATCCTTCATTGCTTCAAATGAGCAGTCTCCAGTATACTGGTACTCCACACCCATGTCCTTAGCCAATTCCTCGGTTGCAGGCAGTTCCGGGATGGAAAAATCAACAGAGAATGTATTTCCGCCTTCGTTGTTTTTGGGGCTGTAGAGATTGACCAGATTTTGATTCACTTCAAAACCTGCATCCGTAAAGGCTTTTACAAAATCTGTCCGGTTTGCAGTGTAGCTGCTGCCACCGGAACCCGTACCGCCATAAACCGGATTTGCGGAAGCATAGCCCAGAAGATTGATTTTTCGGTTTGTTCCTGCCAACGGCAGAGCGCCGTCATTTTTCAGAAGGACTGCGCCTTCCTCCTCGATTTTCTGAGCCACTGACAAACCATTTGCATAAGATGTTTTTTGCAATTCCGGGTCTCCATTCTGGCCAGGGAATGCCTTGTCCAGAGAACTAGGAAACACACCAAACATTGCTACATCTGCCACTATTCCAACTGCCAGTAAGAGTGCTGTAACAGCTGTCAGCAACTTTGTGGGCTTTTTGCTGTTCGGATCGCGCTTCATTGTGTTGTCTCCTCCATATTCTTTTATATTTTTTGGGCCGTACCCAACTGTGACCCATTATAACGGATATTTGCGCATCGTTATCATCTTTTGCACAATCTGTCGTTTTGGACACACAGTTTGCAAAAGTTACAATAAATTTTCAAATTTTATTGTGCTAATACACAAATATCACCGCATTGCATTTGTGCACCCTGCCAGACAACAAAAAACGGCAGGGGATACCTGCCGTAAAAATTCATTTGTTTTTTGACAGCGGAAATAAGATCCGCAGGGTGCACCAGTTATTTTCCCAGTGCAGCGTCATGCTGCCGCCGTGCTGCCCGACGGTGGTGCGGACGCTTTTCAGGTCCGACCCCTGCTGCGGCAGGCCGTCCGCATCCAGTGCCGGGGCAGTCTCTGTATAGTGCTCGAACCGCAGCATGGCAAAGCCACCCTGACTGTACACTGCCACCTTGATGAGCCGCTTTTCGGGGTCCGGCTCGGCGCGCACGGCGGCAATGGCGTTGTCCAGCG
>OLYA01001094.1_pt1 | contig 11505 bp, 12 predicted proteins | sample 1674361 | NCBI WGS metagenome assembly OLYA01 (sample SAMEA103958165, study PRJEB25191) | human gut metagenome | biome: human-associated habitat [ENVO:00009003]; feature: intestine environment [ENVO:2100002]; material: feces | place: Germany | collected 2013/2015
TATCGGTCAGCATCTCCACCGCCATGCGGCTCATGCGGGCCTCGGTGTAACGGTAGGCAGCCGGGGGGTCGCCATCCACAGAACCAAAGTTACCCTGACCATCCACCAGCGGATAGCGCAGAGAGAAGTCCTGTGCCAGACGGACCATGGCATCGTAGACCGATGCGTCGCCGTGGGGATGGTAGGAGCCCAGCACCGCACCAACGGTGTCGGCGGATTTGCGGTAGGGATGGCTGGGGTCGTTGCCGCGCTCGTGCATGGTGTACAGAATGCGGCGGTGAACAGGCTTCAAACCGTCGCGCACATCGGGCAGGGCGCGGGACACGATGACTGACATGGAGTAGTCCAGAAATGCGGTCTCGATCTCCTTTTTCACATCGCGGATGATCTTTTTGGTTCCGCTGCCCGGTATCATCACATAATCTTCTTCCATTGTTTCCTCCAATTACACGTCCAGCTTTGCGTACTGGGCGTTGGTCTCGATAAAGCGGCGGCGCGGCTCCACCTGATCGCCCATCAAGATGGTAAAGGCTTCGTCGGCCTTTTCTGCATCGTCAATGGTGATCTGTACGATCACGCGGTTATCGGGGTTCATGGTGGTCTCCCACAGCTGTTCGGGGTTCATCTCACCAAGGCCCTTATAGCGGTTCACCTTTGCGCCGGGCATTTCCTGCGAAAGCACGGCCATTTCGGCATCGTTGTAGGCGTACTTGATGGTGTTGCCCTTCTGCACCTTGAACAGAGGCGGCTGGGCCACATACACATGGCCCTGCTCAATGAGCGGGCGCATATAGCGGAAGAAGAAGGTGAGCATCAGGGTGCAGATGTGGGAGCCATCCACATCGGCATCGGCCATGATGAACACTTTATCGTAGCGCAGCTTGGAGATATCGAACTCGTCACCAATGCCGCAGCCCAGTGCCAGCACAACGGGCATCAGCTTGTCGTTGCCGTAAATTTTATCGGCGCGGGCCTTTTCCACGTTCAGCATCTTGCCCCACAGCGGCAGGATGGCCTGAATGGCAGAATCACGGCCCATTTTTGCGGAACCGCCTGCAGAATCGCCCTCGACGATGAAGATTTCGGTGCGGCTGGGGTCTTTTTCGCGGCAGTCTGCCAGCTTGCCGGGCATCCGGCTGGTCTCCAGTGCGCTCTTGCGGCGCACCAGTTCGCGGGCCTTTTTGGCGGCGGCGCGGGCGCGGGCGGCCTGTGTGGCTTTTTCAAAAATGGCCTTTGCCACACCGGGGTTCTCCTCAAAGAACTCCATCAGCTTGGAGTAGACCATGTTGGAAACGAGGGTGCGGATCTCGGTATTGCCCAGCTTTGCCTTGGTCTGGCCTTCAAATTCGGCCTCCTGCAGCTTGACCGAGATGACGCAGATCAGACCCTCGCGCACGTCTGCGCCGGACAGGTTCTCGTCCTTGTCCTTCAGCAGGCCGTGGCTGCGGCCGTAGTCGTTGAACACGCGGGTCAGGCTGGCTTTGAAGCCCTCTTCATGGGTACCGCCGTCCGGGGTGTTGACGTTGTTGGCAAAGCTCAAAAGCAGCTCGTTGTAGCTGGAATTGTACTGCAAGGCGATCTCTGCCACGCCGCGGTCGGTCTGTCCCTTGAGGTAGATGACGTTGGGGTGCAGCACTTCCAGCTTGCGCTTTTCGCCCAGATAGGTGACAAAGCTCTTGATGCCGCCCTCGTAGCACATCACCTCGGAGCGGTAGCAGGGCTCGCCCTCCTGACCATCCTCCAGCACAGGGGTGTACAGCTGGCGCTCGTCGGTCAGGGTGATCTTGACACCGGCGTTCAGGAAGCTTTCCTCCCGCAGGCGCTTTTCCAGCGTGTCGAAGTCGTAGACGGTGGTGTCCTTGAACATCTCCGGGTCGGGTTTGAAGGTGACCCGGGTGCCGGTGACGCCCTCGGCTACCGTGCCGATGCACTTGAGCGCGCCGTCCGGGTCGCCGCGCCGGAAGGTCTGCTCGTACTCCTTGCCGTCGCGGCGCACGTTGACGGTGAGCCACTCGGAGCAGGCGTTGACCACCGAAGCGCCCACGCCGTGCAGACCGCCGGCCACCTTGTAGCCGGAGTTCTCGCCGCCGAACTTGCCGCCGGCGTGCAGGATGGTGTACACCACGGTGACGGCGGGCAGACCGGTGTCGGCCTGAATGTCCACGGGGATGCCGCGGCCGTTATCGGTGACCTGAATGATATTGTCCTTCAGGATCTTGACCTCGATGTGGTTGCAGTAGCCGGCCAGCGCCTCGTCAATGGCGTTGTCCACGATCTCGTACACCAGATGATGCAGACCGCGCTCACCGGTGGAGCCGATATACATACCCGGGCGCTTGCGCACTGCTTCCAGACCTTTCAGCACCTGGATCTCGCTGGCGTTATACTCGTGGTCGGTCGCGGTATCGGCATTTGTACTGGTAATGATTTCTTCTGCCATATCCTTTCTCCCTTTTGTTCATTTTTGCGTTTGTTTTTTCAAATTATAGCAAAGCGGGAACCGGTACACCATGGTGTACTTTTTTCTCGCCGTTTTGTTGTGTTTTCACGCGCTGCCCGCAGCGGGCGTTCCGGCTGGCACGGTGCGGCTTTCCGGGCAGTTCCGGGGCTTTCCCATCCCTCTTTTTTCTGTGGATCTTCCGCCCGTTTTCCGCAAATTTCACTCCACCATCTTTTGCGCTCTGCGGCGCATGGCGGCACTGGACAATTCCGAAAGATACACCGCATCCACCAGCCCTCCGTCTGCCAGCACATAGCACTGGGGCAGCTCGTCCGAAAGGCTGACCACCGCCCCGTTCTTCTGGGCGTAGTTCAAAAACTCCCGCCCCCGGGGGGAGGTGGTGGTGGTCTCCAGATCAAAGATGCCAATGATATCGCGGTCGTTCAGAACATAGTCCCGCCCCAGATGAATATACATACTGTATTTTCTCCTGCGTCTTTTGTTTGCATAAAGTCCACGAAAATTCAGCTTTTATGCAGTATCGATTACAACATTTATCCATACTGTCAGACCCGGTTCAGCACCCCGCCGTCCATGCGGTACACCTCGCCGTCGGTCTTTAAAAAGTCCGTGTCATCGCAGCTGGTCACAAAGGTCTGCTTTTCCTTCATGCAGGTGAGCAGATACTGCTTGCGCCCCTCGTCCAGCTCGCTCAGCACATCATCCAGCAGCAGTACCGGGTGCTCCCCGGTGATCTGCGCCGCCGCTGCGGCTTCCGCCATTTTCAGGCTCAGCACCACGCTGCGCTGCTGTCCCTGACTGGCATACACCCGGGCGGGCTGGTCGTCCAGCAGCAGCTCCAAGTCCTCGCGGTGGATGCCGCACAGGCTCTGCCCGGCGCGCAGTTCTTCCTCCTGCCGCTGGCGCAGCAGCGCGGCAAGTCCGCCCGGCGCAAACTGGGCGGCATAGCGGATGCTCATCCGCTCTGCCCCGTGGGAAAGCTCCGCGTAGTTGGCACAGGCGCGGGGAGCCAGCAGTGTCAGATACTCCCGCCGCCGCTGCTGCAAGGCTTCGCCCTGCGCGGCAAGTTCGGTGTTGAGCACCTCCAGCAGGGTGCGCTTTTCCGCATAGGGGCGTTCCTGCCCGGTTGCAGAGTGGCGCAGCAGCGCATTTTTTTGCTGCAATACCCGCACATAGCGGCGGTAGCTGGCCAGATACCCGGGGTACAGCTGGCACAGTGCAGCGTCCAGAAATTTGCGCCGCCCCTCCGGAGCCCCCTTGACAAGGCTCAGGTGGCCGGGGTCGAACACCACCGCCGGAAAGCTGCCCGCCAGCGCCGCCGCCCGCTTGGGCGCTGCGCCGTTCACCGCCGCATAGCGGCCGGGCTTTGCGGCTTCCGGGGTGCCCACCGTCATGCGGATGTGGGCAGGCTCAGCGGGCTCGCAGCCCTCGGGCCGGTCCCGCTGGGTGTCGGCTTCCAGCACCGCGAATGCTTCTCCCCGGCGCACAAGCTCGGCATCCTTACCGCCCCGGAAGCTTTTGCCGCCGGTCAGCAGCCAGATGGCCTCTAAAAGGTTCGTCTTGCCCTGCCCATTGTTGCCGCAGATGACGGTAAGTTCCCGCCCCGGTTCCAGCCGTGCCGCACAAATATTGCGATAGTTCTGTACTTCCAGCGAAAGCAGACGCATTTACTGACCCTGCCCGATCTCTACGCTCTGCCCGTCCAGCTCGATGATATCCCCGGCGCGGCACTTTTTGCCCCGCATGGTACACACCTCGCCGTTCACCTTCACGGCACCGCCCTGCACCAGCTCCTTGGCTTCGCCGCCGGTCTCGCACAGGCCGGCAAATTTGAGCAGGGCATCCAGCTTGATAAACTCGGTATGAATCAAAATCTTCTGCATAAAACGCGCTCCTTAGTCGTTTTTAAAGCGTACCGGCAGTACCAGATACAAAAAGTCGTTGCCCTCTACCGGCAGCACCTTCACCGGGCTCAAGGGGCCGCTGATCTCCATGCGCACCTGCTCGGTGCGGGCGTTGCGCAAAGCATCCAGCAGATAGCGGTTATTGAAGCCGATTTCCACCTCGTCGCCCTCGCAGGCGGCGCTGAACTCGTCCACCACGCGGCCGAGGTTTGTCTGGCAGCGCACCACGACTTTACCCTCTGTAAAGGAGATGCGGAGGGGATTTTTTAAACGCTCTGTAATAATCAGAGAGGCGCGCTCGATGGTGGAGATAAAGTCCTTGGTGTCGATGGTCACCCGGGTGCGGCTTCCGGCGGGGATGACGTTGCGGTAGTTCAAAAACTCGCCCTCGATCAGGCGGCTCATGATGGTGTAACCGGCGGTGGTGAACACCACATAGCGGCGGTTTGCACTGATGTGCACGTCCTCTTCGTCATCGTTGGCCAGCAGGTGGGAGACCTCGGTCATGGTCTTGCTGGGCACGATGATGCGGATATCCTTCACGGCGGTGATGGGGCGCTCCACGATGGCCAGACGATAGCCGTCCAGCGCCACGATGGTCAGCTTGTCCAGCTCGATCTCGAACAGCTCGCCGGTGTGGGCGGGCTTTTTCTCGTCCTGACTGACGGCGTACAGGGTGCGGTCGATCATATCCCGCAGCACGCCGGTCTTGATGATCAGGGTCTGCTCCGCGCCGGTGTTGGGCAGATCCGGGAAATCGGTAGCCGGCATGGACTGGATCTCGAACTGTGCCACGCCGCTCTGGATGGTGGTTTTGCCGTTATCCGCAGCCACAATGCTGATCTGGCCTGCCGGCATCCGGCTGATCATACTGCTGAGCAGTTTTGCATTCAGCACGATCTCGCCGGGTTCCTTGATGTTGGCTTCGATGGTGGTCACGATGCCCATTTCCAGATCGTAGCCGGTCAGGGTGAGCTGAAAACCTTCGGCCTTCAGTAAAATGCCCTCCAGCACCGGGATGGACGAGCGCATGGTGACAGCTTTGGAAACGCCGTCGATGGCTGCACTGAGCAGCGTTTTATCGCAGACGATGTTCAAAACAGTATCTCTCCTTTTTTCACACTTCCGGCTTGATCCCTGCCCTTTGGGCTGCTGCCGGAAGGCAGTAATATATTGAACTTGTTGTAGTAACCGTAGTAGGGGGTGGGGAAGATGTTGAAAACCCGGAAATGTCTTGCCGGGATGCGGGGCTTTGGATTTCCACCGGGTTGTGGAAGACTCGTGAAGGAAATGTTGAAAGGTGGGGAACGGTGGTTCTTTCCACAGCCGATGTGAAGAACTGATGTTAAATGTTGAAAACTAAGTGGAAAGTGTGGAAAGCTTCGCCTTTTTGCCACAAGATATAGGCGTATTTTCCCCCTTTTGTTCCGTTTTCTCCCCATATTTTGGGGTCACACCCTGAAAAGAGTATGACTTTTCCCCGGTTTTCCCCGGTTTAGGCCTTCACGTTCTTGATGATATCGCTCACGGTCTCCCGCAGATGCTGGTCGTTCTTCATGTCCCGCTCCATGGTCTTGAGGGAGTAGACGATGGTGGAATGGTCGCGGCCGGAGAATTCCCGTCCGATCTCCTCCATGCTCATGCCGGTGACCTCCCGCAGGATATAGATGGCAACGCGCCGGGCGGAAGCCACGTTGGCGTTGCGCTTGGTGCCCCGAATGTCGGCAGGGGCCACGTTGAAGGTGCGGGACACCTCGCCGATGATCTTTTCGATGGTCACCGGCACCGGCTGGGTCTCGTTGAGGATATCCTTGATGGCGTTCTGCGCCACGCTGATCACCGGCTGGATGCCCTCCAGCATATAATAGGCGTTCAGCTTTTTCACCGCGCCCTCCAGCTGGCGGATGTTGTTTTTCAGGTGGTTGGCAATGAACTCTGCCACGTCCTCGGGCAGATCCAGATGCAGCAGCTCTGCCTTGCGCTTCACGATGGCAACGCGGGTCTCAAAATCCGGCGGCTGCACATCGGCGGTCAGACCCCACTCAAAGCGGGTGCGCAGACGCTCCTCCAGGCTCTTGATCTCCTTGGCGGGGCGATCGGAAGCGATGACGATCTGCTTGTGGGCATCATGCAAGGAGTTGAAGGTGTGGAAGAATTCTTCCTGCGTGGACTCCTTGCCCGCGATGAACTGGATATCGTCCACCAGCAGCAGGTCTGCCACGCGGTACTTCATGCGGAAGTCCTCGGTGCTGCCGGCGCGGATGGCGGCGATCAGCTCGTTGGTGAACTGCTCACAGGTGACATACATGATGACGAAATCGGGGTGGGTGCGCTTGATCTCGGTCTGAATGGCGGTCAGCAGATGGGTCTTGCCCAGACCGGAGCCGCCGTAGATGAACAGGGGGTTATAGGCCCCGGAGGGGTTTGCCGCCACAGCCTGCGCAGCAGCAAACGCAAACTGGTTGGACGGCCCCTTGATGAAGTTTTCAAAGGTGAACTCGTAGTTGCCCTGCGGGGAGGCGGGGTTTGCCTCGTACTGCTGGGCCAGCACTACTTCGTGGGGCGGGGTGCTGGGCACCACAAGGGTGATGTCCACATCAAAGCCCAAAACGGACTTGAAGGCCTCCTTGAGCAGGCCAAGGTACCGGTCGGTGACGATCTTGCAGATAAAATCGTTGCGCACCGACAGGGTGATATGGCTGGAGTCCTCAAAGCTGATGGGCTCCAACCCGTCGATATAGAGATTGTACGTTGGCTCGGCCATCTGCGCCTTGCAGTACATCTGGGCCGCTTCTAAAACGTCCTTGAAAGAATCCATAAAACATCCACTCCATTGAATCGGTCGAAGTTTTCAACAATGCTGCTGATACCACGTTAGTATACCACAAAAATCTCCCTGCGTCTATATTACTATAATGTAATTTATAATACATAAGATAAGCCCCCGCAGCGCCCTTGTGGAAACACGCCCAAAAGACCACAATATCTGGTAGAAAAAAGTTTTCCACAGCAAAATGGTGAAAAAGTTGAAAAGCTTTTAACAGAAAAATCAGAAAAAAGTTTGCAGAAAACTGCAAAAAATGCTTGACAGAACGTCATACTATGCGATATACTGTTGAATTGCAAGCCTGTCCCCAATCTGGGACCACATCAGACCCCATACCGGGGATAAGTTTTTACGGAGGATACAACCATGAAGAGAACTTTTCAGCCCAAGAAGCGTCAGCGCAAGGAAGTTCATGGCTTTCTGACCCGCATGAGCACCAAGAACGGCCGTAAGGTCATCAATGCTCGCCGTGCAAAGGGCCGCAAGAGCCTGACTGTCTGATCTCTGCCTTGCAGGTGAGATCCGGCGCAGAAATGAATATGCGCACAAAAGACCGCTGATATCCCATTGGCGGTCTTATTTTTTTACCCGTCAAAAGTTTTTTCGTAAAAATGCCCGGATGGGCTTTTAAAGTGCAAAAATTTTTGATATACTGGCTAAAGAGTGCACCCATGTGCACCCGGACGAAAGGAGGTGCCGACGTTATGCGTTATCGTCCGATCCGCCGCAACAGCGAGTTTGGCCGTGTGTACGCCCGCGGCAAGTCCTATGTGAACCCGGCACTGGTATTGTATGTGCTCAAGACCCGGGGCCGCAACACCCGGGTGGGCCTGACCGCCACCAAAAAAATAGGCCATGCCGTGCAGCGCAACCGCGCCCGCCGCGTGATGAAAGCTGCGATTGACGAGCATCTGGATCACAATATCGGCGGCTACGATCTGATCTTCGTGGCCCGGGGCATGACCCCCAAACTGAAAAGCTGGCAGCTGAGCAGCGTTGTGGCAAAGCTGTTTGCACAGGCCGGTCTGCCGGATAAGGCAAAGCGCCCGGACGCAAAGCCGCCCGCCACCGTGCCCCCTGCCCGCAAACAAAAGCCGGAGCCCCGCGTGTGAACCGGCTGCAAATGCTCTGCCGCAGGGCATTGTGCGTGCCCATCCGCATCTACCAGTACACCCTCAGCCCATGGATCGGCCGCAGCTGCCGGTTTTCGCCCAGCTGCAGCAACTACACCATGCAGGCCATCCTGACCCACGGCTGTATCAAGGGCATCCTGCTGGGCGCATGGCGCATTGCCCGGTGCAATCCGCTGGGCAAATGGGGCTACGACCCCGTGCCGCCGCCCGGCCGCTGGCAAAGCCCCGCCCGCAACCTGCAGCCCGCAAAGCTGTTTTGCACACGGCACAAGCGAAAGGTGGAAAAATAGAGGTTTCCTGCCCAGAGCGTAGTCGCGTGTTTAAAATTTAATGCTTTTTGCAAAATACATCGCCGCCGGGTATGTACTCTTTTGCGCGCACAAAAGAGTACCAGAAAAGCGCCCGCTACTTTCGAAGCGCGGGAGGCACGAACCAGGGGCTGCTCGCCCCTGGTAACCCCAAAGCGGTTGGGCTCCATACAAAAAATCCAAGCCGCTGCGCTAGAGGATTTTTTGTGTTCCGCCGGTTTGAAGTCGCTGCGCGACGGCCACAGCCGACAGCGGCAAATGCCGTTTTTCGTTACGACCCTCTCCGGTGAAAATGCAAATCGAAAAAATCCGCAGATTTTTTCGATTTGCGAAATTAAAATTTTATTTCCGCTATTTATGGCCAGAGCAAAGCGGCGGCCATTTTAGATAATAAAGCTTCTTATGACGCGCTGCACTGTGGGCGGCGTGTCCTACGATAAAAAATAATGCGTCCCGGGCCACAGCCGGGGCAGAATGGACAAAGGTATGAACTTCTTTTACATCCTGAGCGGTCCTCTCGGCTATGTCATGGAGTGGATCTACAAGCTGCTGCCGAACTACGGCTGGGACATCATCCTCTTCACCCTGCTCATCAACATCGTCAAGATCCCCCTGCAGACCAGCCAGCAGAAGAGCATGGCGAAAATGTCTGCTTTCCAGCCCATGATCGCAGAGATCCAGACCAAGTACAAGAATAAGCCTGAAAAGCAGCAGGAAGAGCTGATGAAGCTGCAGCAGGACTTTGGCTATAAGCCCACGGCCGGCTGCATGCCCATGCTGCTGAATTTCCTTGTTATGTTCGGCGTTATCGGCGTGGTGTATAACCCGCTGGAGCGCATTTTCCACATCAGCGCCGCTGCACTGGCCAGCGCTGGCGAGGCTATGACCGCCGCCGGCATCTCCTTTACCGCCATCACCCGCGATACCAACATCATCGCCGAGGTGGTTGCCGGCAACAGCGGCGTGCTGGGCTGCTTTAGCGCACAGCAGATCGCTACCATCACCGAGTTCAGCCAGCACATGAACTTCTTTGGCATCGACCTGACCCGCATCCCGAAGCTGGGTCTTTCTCTGGATCTCGTGCTGCCGCTGCTGTCGGTCATCACCATGTTCCTGTCCACCCATATCAGCATGAAGGCCTCCGGCCAGCAGATGCAGGGCAGCATGAAGCTGACCATGTATATGATGCCGCTGATGTACCTGTTCTTCTGCTTTACCTACCCGCTGGCATTCTCTCTGTACTACGTCATTTCCAACATCGTCATGACCGCACAGACCCAGGTCATGCGCAAGTTCTACGACCCCGAGAAGATGCGCAAGGAAGTGGAAGCGGAGATCGCCGCCAAGCGCAAGCAGGAAAAGCGCGGTGTGAAGAACACCACCATCACGGTGACCGACCCCAAGACCGGCAAGAGCGTGGAAAAGAACCTTTCCGCCAGCGAGATGAACAAGCGCCGGCTGGAGTATGCCCGTCAGCTGGACGCCGAGCGCTACAAGGACGAGCGCACCGTGCCGCTGAGCGAGCTTGACAAGCAGGATAAACAGTAACAAGGGAGGTAAACGGTTATGATCCGTACACAGGAATCCACCGGCAAGACGGTGGACGAAGCCCGCGCCAAAGCCTGCGCCCTGCTGGGCGTGCAGGCCGACGATCTGAATGTCAGCTATGAAGTGCTGGAAATGCCCCAGAAGACCGGTTTTCTGGGCTTAAAGACCACCCCCGCCAAGGTGCGCGTGCGCGTGGAACTGCCGGATGCCCCCGCCGCTGCACCCGCAAAGCCGGTGGAGCCGGTGGCAGAGCAGCCTGTTGAGACTGCCGCCCCCGTGCAGGAGACTGCTCCTGTGGCAGAGGAAACGCCCGTTGCTGTGGCAGAGCCTGCCGCTCCCGCCGCAGAGCAGCCCGCCGAAGCTGCCGAGGAGGCAGAAGAGGTGGAGGTGCCCATCGTCATCGAGGAGAACGCCAAGGTGAAGGCCGCCGTGGACTATCTGCGGGAAGTCATCACCCTGATGGGCGTGGAGAATGTGACCTTCAGCGCCGTGCAGAAGGGCGAAGCCACCATCATCCGTCTGGACGGTGAAAAGCTGGGTGCCCTTATCGGCCGCCGTGGCGAGACCATGGAGAGCCTGTCCTATCTGGCAAGCCTTGTGGCAAACCGTCTGGAAGGCGATTACATCAAGCTGGGTCTGGACGTTGCCGGCTACCGCGACAAGCGCGAGAGCGACCTGACCGCACTGGCACAGCGCATTGGTGCCAAGGTGCGCAAGACCGGCCGCAGCTTTGCCATGGAGCCCATGAACCCCTACGAGCGCCGCATCATCCACTCTGCCATCAGCAAGATGGAGGGTGTGCGCAGCGAGAGCAAGGGCGAGGGCCGTGACCGCCGCGTGGTCATCTACTCCACCGCACCGGATGCTCAGACCGAGAATACCTACGGCGAGCGCCGTGGCCGTGGCGGCAACCGGAATGGCCGTCGTCCCGGCGGCAACCGCAATGGCGGTTATCGCGGTGAGCGCCGCAGCAATGGCGGCTACCGTGGCAACCGCAGCGGTGCACCCCGCGGCCCGCGTCCGTCCAGCGTGCCGGAGCGCACCTACGCCCCCCGCGACGCCGAGAGCGCAGCACCCGTAGCACCCAAGCGCACCGAGCGCGTGGACGACTTTGCAGATTTCAGCTTTGGCAAGATCGAGCTGTAATAGCGAAAATATTTTTGAAGCAACAGGACCGGACAGCCCGCAGGCTGTCCGGTCCTGTGTTTTTAAAGTCATTCTTCTCAAAATTTGGAGAAACTGCCTGTTTTTTGCCGAAATCTTTCTCTCAAATGGCAATTGTAAAACAATTGGTCAAGGATTTATACTGTAGTCAGGAGCGTTC
>OLYA01001097.1_pt1 | contig 11498 bp, 5 predicted proteins | sample 1674361 | NCBI WGS metagenome assembly OLYA01 (sample SAMEA103958165, study PRJEB25191) | human gut metagenome | biome: human-associated habitat [ENVO:00009003]; feature: intestine environment [ENVO:2100002]; material: feces | place: Germany | collected 2013/2015
ACTCACTGGCGCTGGTTGAGGCACTTTGTGAAGCGCTTGTACTTGCGGATTCGCTCGCACTTGTTGAGGCGCTCATCGATGCTGACGTACTTGCGGACTCTGATGCGCTCGTTGAAGCGCTTTGCGATGCTGAAGTGCTGGCTGATTCACTGGCGCTGGTTGAGGCACTCATCGACGCGGACGTACTTGCCGATTCTGAAGCACTAGTTGACGCACTCATCGATGCTGACGTGCTGGCTGACTCGCTCGCACTTGTTGAGGCGCTCATCGATGCTGACGTACTTGCGGACTCTGATGCGCTCGTTGATGCACTCATGGAAGCACTTGTACTTGCGGATTCAGATGCACTTGTTGAGGCGCTCATGGATGCTGAAGTACTTGCGGACTCACTCGCACTTGTTGAAGCGCTCATCGATGCACTTGTACTTGCGGATTCACTGGCGCTCGTTGAGGCGCTCATTGAGGCCGAGGTACTTGCTGACTCTGATGCACTGGTTGATGCACTCAATGAGGCTGAAGTACTTGCTGATTCACTCGCACTCGTTGAGGCGCTCATGGACGCTGACGTACTTGCCGATTCACTGGCACTTGTTGAAGCACTCATGGATGCTGAAGTACTTGCCGATTCACTGGCACTCGTTGAAGCACTTTGCGATGCTGAAGTGCTGGCTGATTCTGAAGCACTCGTTGAAGCGCTCATCGATGCAGATGTACTTGCTGACTCACTCGCACTTGTTGAGGCACTCATCGATGCTGACGTACTTGCTGACTCACTGGCACTTGTTGAGGCACTCATCGATGCTGACGTACTTGCTGATTCGCTCGCACTTGTTGAGGCACTCATGGAAGCCGAGGTACTTGCGGATTCTGAAGCACTCGTTGATGCACTCATCGACGCTGACGTACTTGCTGATTCAGACGCACTCGTTGAAGCGCTCATGGAAGCACTTGTGCTTGCTGATTCGCTAGCACTTGTTGAGGCGCTCATGGATGCACTGGTACTTGCTGACTCACTCGCACTTGTTGAGGCACTCATGGATGCACTTGTGCTTGCTGATTCGCTTGCACTTGTTGAGGCGCTCATGGATGCTGACGTACTTGCTGACTCTGATGCACTCGTTGAAGCGCTCATCGACGCACTGGTACTTGCTGACTCACTCGCACTTGTTGATGCACTCATGGAAGCACTGGTACTTGCGGATTCACTGGCGCTGGTTGAAGCGCTCATGGACGCTGACGTACTTGCTGATTCTGATGCACTTGTTGAAGCACTCTGTGACGCTGACGTACTTGCGGATTCTGACGCACTTGTTGAGGCGCTCTGTGACGCTGAAGTACTTGCCGATTCACTGGCACTTGTTGAGGCACTCATGGATGCTGAAGTACTTGCTGACTCGCTCGCACTTGTTGAGGCACTCATCGATGCTGACGTACTTGCCGATTCGCTCGCACTTGTTGAGGCGCTCTGTGACGCAGATGTACTTGCGGATTCTGATGCACTTGTTGAAGCGCTCATGGAAGCACTTGTACTTGCTGACTCTGAAGCACTTGTTGAAGCGCTCATTGAGGCGCTTGTACTTGCGGATTCACTGGCGCTAGTTGAAGCACTCATTGACGCGGACGTACTTGCCGATTCGCTAGCACTTGTTGAGGCACTCATGGATGCTGAAGTACTTGCTGACTCGCTAGCACTTGTTGAGGCACTCATCGATGCAGACGTACTTGCCGATTCACTGGCACTTGTTGAGGCACTTTGCGATGCTGAAGTGCTGGCTGATTCTGATGCGCTCGTTGACGCACTCATTGAGGCAGACGTACTTGCTGACTCACTGGCGCTAGTTGACGCACTCATCGACGCGGACGTACTTGCTGACTCGCTAGCACTTGTTGAAGCGCTCATTGAGGCAGACGTACTTGCGGATTCGCTAGCGCTTGTTGACGCACTCATAGATGCGGACGTACTTGCCGATTCTGAAGCACTTGTTGAGGCACTCATTGATGCCGATGTACTTGCTGACTCGCTCGCACTTGTTGAAGCGCTCATGGATGCTGACGTACTTGCTGATTCGCTGGCACTTGTTGAGGCGCTCATTGACGCTGATGTACTTGCGGATTCGCTAGCGCTGGTTGAAGCACTCATGGACGCTGACGTACTTGCGGACTCTGATGCGCTCGTTGATGCACTCATCGATGCTGAAGTACTTGCGGACTCTGATGCACTTGTCGATGCACTTTGCGATGCACTGGTACTTGCTGACTCACTGGCACTTGTTGAGGCGCTTTGTGACGCAGATGTACTTGCCGATTCGCTCGCACTTGTTGATGCACTCATTGATGCAGACGTACTTGCCGATTCTGATGCGCTCGTTGACGCACTCATAGATGCGGACGTACTTGCGGATTCTGATGCGCTCGTTGACGCACTCATAGATGCGGACGTACTTGCGGACTCGCTCGCACTTGTTGAAGCACTCATTGATGCAGACGTACTTGCGGATTCGCTAGCGCTGGTTGAGGCACTCTGTGACGCGGACGTACTTGCCGATTCTGAAGCACTTGTTGATGCACTCATTGATGCCGATGTACTTGCGGATTCGCTGGCACTTGTTGAGGCACTCATTGAGGCAGATGTACTTGCGGATTCTGAAGCACTTGTTGAAGCGCTCATTGATGCTGACGTACTTGCTGATTCGCTCGCACTTGTTGAAGCGCTCATGGACGCGGACGTACTTGCCGATTCTGAGGCGCTGGTTGATGCACTCATGGAAGCCGACGTACTTGCCGATTCTGATGCACTGGTTGAGGCGCTCTGTGACGCGGACGTACTTGCTGACTCTGATGCGCTCGTTGATGCGCTTTGTGAAGCACTTGTGCTTGCTGACTCGCTCGCACTTGTTGAGGCACTCATGGACGCGGACGTACTTGCTGACTCGCTGGCACTCGTTGAAGCGCTCTGTGACGCTGAAGTACTTGCCGATTCGCTAGCGCTGGTTGAGGCACTCATGGACGCGGACGTACTTGCGGATTCGCTCGCACTTGTTGAAGCACTCATGGACGCTGACGTACTTGCGGATTCTGATGCGCTCGTTGACGCACTCATAGATGCTGACGTACTGGCTGATTCACTGGCACTCGTTGAAGCGCTCATGGATGCGGACGTACTTGCCGATTCGCTAGCGCTGGTTGAGGCACTCATTGACGCGGACGTGCTGGCTGATTCTGACGCACTCGTTGAGGCACTCATTGAGGCAGACGTACTTGCTGATTCTGAAGCACTTGTTGAAGCGCTCATCAATGCACTGGTACTTGCGGACTCACTGGCGCTGGTTGAAGCACTCATTGAGGCCGACGTACTTGCGGATTCTGAAACACTTGTCGAAGCACTCTGTGAGGCACTTGTACTTGCTGACTCGCTCGCACTGGTTGAAGCACTTTGCGATGCTGAAGTGCTGGCTGATTCAGATGCACTCGTTGAAGCACTCATTGAGGCCGACGTACTTGCCGATTCTGAAGCACTCGTTGAGGCACTCATGGATGCTGACGTACTGGCTGATTCACTGGCACTCGTTGAAGCGCTCATGGATGCTGACGTACTGGCTGACTCACTGGCACTCGTTGAAGCGCTCATGGACGCTGAAGTACTGGCTGACTCGCTCGCACTTGTTGAAGCACTCATTGAGGCTGACGTACTTGCCGATTCTGAAGCACTCGTTGAGGCGCTCATCGATGCTGAAGTACTGGCTGACTCGCTCGCACTTGCTGAAGCGCTTTGCGATGCTGACGTACTTGCCGATTCTGAAGCACTTGTTGAAGCGCTCATGGACGCTGACGTACTTGCCGATTCTGAAGCACTCGTTGAGGCGCTCATGGAGGCCGAGGTACTTGCTGACTCTGATGCACTTGTCGATGCACTTTGCGATGCGCTTGTACTTGCGGATTCAGACGCACTCGTTGAAGCACTCATTGAGGCTGACGTACTTGCCGATTCTGAAGCACTCGTTGAGGCGCTCATTGAGGCCGAGGTACTTGCTGACTCTGATGCACTTGTCGATGCACTCTGTGACGCGGATGTACTTGCGGATTCTGATGCACTAGTTAAGGCACTCATTGATGCCGATGTACTTGCCGACTCACTCGCACTCGTAAAAGCACTTTGCGATGCGGACGTACTTGCTGATTCACTTGCGCTTGTACTTACAGATTCGCTTTCTCTTGCGGACGTACTTGCTGATTCACTGGCAGATGTACTTGTACTTGTTGATTCTGACTTGTACACAGTATCTGATACCGTTTCACTTTGTGTATATGTTGTTAGTGGGTATTGAGATTGATTTGTTTGATTCTTATCGAAATCTTTGTAATAGACTGTTGCAACACCATCGTTACTGATTTCAATACTTGCAATACGATCTCGGCCATTAGCAATCACTCTATCATGCGCCTTCATGATTTCTTCACGAACTTTAGCTTTATCTGTCTCTGTTAAGTGACCGATATCCTTTACTTGTGTAACAGTTATCGAAGGCTTGTTAAATAGATCTTTTAATTGACCTTGTCTAACACCAAATTCATCAGATAAAGTCTTATTTCCACTTAGGTCGACTGCTTCTACACGACGTCCCCAACGGTTACCTGCTCCCCAAATCAAGTCACTCTTTGGAACAACGGTAAAGGTAAAGGTTGTCTGGTCATCGCTCATAACGGTATTGATAATATTTGGAATAGCACCCGTTCCCCAGTTTGTATTTCCCTGGAAGAAATCTGAAAGGACAGTCGCATTCCCAGTTACTCGTAAGGTAGCAAGCTTACCGCTATTGTCTTTACCAGTAACGGTCACTTGGATGACATCTCCAGCATAGAAAACATAGTCACCATTTATTCCTATCTGAGGATCTTTGCCGTTTACCTTAACCTTATACTCAACAGTTGGTTTCACTGTTTCTGCCGTAATCGTCGCTGTAGCCTTTTCTGAAGTTTCCCCTTCAAATGTGCTTGTAGCCGTAACAGTACCTACAGGCAATAAGCCATTGTTATCATCATAGGCTTGCTTCAGATCCTGTGCCGTAAAAGTAACACTTTCATCACTAGCTCCTGCCTCCTTGGTAAACTGATGCCCATTCAAAGTCAAAGTGACCGTGGAACTAGGTAGAACGTTCGTGACTTGAATAGATTTACCTGGTAAGCCACCTGTCTCTGTCACTGAGTCCTCAGAGATCACTGGAGTAGGGATAACCGTATATTCGGCAGTTATTGGAATCGTCAGAGGGATATCTGACTTATCATCTGTGATCGTATAAGCAATGTCTAATGTAGCTTTCCCAGCAGTTGTAATGTCTGGTCCTAAGCCATCTCTGAATTCCCCTATAAACTTAGGATTTCCCGTAATAGTCACCCAACTAGCCGGATCTTTACTAGTTCTATAATTTTCATCTTCTACATTTTGATGGAAAACTTTGTGTTTGGTTGTGAGTTCAATAACACGGTGTTCGAGTGTCGTTGAAGTCGTAAGCAATTTAGAAGTATCTGTCGTTGCTCCATAACGCCCCACATCATAAATCCGCTTAATGGCATAGGTAAATGTTCCTGTGTTATCAACTGTTAATGGGATAGTGGTAAAGCTGACTCCAGACGCATCTGTCCATTGTGTTGTATAAGAAACATCTGTAGTGTCTGATTTAATATAATTACTCTCATCTTTTCCATTATGAAGACCTTGGCCTTTAAGATCATAAATAGGACTCTTAGCTTCAATCGTCGGTAAAATGGTGTAAGGAACTGAAACCGTGTAAGTTTGAGAATCCCCTGGAAGTTGAACAGTAACCTCCGCAACTCGATCCCCTACCGTATTGGTATTGATTAGATCTTTTGATGTCTTCCAACGTACTGAACTTCCTGAAGGCAAAGCTAAATCATTGGCTAATTTTACAAAATTACTTGGAATACTTAATTCTGGAGAACCTTCATGATGAAGGGCATAGAGCCTATCCGCCTTCGCTTTAGGTGCAGCATAAGTCGCTAATTTTGAATTTCCAGAAGCTGTGTAAGTCGCTGTGCCACCTGTTTCTGTCGGCCCTGTCTTAGATGTACTTGCTTGGATATTTCCATATGGCAAAGCTGTTGTGACTGTGACAGTTGCATTCCCAGATGCATCAGCTACTGCAGTTCCAATAGCCCTCCCTGCTGAATTGCTCAACGTAACGGTTGCACCTGGTGAAGCTGTTACTGCAATCTGCTGATTCTTCATACCAGCTTTACCGGTCAAATCAGTCGTAATCGTTGCTACTTTTGGATTGACCGTTACGACAACATCAATCTCTTTAGTGGCTCTATGTCCTGCTCCATCCTCACCAGTTTTTACAATAACTGTTTTCGTGAATTTTCCGATTTGATCCATGCTCGGAGCATCATTGTTTTTCCAGGTGAAGGTATCATTGGCCACAGGAGTGATTGCATTCGAACCAGATGCATACTGCACTGCGCTGATTGCATTAATTGTAACATTGTCACCTTGAGTAAAGACCCAAGATCTCGTAGGGTTTGGTGTCGGGTTGGCAACAAGATCATAAACAATGTGTCGGAAAGTAGATGAAACCGTCAGTAACTTGCTAGATTCCGTTTCACCATACCGACCCTTTGGAAAAACTGCTTTTAACGTATAGTCTTTATAACCTACCGTATCGGTATTGATATCATCAATCTTCGTGGTTCCATCATAAAGTCCCCAAGACATTCCTGAAGGATACCAAGCACCCGTACCTAATTTCGTAAGGTAACTGTAATAACCACCACCTGAAGCTGAACCATTTGTCAGTGATTGTCCTTTAAAGTCGTAGATTGGACTTTTGGCGCTAAGAGATGGATAAACAGTGTAGGGGATATCAACTGTTTGAACATAGCCATTCGGCATGGTGACTTTTACAGTAGCCTGTTTATCACCTTGATCAGACGTATCAAAAGGTGTTGCAAATTCGTACTTGGTATCACTTGCTAGGGTCACACCTGTTTGAGTCTTTACAAAATTTTGAGCGACAGTTAAATCAGAAGCATTTTCACCAACATAGGTATAGATACGATCCACCTTTTTCTCTACTGTAGGAGAGTAGGTATAGGTAACTGTTACCTTTCCTTTCTTAAATTCAATCTTGTTTCCGCCTCTATAGAGATTATATGTGTTGGCATTATTTCGTTGAACTTTGTAACCAGGAATATCCAGGTAACTTGTTAAATCTTGGATATTTCCTCCTAGACCAGAAATGGTTTTAGATGGTTTGAGCTCCACTCCTGTAATATCATCTACATACTTGATCGTAATGTAAGATCCACCTGTGGTGTAATCGAAGGATTCAAGTCGAAATTGTTGTAAGTTAACACCTGAACCAGTTGAAGCAAATAATGCAAAAGCTAATTCACTAGGATTTCCTGCATTTGACAACAGTGTCATATTCTTTGTATCGTTCCAAAGAACATTTGTATTTCTAACTTTATCATCAACCAGATAATCACTTTGTTGACCAATTTTCTGATTTGCTAAATTATAAGACCAAGTCTGTCCAGCATAATTTACGGTCATAACTTTAGTCTTACCATCATAATTTACAGTGTAATTTTGGAAAGAATTATTTGTTGGATTCGTTTGAAGTTTAGAAAAAGTCGAAATAACAGGATAAACTCGTCCTTGTGCATTAATATATTTCGTCCCATTATAACTATAAATAAATCCTCCGAATGCTCCGCCACCACCAACACGTGAGGGATCTGCTGAAGCCATATTTTGGGGAAGTGGAGCACTCGTATTATGCCATGTATCAAGTTTAAAACCAAAGGATCCTTTAAGGTTGGTCCCCCCCATCCCAAGACTGGCGCCTGATCCATTACCATTAGCATTTCCTATTTCACCAACGTTACCCGTAGAGAAAATAGCTGCAACACCGTCACCACCGTCATGACCATTATTTCTAAACCTTTCATAAGCATCACCTAGATTGATTTTTCCTTTGAGCACAAAACTCTCGGTCATATCAATCTTATTCTTTAATGTATATGAACCTGCTTGGCCACCACTCGCAGTGGTTAAGGTCACAGTGCCATTATTAAAGGTTGCCGAACCGTTAGTCTGGAAGTAATCCATTTGATCTTCCGGCGTAACATGAAGTGCTGCTTTTGGCGTGTAAGTAGCATTTCCAATATTTGTTGCTGCTCTGAAACCTGTTCCTGTCGGAAGTGCTCTCCCATTACGGCTGTCTCGAAGTCCAGAATTTGCACGTAACACCGTATTGACCACAGTATTACGGGTTCTAGTAGCTTCAGAGATAAGGGCGTTGAGGTCAGCATTCGGATCTCTCAAAGCATTTTGAATCGCTTCAATCGTAGCATTTCCTTTTAGAAGGGCACTTTCCGCTCCTTCACGATTGCCTAGTCTTCCAAGATAAGTTCCAATTTCAGTAGACAGTGAGTTAAGCTTGGCTTCCTGCTCTTGACGCTTCTTATCCGCCTCAATACTCGCTACCACAGCAGTATTAGCTACTGCTGTAGCCTCTGAGGTAACCTCTGCTGCTTGTGCTGAGACTGTCGGTACTGACGCTCTTGTTGTTAAATCTGATGAACGTGATGTCTCTAAGTCTTCCGAACGCATTGAGCCTGCCCCACTCTCAGACCCCGTCTGGCTCGTAGCAGTAACTTGACTACTTGATGTCTCACTGTCATGCCCTGTCGCCTTTGAACCACTCATTGAAACTGAAGTAGACTCCGAAGCTTTCTGTGAAGCCGAAGCACTGGTGCTGGCTGACTCACTCGCACTTGTCGAAGCTGACGTACTAGCAGAGGTTGAGACTGAGGTCGAAAGGCTCGCTGATACTGACGCAGAAGCCTGCTGACTTGCTGATAACGATAGTGAGACTGAATCTACTGAGTTTGATACGGAATCTGTGGATGAAGCTGACTGGCTAACAACATCCCCTCTGACTACAGATTCTGTAATAGCTCCCGAATGACCCAAAACCGCTGAATCAGAAGCTGCCAAAACATCTGTCGTCGGACTAACCGTATGCTCTACCGCTGATGGACTTGTTGCTTCATCAGCTTGAACCACATAAGTTGCTACTCCTCCACCTAGTAGAGCTCCAGTCGCAGCTACTCCCTTTAAAAGTCTGTCACTTGTGATTAAAGGTACTTCTTCCTCAACTTGGTGAACTGATACAGATGACGCATCCACTCGACCACTTATTATCTTAAAAAGCCCAAAGTGAGAAGTTGCGGCACGTAACCAATGTTTCCCTGACTTTACCAATTTAAAACGTGTCACACGATCAGTTTCTCGGTACTGACCCTCATTTCTTCTAAAAAACATATATACACCTTTTCATTTTTAGCTAGTTTATTAGTATATTACTATTTATTTTATCATATCCTTAACCCAAAAATCTAATATAGTATCTTATTTTTTGAATTTTTTTATCGCCCTTTCCTACATTGCTTTTACAAGTCTAAAAAAGGGTGATTTCCCCAGGATGATAACAATGAAAAGGTAGAAATAGAATATGACATCTCTCGAAAAAAATGATTAAGGAAAATTCCTCTTAGTAAGATTAATCAGAATTCCGAATTTTCTAATTATATCTGATGAGTACCTCTTTCTAAAGTTTTCATCTTAATATCACTAGACAGCAAAAAACACCACTCTTATTTAACAATGTACTAATAAGAGTGGTATTTTATTAAAAAATTGACAATGACTACCTAACACTAAAATTATAAACTGTCATCTTCTGGGTCGTCCTTCTTGCGTTTGGCAAGAAAGGCGAGACCAGTTGCCGTCGCTAAGGCACCGAAGAGTGTAGCTAACGACGATTCAGTTTCTCCAGTCTTCGGAAGTTGTTTGGCTTCAGTATGATCCTTAGGAGACATACTTTCAGAGCTTGAAGCACTAGCTACAGACGTAGGTGATGAGTCACTAGCACTGGTTGAGGCGCTCATGGACGCTGACGTACTTGCGGATTCACTAGCGCTGGATGAGGCACTCTGTGACGCACTGATACTTGCTGAAGTTGAAGCACTTACTGATAGAGAAATCGAGGCCGATACTGACACACTAATCGAATCAGAAACAATAACACTATTAATATCAACACTGTCAAGGGAGTGAATCGCAGGTTCTCCCATGCTTGTGATAACTGAGCTTGACGCTGAAGTACTTGCTGATTCTGACACACTCGTTGATGCACTCATGGACGCTGAAGTACTTGCCGATTCGCTCGCACTGGTTGAGGCACTCATTGAAGCACTGGTACTTGCGGATTCGCTAGCACTTGTTGAAGCGCTCATCGACGCTGAGGTACTTGCGGACTCGCTAGCACTTGTTGACGCACTCATTGAAGCTGAGGTACTTGCGGACTCACTGGCACTGGTTGAGGTGCTCATCGATGCACTTGTGCTTGCTGACTCACTGGCGCTGGTTGATGCACTCATCGACGCTGAGGTACTTGCGGACTCGCTAGCACTTGTTGACGCACTCATTGAAGCTGAGGTACTTGCGGACTCACTGGCACTGGTTGAGGTGCTCATCGATGCTGACGTACTTGCGGACTCACTGGCACTGGTTGAGGTGCTCATCGATGCACTTTGTGATGCTGAAGTGCTGGCTGATTCACTCGCACTTGTTGATGCACTCTGTGAGGCGCTTGTACTTGCGGATTCGCTCGCACTTGTTGATGCACTCATGGACGCTGATGTACTTGCGGATTCGCTCGCACTTGTTGATGCACTTTGTGATGCTGAAGTACTTGCGGATTCGCTCGCACTTGTTGATGCACTCTGTGACGCTGACGTACTTGCCGATTCAGACGCACTCGTTGAAGCACTCATCGATGCTGACGTACTTGCTGATTCGCTCGCACTTGTTGAAGCACTCATTGATGCAGACGTACTTGCTGATTCGCTCGCACTTGTTGAAGCACTTTGCGATGCTGAAGTACTTGCGGACTCACTCGCACTTGTTGAAGCGCTCATCGACGCACTCGTTGAAGCGCTCATTGATGCTGACGTACTTGCTGATTCGCTCGCACTTGTTGAAGCACTCTGTGACGCTGAGGTACTTGCGGATTCTGAAGCACTTGTTGATGCACTCTGTGACGCTGACGTACTTGCTGATTCAGATGCGCTCGTTGAGGCACTCATGGATGCTGACGTGCTGGCTGACTCTGATGTGCTGGTTGATGCACTCTGTGACGCTGACGTACTTGCTGATTCAGATGCGCTCGTTGAGGCACTCATGGATGCTGACGTGCTGGCTGACTCTGATGTGCTGGTTGACGCACTTTGTGACGCAGATGTACTTGCGGATTCGCTAGCGCTGGTTGACGCACTCATCGATGCTGACGTACTTGCTGATTCACTGGCACTTGTTGAAGCGCTCATGGAAGCCGACGTACTTGCTGATTCGCTCGCACTTGTTGACGCACTCATCGACGCTGAAGTACTTGCCGATTCTGAAGCACTTGTTG
>OLYA01001107.1_pt1 | contig 11394 bp, 7 predicted proteins | sample 1674361 | NCBI WGS metagenome assembly OLYA01 (sample SAMEA103958165, study PRJEB25191) | human gut metagenome | biome: human-associated habitat [ENVO:00009003]; feature: intestine environment [ENVO:2100002]; material: feces | place: Germany | collected 2013/2015
CCCGAATAGATCGAGGTGCAGCCCGTGGCGTTGGCAACCATCATCTTGTCGCCGAACAGCTGCGAGATAGCCTTGATATAGGGAGTCTCGCCGCAGCCGGCGCAGGCACCCGAGAACTCGAACAGGGGCTGTGCGAACTGGAGGTTCTTCACCGACTTGGTCTTGTCGACGACCTGCTTGTAGCCGATGTGCCGGGTGATGTACTCCCAATTCTTCTGCTGGGGCATCTGCTCCTCCAGCGGGCGCATCACCAGCGCCTTCTCCTTGGCCGGGCAGACGTCCACGCAGTTCGAGCAGCCCGTACAGTCGAGCGGCGAGATCTGGATGCGGAACTTGTACTCCTTGGTCTCGCCCAGCCCCTGCTTCCATTCCACGCCCGATGCGGCGGCCTCGGCCTCCGTCGCGAGGAACGGACGGATCACGGCGTGCGGGCAGACATAGGCGCACTGGTTGCACTGGATACAGTTCTCGATCTTCCACTCGGGAACATTCACGGCGATGCCGCGCTTCTCGTAGGCGGCCGTGCCGTTCTCCCACGTACCGTCCTCACGGCCCGTGAAAGCCGATACCGGCAGGTCGTCGCCCTTCAGCCCGTTGATCGGCTCGACGATCTTGCGCACGAATTCGGGACACGAAGCGTCAGAGACGTGTGCGAAGCCCTTGTCGTCGATCTGTGCCCATTCGGCCGGCACCTCGACCTTGACCACGGCGTTGCCGCCGGCGTCGACGGCCGCATAGTTCATGTTGACGATGTCCTCGCCCTTCTTGCCGTAGGATTTCAGGATGGCATGCTTCATCTCGTCGACAGCCTTGTCGAACGGGATGACGTTGGCGATCTTGAAAAATGCCGACTGCATGATGGTATTCGTACGCGAACCCAGCCCGAGCTCGGCGGCGATCTTCGTGGCGTTGATGATATAGAAATTGATCTTGTTCTTGGCCAGATAGGCTTTCATATGGTCGGGCAGCGTGGCGCAGGTGGTAGCCGCGTCGTGCACCGAGTTGAGCAGGAACGAACCGCCGGCTTTCAGCCCTTTCAGCACATCGTACTTGTCGACGTACGAAGGCACGTGGCAGGCCACGAAGTCGGGCGTGGTGACCAGGTAGGGCGAAGTGATCGGCAGGTCGCCGAAACGCAGGTGCGACGAGGTGTAACCGCCCGACTTCTTCGAGTCGTACGAGAAGTATGCCTGGCAATATTTGTTCGTCGTGCCGCCGATGATCTTGATCGAGTTCTTGTTGGCGCCTACCGTACCGTCCGCCCCCAGGCCGAAGAACAGCGCCTCGAACGTACCGGGCTTGGCGAGCGAAATCTCCTCGCCCACGGGCAGCGAGCGGAAGGTCACGTCGTCCACGATGCCCACCGTAAACTGGTTCTTGGGCTCGTTGGCCACGAGGTTGGCGAACACGGCCAGCATCTGCGCCGGCGTGGTGTCTTTGGACGAAAGGCCGTAGCGGCCGCCGATGATGAGCGGTTTGCGGTCGGCCGGAATATCCTTGCAGTTGGCGAATGCCTCGACGACATCCAGGTAGAGCGGGTCGCCGTTGGCACCCGGTTCCTTCGTTCGGTCGAGCACGCAGATGCGCTTCACCGTTTCGGGCAGCACCTCGCCCAGGTATTTCACCGAGAACGGGCGGTAGAGGTGTACCGTCACGACGCCCACCTTCCCGCCACGGGCGTTCAGGTAGTCGACCGTCTCCCTGAGGGTTTCCGTCACCGAACCCATCGCCACGACGACATGCTCGGCATCTTCTGCCCCGTAGTATACGAACGGCTTGTACTCGCGGCCGGTGATCTTCGAAATCTCGCGCATCGCCTCGGCAACCATGTCGGGCACGGCGTCATAGAAACGGTTGGCGGCCTCGCGGGTCTGGAAATAGATGTCGGGGTTCTGCGCCGTACCGCGGGTGACGGGATGCTCGGGATTGAGCGCCCGCCGGCGGAACTCAGCCAGCGCATCGCGGTCGAGCATGGCGGTCAGGGCGGCCTCGTCGATCAGCTCGATCTTCTGGATCTCGTGCGAGGTACGGAAGCCGTCGAAGAAGTGCAGGAACGGCACGCGCGATTTGAGCGACACGATGTGCGCCACGCCCGCCAGATCCATCACCTCCTGTACCGACGAGGTGGCCAGCATGGCGAACCCGGTCTGGCGGGTGGCCATGACGTCCTGGTGGTCTCCGAAAATCGACAGCGACTGTGCGGCCAGCGCACGCGCCGAGACGTGGAACACGCCCGGCAGCAATTCGCCGGAGATCTTATACATATTGGGGATCATCAGCAGCAAACCCTGCGACGCGGTGAACGTCGACGTCAGGGCACCGCTCTGCAGCGAACCGTGCACGGCGCCTGCGGCACCGGCTTCGGACTGCATCTCGACAACTTTCACCGTTTCGCCGAAAATATTCTTGCGACCCTGGGCGGCCCACTCGTCCACGAGTTCGGCCATGGTCGACGACGGCGTGATGGGATAGATCGCCGCAACTTCCGAGAACATGTATGCAACATGTGCCGCAGCGTAGTTACCATCACAAGTGATAAATTTCTTTTCTGCCATTTTGTTAAAATTTTAGATGATATTGTGTGTTTTTCCTGGATTCGGGACAAAATGCGTTGCAAAGATAACAATTCCGGCGGAAAAACCAGTCCGATTTTCTGACAAATCACCCGGTTTTTTCACCATTCGGAATGTTATTGGAATAACAACCTCGTTGTTATTTTTTTAACAGCGAACTCACGGATAATCACCGAGTTGCCGAACTTATTATCCGATAGCGGATTACCCGGCACGCCCCCTCTGACGCAATCCGGACAGGCCCCGCAGGCATCCGGAGCGCCATCCCAGCCGGCAGGGCAAATCCCGGGCCGGAAAAACGGCGGATTTTTTTCTCCCGGGCGCGGCACGGCGGAAAAATATAGGTAAAAATTTGGCCGTCAACAAATTTTACGCGGCGAAACACTGGGAAATAAAGGCCTATGAATAGGTTGTTCGGGCGCGGGGATTGCAAATCGGGATTTTTTTCCTAATTTTGTTCCATAATTCGTTCTTTACATATCATCGTGTATAAACGATAGTATTGGGGCCCTAAAATCTGGTAAATTTTTTGTTATCCCACAATACAGGTCGTACCCAGAAGGGTGCGTGCTGTGACTTGTGGGATAGAGGCTGACCAGAGCCATGGGCCACAGGTTCGGCACCACTCTTCCCGTTTTCTGCCGAAGCGTTTTCCACACGCAGCGGCAGGGTAATGGATTCACAATCCCCAAACTTCATAGTCTTCGAATCCATCTTCAAATGAGGCGTCACTTAATTTTCCTGCCGCTGCTTTTTTTATATCTTTGCATCCATGATCGAATACAAGAAGAGAACACTGGCCAACGGCCTGACTATCGTCGTCAACCGGGATAAGGCTTCGAAACTCGCCGCAGTAAACATATTATATAAGGTCGGGGCGCGCAACGAGAACCCCGCGCGCACGGGTTTCGCCCACCTGTTCGAACACCTGATGTTCCGCGGCACGCGCGAAATTCCGAATTTCGACCTGCCCGTGCAGATGGCCTGCGGCGACAACAACGCCTTCACCAACAACGACTATACGGATTTCTACATCACCCTCCCCAAGGACAATATCGAGACCGCACTGTGGCTCGAAAGCGACCGCATGGAGGGGCTGGACATCACCCCCGGAAAACTCGAGGCGGAGAAACGCGTGGTGATCGAGGAGTTCCGCCAGCGCTACCTCAACCAGCCCTACGGCGACCAGCCGATGCTGCTGCGGGCGCTGGCCTACAAAGTCCACCCCTACCGCTGGGCGACCATCGGGCTCACGCCCGACCACATCGCCGGGGCGACACTCGACGACGTGCAGGCCTTCTACCGCACCCACTACCATCCTTCGAACGCCATCCTGTCCATCTCGGCCGACTTCGACGAGGAGCGCATGCTCGACCTTGCCGAAAAGTGGTTCGCCCCGCTCGCCGACCGCACCGTGGCCTCCCAGCCCATCCCCCGGGAACCGGATCAGGAGGCGCCGCGCCGGGAGGAGGTCGAACGCGACGTGCCCGCCACAACCCTGTCGATGGCCTTCCACATGGGCAGCCGCACCTCGCAGGATTTCTATACCGCCGACCTGGTATCCGACCTCCTGTCGGGCGGCGACTCGTCGCGGCTCTACAAACACCTGGTGCAGGAACAGCGCCTGCTGGCCTCGGTCAACGCCTACATTTCGGGCGACATCGACCCGGGATTGTTCGTCTTTACGGGGCAACTGCTGCCGGGCACCGCTCCCGAACAGGCCGAAGCGGCTTTCCGTGCCGAAATCGAAGCATTGCAAAGCATCCCGGCATCGGACTACGAGGTCGAGAAGGTCAAAAACAAGTTCGAGGCCAACACGCTCTTCGGCGAGCTGAACGTGATGAACAAGGCGATGAACCTGGGCTTCTACGAGATGCTGGGCGACCTGCCGTTAGTCAACGGCGAGGTCGCGGCCTACCGTGCCGTCACGACCGGCGACATCCTCGCCTTCAGCCGCCGCACCTTCCGCCCCGAAAACTGTTCCACCCTTATTTACAAAGCGAAAAAATGACACAACCACCCCTCGTAATACCCTCCGACGTCGAGGTCGCACAAGCCGGGAAGAGCCTGCTGGCAAACGGCTCGGCGCTCTACACGCTCGCCTCTGACGACTTCGAAGTGCTGCGCATCACCTTCGTGTTCCGCGCCGGTTCGGCCATGCAGCGGGTTCCCTTCTCGGCATCGGCCGCCGCCAACATGCTCGCCGAGGGGACGCGCGACATGACGGCGCACCAGATCGCCGAACGGCTCGATTACTACGGCTCGTACTACGACGTCAACATCGACCGCGACTATGCCTACATCAGCTTCTGCACGCTCTCCAAATTCTTCGACGAAACGCTCGCCGTAGCCGAACAGATACTCCTGCACCCCGTTTTCCCCGAAGAGGAACTGCGCACCTACTGCGCCAAGCGCAAGCAGCGGCTGGCCGTCGAACGCACGAAGGTCGACACCCAGGCCCGCGAGGCTTTCGCCCGCGCCCTTTTCGGGCCCTCGCACCCCTACGGCATCTCGGCCGACGAAGCCCAATACGATAAACTCACGCGCGGGGATGTAGCGGCGTTTTATGAAAGCCACTACACGGCGGACAACGGGTTCACGATATGCAGCGGGCGCATCGGCAACCACGAACGGCAGGCCGTCGCGGCGCTGGCGGAACGGTTGCCGCGGCGCAAACCCGAAGCCGGCATCCCGTTCCCGGCACCCGTGACGCAGCACGAAGCGCGGGTCGACCATCCGGGCGCCGTACAGTCGTCGATCCGCATCGGAAGGCTGCTTTTCCCGCGCCAGCATCCCGATTTCCTCGGCATGCAGGTCGTGGCATCCGCCCTGGGCGGTTATTTCGGTTCGCGCCTGATGCAGAACCTGCGCGAGGAGCACGGCTATACGTACGGCGTGGTGGCCGCCATGGTCAACTTCGAACGGGAGGGCTATTTCGCCGTAGCGGCACAGGTCGGGACGGAGGTCACGCAGGAGGCCCTGCGCGAGATTTACGCCGAAATCGAACGGTTGCGCGCCGAGCCGATGCCCGAGGGCGAACTTTCGCTCGTGAAGAACATTATGGTCGGCGAGATGATGCGCATCCTCGACGGGCCGTTCGGCATTGCCGACGTTACGATCGAGAACATCCTCTGCGGCCGCGACCATACCGTCATCAACGAGAACATCCGCCGCATACAGGCCATGACGCCGGCCGACGTGCAGCAACTGGCTCGGAAATACCTCTCCCGCGAAGAACTGGTGACGGTCATTGCGGGAGACCTGCGAAAATAGACGCCTGCGCATTGCGGCTGCGGAGCAATGCTCCGCCCGCCGAACGGCATGAAAAAAGCACCGGGCTCCCGGTGCTTTTCCATTTCCGCCTCCAGTACACACCGTCCGCCCTTCCCGGCCCGGCATCCGACGGCTCGAACCCGCACCCAAACTGCGGTATCCGACGTCCACGACCCGCCGCGATTATCTCCGGTTGGCCGCGACCCAGTCGGTCAGCTGCACGAAATCGGCGACCGAGAGCTGCTCGGCGCGCTGCGTAAAAAAGGGATGTTCTGCGCCGCCGAAATCGCCGAACACCGCCCGCAGCGAGTTGCGGATCATCTTGCGGCGCTGGCCGAATGACGCTTTCACCACCTTCACGAACAGCGCCTCGTCGCAGCCGAGCCGCCCGACGCCGTTGCGGCGCAGGCGGATAACGGCGCTTTTGACCTTGGGAGGCGGGTTGAAAACCGTTTCGTTGACCGTAAAGAGGTATTCGATGTCGTACCAAGCCTGCAACAACACGCTCAGGATGCCGTACTCCTTCGACCCCGGAGGCTCCGCGATCCGTACGGCGACCTCCTTCTGGATCATGCCGACGCATTCGGGCACCAGGTCGCGGTGCTCGAGCACCTTGAAAAATATCTGCGAGGAGATGTTGTAGGGGAAATTCCCGATGATCTTCAGTCCCCGCGGAAAACGCTCGCGCAGGTTCATCTTCAGGAAATCGCCCTCGATCAGCCGCGGTGCGAACTCGGGGAAATGCGCATGGAGGTACCCGACGCTCTCCGGGTCGATCTCGGCGCCGTAGGTGGTAATGTCGCCGCGCCTGAGCAGGTACTGCGTCAGCACCCCCATCCCGCAGCCGACCTCCAGCACGTCGCAGGGGACTGCGCCGCCCCGTTCCTCTTCCGCGGCCGCCGGCGCACCGGCAGCGGTCGTATCCGCCGCGAGCCGGGCATCGGCAGCCATCCCGGCACCGTCCCCGTTCCGGGTTTCCGCCCCGGCATCGGCACTTCCTGCCGCCATCGTCCGGGCTTCTGCCCCAGCTCCGGCATATCCAGCCACCCTCGTCCGGGTTTCCGCATCGGCACATCCATCCGCACCCGTCCGGGCATCCGCCGCGGCCCCGTCCCCCGGTCTTACGCCCCCCGAAAGCGCATCGCAAATCTTGCGCGCGATATTGAGGTCGACCAGGAAATGCTGTCCCAGCGCCTTTTTTGCCCTTACTTCACTCATTTTCGTCTTTCAGTAATTCGTAATAACAGCCGTCCACGAACGCCCCGTTCTTGAAAAAAGCCTTGCGGAACGTCCCGACATGCCGGAACCCGGCTTTCACCAACACCCGCTGCGATGCGGGATTGGTGGCATAAGCCGCGGCAAAGATACGAATTATCGGGGTATTTGCGAACATCCACTCCACGGCCTGCCGGACGGCCGCCGTCATCATGCCCCGCCCCCGGCAGCGGCTTCCGAGCCAGAAGCCGATTTCGGCGCCGAAGCGTTCGACATCCGTCCCGGGCACGAACCCCACGCCGCCCACGGCCTTGCCGCCTGCCACGACGGCGAAATCCACCGGGCAGGGTTTCCCGGCCGCCGCGGCAATGAACTCCCGGGCGTCCGTCAACGTATAGGGATGCGGGAAAAGGTCACGCACGTTGTTCCACAGCGTGATGTCGTCGGCATTGGCCGCCAGCGACGCCGCATCCGCCGCGCGCCACGTGCGCAGCATCAGAATATCGTCCTTGTAAATTACCATCTCACCACCTTTACCCCGGCAACGTTCCGCCCCACCATCCGCAGCGTGCCCCGCCCGCCGTACCCGCGAACGGATCCCCGGACGGAACCGCGAACGGAACCGCCGGGCAACGATGTCCGGCGGATGAAGGTCAGCGTTTCGACCGGCGGGATTTTTTCTTTTCCTGCCGCTCCCGGGCACGGCGTTCGAGCCGCACGCGGCGTTGCGTCAGGCGGAACGTATAGAGCAGCCCCACGAAACCCACGCCGAGCAGCGTGATCCAGAACCACACGGCAATGCCGCGCTCCATATACTCCAGGGCGTAGATTATCCCGGCCACCGCCACGATCATCATCACGAGGCGGACTATCTGCATCACATTGGTTTTCATATCAGTCTTCGTTTTGCGTATTTTTGCGGCCCATGCTCCGGGCGCGGACGGCCAGAATCCCCGACGCACCGATCAGTACGAGCGGCACATACCAGATATCCCGCCCGTCGTCGGACAGTATCCGCCACAGCGAAACGACGCCGCACACGAAGAAAAACACGGACATGATCGTCAGGAACCGTTGCATGGCACACATAGGTTACGGTATTTTGTATTTGTTCACCTCGTCGAGGTGCTTGCGCTTGCGCTTGTGGCATTCGTTATACACCATCCCGACGCCTGCAAGCACGAACAATACGGCCACGACGAGGTCGAATATACAATTGCTGTTCGACAAGGCCCAGAATATATTGACTCCGAGCCACACGAGCGTCACGATCATGAAAATCACGGCAACAGTAAAAGTCTTTTTGTTCATAGGCGTATTATTAAGTTAGTGTCAATCCTCGGAACAGTGACGCAACAGCCGTGGGATGGCAGGTGTACAGAGGGCGTCAGTTGCCCTGCTCGCAAATGAATTTGATACGCACCAGACGTATCTCCTCCTCCGTATAGTCGGCCCCCAGTTCGTCGATGGCCGCATCGAGCGAATCGCTCTGGGCGTCCTCCTTGAAATAGAGGTAAATGTCCTCGATCTTGTCCTCGTCCATAAAGTCCCTCAGATAGTACGAGATGTCGAGCCTCGTACCCGAGTTGACGATGCCTTCGATCTCGGTCAGCAGTTCGTCGAAATCGAGGTCTTTGGCACGGGCGATGTCCTCGAAATCCATCTTCCGGTCGATGGACTGGATGATGAAGATCTTGTTGCCCGACTTGTTGCCGACCGACTTGACGATCATGTCCTGCGGACGGATGATCTCCTTCTCCTCGACATAGGCCTTGATGAGCTTGATGAACTCCTCGCCGAACTTGCGGGCCTTGCCCACCCCCACGCCGGTGATGTTCTGCATCTCCTCGATGGTGATCGGGTACTGCACGGCCATGTCCTCGAGCGACGGATCCTGGAAGATGACGAACGGCGGCAGCCCGTGCTGCTTGGCCACTTTCTTGCGCAAATCCTTGAGCATCGCAAAGAGTTCCTCGTCCGCCGCGCCGCCCTTGCCCATCGGGACGACGGCCTCGGCCTCCTTCTCCTCCTCGTCATAGTCGTGGTCGAGCGTCACGGTGACGGGGAAGGGCATGGCGATGAAATTCTCGCCCTTGCGGTTCACCGAGATCAGCCCGTAATTCTCGATATTCTTGTCCACCAGCCCCAGGATCAGCGCCTGGCGCAGCACGGCGCCCCAGAAACGCGCGTCGTGCTCGGCACCCGCCCCGAACCACTTGCTCTTGTTGTGGCCGTAGCTCTTGATGAGCGCCGTGGTCTTGCCCGTGAGCACGTTTATCAGGTAGTCGGCCTTGAACTTGTCGCCGATGTCACGCAGCGCCTCGAGCGCCATCTTGAGCGCCGCCCGCGCGTCGATCTTCGGCTTGGGATTCCGGCAATTGTCGCAGTTGCCGCAGTTCTCCTCGGTATACTCCTCGCCGAAGTAGTGCAGCAGCGTCTTGCGGCGGCACATCGAACTCTCGGCATAGGACACCGTCTCCAGCAGCAGCAGCTTGCCGATCTCCTGTTCGGCGATGGGTTTGCCCTGCATGAATTTCTCCAGCTTCTGGATGTCCTTGTAACTGTAAAAGGTAAGGCAGTAACCTTCGCCGCCGTCGCGGCCGGCACGCCCCGTCTCCTGGTAATAGCCTTCGAGCGACTTGGGGATGTCGTAATGGATGACATAGCGCACGTCGGGCTTGTCGATGCCCATGCCGAAAGCGATCGTGGCGACGATCACCTCGACCCGCTCCATCAGGAAGTCGTCCTGGTTAGCGGCGCGTGTCGCGGCGTCCATGCCCGCATGGTAGGCCAGCGCGCGGATACCGTTGGCCACGAGCAGTTCGGTCAGCTCCTCGACCTTCTTGCGGCTCAGGCAGTAGATGATGCCGCTCTTTCCCTCGTTCTGCTTGATGAAGCGGATGATATCGCGGTCGACGTCCCCCTTGGGGCGTATCTCGTAATAGAGGTTCGGCCGGTTGAACGACGACTTGAACACCGAGGCGTCGGACATGCCGAGGTTCTTCTGGATGTCCAGCTGCACCTTGGGCGTCGCCGTCGCCGTCAGGGCGATCAGCGGCGCAGCGCCGATTTCGTTGATGATCGGGCGGATGCGGCGGTACTCGGGCCGGAAGTCGTGTCCCCACTCCGAAATGCAGTGCGCCTCGTCGATGGCGTAGAACGATACCTTTATCTTATGCAGGAAGGCCACGTTGTCCTCCTTGGTCAGCGATTCGGGGGCGAAATAGAGCAATTTCGTCTTCCCGGCCAGCACGTCGGCGCGCACCTGCGCGACGGCCGTCTTGTTGAGCGACGAATTGAGGAAATGGGCGATGCCCGACTCGGCCGAGAAGGTGCGCATGGCGTCCACCTGGTTCTTCATCAGCGCGATCAGGGGGGAAATGACGATCGCCACGCCCTCCATGAGCATGGCCGGAAGCTGATAGCAGAGGGATTTCCCGCCGCCCGTAGGCATCAGCACGAACGTATCCTTCCCCTCCAGCACATTGCGGATCACCGCTTCCTGGTTCCCTTTGAACGACGAAAAGCCGAAGTACTCCTTCAGCTTGTCATGCAACAGGGACGATTCAAATTGTTTCATTTCGCCGTTTCTACTCTAAAATCAGAAATTTCAATGTAAAGTTAAAAAACTTTTCGGAAAAAAGCATAACTTTGTAAAAATTTTATAGCGAGAGAACGCAATGCGCCTATACACCAGCGAACTTGTCAAAAAATATAAGGCCCGCACCGTCGTCGACCACGTCTCGATCGACGTCAACCAGGGGGAGATCGTCGGACTGCTCGGCCCCAACGGAGCCGGCAAGACCACGACTTTCTACATGATCGTGGGACTTATCAAGCCCAACGAGGGGCGCATCTTCCTCGAGGACGACGAAGGCAAGGTCGCCGAACTGACCAAGGAGCCGGTCTACAAACGCGCCCAGATGGGCGTGGGCTACCTGGCACAGGAGGCATCGGTCTTCCGCCGCCTGTCGGTCGAGGACAACATCCGCGCCGTACTCGAAATGACCGATTTCTCGAAGGAGTACCAGACCGAGCGCGTCGAGTCGCTGATCGAGGAGTTCCGCCTGCAAAAGGTTCGCAAGAGCCTCGGCATCCAGCTTTCGGGCGGCGAACGGCGCCGTACGGAGATCGCGCGCGCGGTGGCCATCAACCCGGCGTTCATCCTGCTCGACGAGCCCTTCGCGGGCGTCGACCCCATCGCCGTGGAGGACATCCAGTCGATCGTGGCGACGCTCAAGCACAAGAACATAGGCGTCATCATCACCGACCACAACGTCGACGAGACGCTGGCCATCACCGACCGCACCTATCTGCTCTACGAGGGCAAGAT
>OLYA01001111.1_pt1 | contig 11383 bp, 10 predicted proteins | sample 1674361 | NCBI WGS metagenome assembly OLYA01 (sample SAMEA103958165, study PRJEB25191) | human gut metagenome | biome: human-associated habitat [ENVO:00009003]; feature: intestine environment [ENVO:2100002]; material: feces | place: Germany | collected 2013/2015
CATCATTGAACGGTGGAGTGTTCTTTTAAAGCAATGTTTCGTATAATGGATATACTATGTTTTGATAGGAAAATCAAGACTTTTTAGAATTATCTTGCAGAGATGTCTTTTTCATTAGTAGTCGCAATCGAGTAATTCTAGGGCATCCGGCTGGTACGCTGTACAAACGCCTCCCGTGTCCAACTTATACATTTCCTGTAATCCACCCATCCTCGATCCGAATGACCTGCTGCGCCTTCTGCGCAATTTCCGGGTTATGGGTAACAACGATAAGCGTTTGCCCGAACTCCGCAGCACATTCCATCAACAGCCGCATCGTATCCTCGCCCGTCCGCGTATCCAGATTTCCGGTAGGCTCGTCTGCGAAAACGATGCGGGGTTTTGCGATGAGTGCACGGGCGATTGCCACACGCTGCTGCTGTCCGCCGGAAAGCTGCGCAGGGCGGGAATGCAGTTTGCCCGCAATACCCAAGATCCCGGTCAGCTTATGGAGCATCTGTTCATCCGGTGCTCTATGGTCCAGATAAAACGGGATCAGAATATTATCCCGCACCGTGTACTCCGGGAACAGGCGGAAATCCTGAAAAATAAAGCCGATCTTTTGCCGCCGCACCTGTGCCAGCTGCTCCGCATTCATCGCATAAATATCCTGACCGTCCAGCAGCACCTTACCGGTGGTGGGTGGCAAAAGTCCTCCCAGAATTTTCAGAAGCGTGGATTTTCCGCTGCCGCTGGAACCGATGATGGACGCAAATGTACCGTTTTCAAGGGTCAGGTCGCTATTTCTGAGGGCGTGAACCGCGCTTTCCCCTTCCCCGTAGGTTTTGGAGATCTGCACGGCTTCCAGAATTTTATCTTTCATAAGATATCCCCCTTGGATGCTTTTTTACGAATAAAGGAGAAGATCGGCAGCAACGCTGCGGACAACCAAAACACCATCAGCAGAATGCTGACCATGATCTGACTTCCCACAGGTTTATGGAATACATACACCCGTCCGCTTGTATGGATACGGATCAGGTCGAGAATGCTCTGGATCGGAACGATACGCGAAACTGCCGCATAGACAACGATATTCACAAGCAGCGTCGTCCCAACGATGACCGGGAGCAGCAGCTTTGCATAGGATAGCACCAGTTTTTTCGGGGAAACGCCCAGCGTCAGGAGAAGCGACAGCCGCTGCTGCTGGACTTCATAAGCCGAAAGATTCAAAACCACCAGTAGCGCACACCCCAGAAGGGCTCCGAATACCGCAAGGATGCCGACAAGGAAAGCGCTCTGTGTGCCCTCGGTGTAGCTCTGGCTAATCAGATCGTAGTTATCTGCACGCAGGATACCATTCCTGCGCGTTGCAATGGAGGAAATAGACCGCCGCAAAGAGAAATTGCTGCCAGCAGACAGTTTCACGTTCAGGCTGCTGTATCCTTCCTTTTCCATAAAGAAACTTCCTGCGCTCTCAAACATTTTATGGTAAAGAGCCGTACTGACAAAAATCGTGCCGCTGAAAAGGAGCCGGTCTGTTGTCAACAGCGTGTAGCTGTTCGCAGACTTTACGACCCCGGCAATGGGCAGCTGGGCTGTATACGTCCGGTAGACCTCATTCCCGGCTTCATCCTGCCCGGTATAACGCCGGTATTGGATGCTCAACTTGTCTCCGGCCGCAAAAACCGGTTCAACCAACGTACTGCCATCCGGTTGGAAGCCCTGATAATATTCATCCGCAGCGGGGTCATAATAGCAATCTCCCCACAGGGTCAAAACAGAATCCCCTGCCAGCAGCGTCTCTATTTCCTCGTCCGAAACGCCGGCATCTGCAGCAATGCGGCGTAGTTCATCATCCGGCAAAGCACAGACTGTCGTATTTAGTGTTCCTTTTGAGGCATTTTGCATTAAACTCGGGATGTCCGTATAAAAGCCGTTGTCCTTGACTCGAATATCGGCAAGCATCTGGCTGGACTGGATCTTGTCTGATGTCACGGTATAGATATCGGTCAGATCAATTGCAGCGGAAACCTCTTCCACACCGGGCAATGCAGCGAGGTCATCCTTTAAAGAAAACGGCATCCCGGAGGTTCCGTTCATCTTGATGGACAGACAGGCATACGGTGCATCCAGATCATACGGCAGCATGACACGCCAGCCGACATACAAACAACTGACGGCGATCAGCAATACCGCGCAGCCGACACCGATCTGCGGTGCAAGCGGCAGCTGTGCCAAGCGGAATTTTTTTGCAGGCTTCTCTTTGGGTTTTGCGGTCTGCGGGCGAACCAGCACCGCAGGTAAAAGTGCGCCCAGCAGTACGGAGAGCAGAAACAGCACCGCCAGCGGCACAAGAGACGCAGCGGGGATCACCAAGAACGAAAGGTGCTTTTGCAGCCCCAGACCGACGGCAGCGGCACCGCAGCCCAGTGCAAACCCTGCAGCAACTGCTGCAAGCCCGGCAAAAAGCGCTTCCCACAGGCACATGAGCCGGAGATCCCGATTCTTAGCCCCCAGCGTCAGGAAGGTATTGATGGTATGTACACGCTTGTGCAGAACGATCAGGAAATACTGCGCCACTGCAAAAAAGCTGACCAGAATCGCTGCGACCAGTAAAAAGCGCAGGGAGAACGAGACGGTATCCTCCTGCGGGTAGGCATACTCGTTTGCCACTAAAGCAGGGTCGGTCGAAGCGGTCACGGGTGCGGTTGTATTCAGGTAATAAAACGTCTGGAATTTCTGTCCGTCCAAGGCAAGCGGCTCTGTCACAATGCCGCTGACGGTCAGATTGCCGTTCAGATTCCAATACACATCATAGGCAGGCAAAACACCGCACAGGGTATAGGCCTTTTCCATCACTGTGCCGGAGCCTGCCAGCGGGTCGTAATCATTGGCAGCCACCTTCAGCGTGACCGTCTGCCCTACGTCATAGGAGCAGCCCAGCGCATCCAGCAGCGTCGTCGTCATGGCGATCTCATCGGGCTGCATGGGAAAATTACCGCTGATCGGCACGATACGTCCCAGCTGTGCAAAGATATCGTCTACCGTTCCGATCCCGCCCGCCACGCTATCGTCTGCACCGAGAACGATTCCATTCTGGATCACTGTGCTGACCTGTGCGGATGCGGGCAAGGTGTTTTGTGCCTGTGCAGCGTCCGCAGCAGTATCCGACAAACGCAGGTACTGCCATTTGCCATATAACTCACAGCGGGTGTCCTGCAATGCCTGTGCAGAACTGACGGAGTAGATCACCGCCGCCGTCAGGAACGAGAAAACCAGTGTCAGCAAAAGCAGCAATAGGCTGGTCTGCTTCTTGCGGCCAAGCATCCCATGAAACGCCAGAATGATAGATGGACTTTCTTTGATTTTCATAAGCTGTCCTCCCCTATGTCTTACACGCACCTAGAAAAGGAATTTTTCTATTATAATAACGCTTTTAAAGGAAGTTTGTTACACTTGTTTTAAAACATCGTATGACTGCACATAAATTCATAGAAAATTTGTTGCATAATCACAGTTTTGTTTATCTGCATCGCTATTGAGGACGAATACGGCAACACCCCGGCACAGCGGGCAGAACTGGACTGGCTGCTCTACAGCAAGCCCTTGGAGTATGCCCAGCTTGTGCTGGATGGTGAGATTGAGCATTATCTCTTGCTCGGCTGTGACCACGGTAGACTAGAAGACTAGCCTTTAATTAAAATATTCCCAACAGACCAACAGCCCTCTACTTGCAGTCGTTGCAAATAGAGGGCTGTTGGTTTGTTGATGCTTCACTCCGAACCGTACCATCGACTGTCTTTTGATTTAGATGCTCAAATCATTAGAACACATAAGGCCGATTCTATATGTTTCCGAGTTACTATCAATAAAGCTTTGTGACACTGAAAGGACACGGGTTTTCAATTTTACACCATTGAATTTTAGATTTATGTAATATCCTTCCTTTTTTAAAACATTTCTGCAAACCATTTTATATATCGTATTAGACTTGCATAAAAAACTTATTAAAAAACTGTTTTTGTCTTCAATCATTTTATTGTCAATAAAAATATCAGCCTGTATTAGCGTCCCTTCAAATTCGATTTCTCCTCGATAAGTATGAAATTGGGGAATATCAGTATTTTCCATATAGTGCCCCTTTATAACGATAATAAATAAAACAGCCCTACAACACAATGATATAAATTATTTAGTTCTCCATTTCCACCACTTTACCAGCATCACAATAACGGCAACCACGAAAACGGCTATAAACAGTACCAACGATATTTCATTCAGAACAATATTCTGCTTAAAAAAGAAAAGTACCACCAACCGTACTGCAAGAGCAACTAACAACAACACTCCTATAAATTTACTCATGATTTTTCCCTTTCGATGCTTTTTCGCAACCTTGATTTTCCGGGTTGAGAACTGTACTTCGGGTCGGATTCTTTGGGTCCACTAGAATTTTTATTGGCGTTCCTTTCGGAATACATGGATTGAACCAAAACCACTGCGACTTGCCATTATAGGTCTCACCTTTAACTTTATACTGATAATGCACCACATATGGATAGATTACATCTTCATCGGCAAGGTGGTAGGTACTCAAATGAAATTTTATATGCACTCGTTTTGTTGCGGTAACCTTTCCGGTGATTCTTGTTCCATTTTTCAAGAGTTCTGCCTTTTTATAGTCAGAAATAGTCGCCAATCCGATAATTATACCTGCTACAATCCATGCTAATATCGCAGCCACCCAAATTCCAGACTTACACGCTCCAACCGATATAATTGCCGCCGCAAACATTCCGACATACGCCAGTGTATGAATAAGATCTTTTGAAAAAAACATTTCATCTCGTGTGATTTTCATAAAGCGGCCTCTTCTTCAAATCACGCAGTTGATAATTAGTGACTCCGTAAAATCAATGTTTCCTAGATACTTAGCGAGTTTATTTCGTCCGTCAGTCGAATAACGTTCAAAGGTCTACTCACTTTTCCAAAGATACTTTGCAAATGCGAGAGTTCCTAAAATGTAAAAAGCGGCTGAATAATCATCAAAAACAGTCCCATCATATAAAATCCTCCTAATACGGTAATCAATTTTCTGTTTTATGGTCATATTGTATATTTTACTGGTGTTTCTTTTTATAGTAAAGGTAAGAGAAAAAAGATGGTACTCCAAGATATAACAGTACTGACCAAATCATAAGTGTTTTTGATTTATTGGGAAACATCTTGAGAATAACAATGCTAAAAAGGATAGCAGGAAAAGTCAGTTCATGTAAAAGTTTATGAGCATATCGCCATGTTTGGTAATCTACTAAAGTCCACGGCAAACGTAATCCAACATATTTATTAAAAGGAAGAGCATTAGCACAGCTACCAAAAAGAGCCATGAAAGAGAATACTAGAATTTCAGAAAAGAAATATTCTTGCGTATCCGACAGCGTAATAATTTGAAAATCTTTCAGTATTATGTATCCAACGATGATGAGTAAAAGTACAACGACACTAATGCACATTATAGAAATCGAATAATTATTCTCACAGTCGCTTTTTTCTAAAGCCATTTCATTTTTTAGCATCAGCAAGAAAATGACGCTCGTGATTGCAAGAATTAGGCCGAATAGTATGCCGCCTGTACTATTTGGAAATAGTACTTCTCCTATAATTCCAACCAAACATATAATTCTTATAAAAACCAACTTATCGTGTTTCATCTTTGCTCACCTCAAGCCTGAAATCATTCAGTCAATCTAAAAAAATGAACCATAATCATTATAACCACTCACAGAAGCACAAACCATTCAAGAATCACTATGCTTAACAAATTTTTCTTCATTATCAATACCGTTTTTCAAGTCAGTCTATTTGCGATTTTTGATGCTTTTAATTATAACAAAAGCTATCATAAGAACACAAACAATTCCACTTGATAAACAAAGCGCCTTATCTTCTGCCCTTAGAACACCCACAGCACTTCTCATGTTCCAATAATACAAATCATAAGACAAGCTCATGATTGCAAATGTAAGGAGGCCATAGTATGCTTTCTTCATTGGCAATCAGTGTCCTTTCAATTTTTGCGTAAAAACTTAATGGCATAGCGAATCAGATACTTTACAAGAACTGCCAGTACGATTCCTACGATTACCGCTATCGAAATAACCAGTAAAAGTTCCAATAGTGAAAACTTCATGCTTATCCTTTCCGGTTCTGAAATTGTAGAAACACTGATACTAATTTCAATATCAATGTACCATAGATTTTTCCGAAAGCAAGACCTTTGGCAAAACTGGTCGTTATAGTGGCAAAAGTGGTATGTCAAACCACTTGTCAGGCGCAAATGCACAGTTTATAATAGTGTCAGAAACATTACTTTGTGGAGGACGACAAAATGACGAGGTATCGAATTGCAGTCTGTGATGATGAACCGTCAGAACTTGAAGATATTGTTCAAAGCGTCAAGCGATACGATGCCCATGGCGACTTTGACATTGAAAATTACACAGACGGTGCAGTGCTTTTAAGTGATTTGCAACTAAAAAAGAAATCCTTCGATCTTCTGCTGCTTGACATCGAAATGCCTTCAAACGGATTCCAGATGGCGCAAACCTTAACACAGATGGAAAAGCATCCGTTGGTGATCTTTGTTACAAAGCGGCATGAATACGCTGTGCAGGGGTATGGCATTGCATTTCGGTATTTAGTGAAACCACTTGATGAATCGCTTTTTGCTGCTGCAATGGATGCAGTCGTTCAAGAATTGGATTCCAAACACTTTACCGTTGAATATGAAGGAGCTACGCTCTCATTGGAAACATCAGATATTTATTATCTGGAAAGCCATGGGCATAAAGTCTTGATTCATTGTAAAGATCAAGACCTCACTCTGCGAATGACGATTCCAGAAGCCTTAGAACAGTTGCCGAAAAGGTGCTTTGCTTCACCCCATAAAAGCTATCTTGTCAACATGGAGCATATTGTCTATGCCACTGGAACGACAGTTGTTCTGTCCAGCGGAAATCAATTGCCAATCAGTCGGAGGAAGCGTCAGGAGTTCAACCAGAGCTTTAACGCTTATTTGGGAAGATGATATATTATTTTGTTGAATTTGCCGGGAGCTTTGCCAACATTGCGTTGCTCGTACTTTTCGTTGGCCGTTTATTCCAGAAAAAAGATTTGTATTTGCGATGGTTCTATCTTTATATTGCGCTTCTAATGGCTGGGCAATGTATATTGAGCCTGTTTCCCACTTGGGTAATGCCGCGAACGATTTACCTCCTTCTGGGAGGGTTTCTTCTTGCGATGCTGTTTTATGAAGTACAATTGTGGCAAGCCATCTTTGCAAGTGCTGCATTTTTTACGTTGATTGCAGTGGTTGAAGTTCTTGCAATGCTCCTTATCGGGCTGCGCATCCCGGACACAGATATCCTAATGCAAGCGGGAGCAGCCAGACTGATTTATGTGGTGTTCTCAAATCTGATACAGATTCCATTGGTTGTTTTAATCTCGCATTTTTTCAGTCGAAAAGAAAATGTTCTTCGTATTCTTTGGCTGCTGCCAATCATCGCTATCCAAATTGCTAGTATCGCAGTTTGTTATGTGGTACAGTACCATGCAGCGGATGAAAATTTTCCAGACTACCTGATTGGCTTGATGGTGGTACTCCTCTTAATGAATATCCTGATTGTTTTCTATGTGGAAGCCCTCCGAAAAAATGAGCAGGAAAAATTCAGAGCGGAATTTAACGAGCAGCAATATCGCTTGCAGATGGAGTATTATCAGCAGCTAAAGGAACGGCAGGAAGAAACAAGAGCCCTTTGGCACGACATCAAAAAATATATTCTGGCAATGCAGGCAGTTGCGGAACGCGGGAATTCCGAAGAACTTCACAAAATTGTACGAGATGCAACGGATGCCTTTGAACGTTCCAAAAATATTTCTACGATTGGAAATCCAGTTGTGGACGCACTGTTGAATCCGTATTTACATACAGCAGAAGAAAACGGCATCAAAGTTACTCTGGACGTAACGATTCCAGAAGTTCTATCTATATCTCCGTTATCTTTAAGCATCCTGATTGGAAACACATTCGACAATGCAATTGAAGCTTGTTGTGGCTTGCCGCCAGAACAACGAAAGATCCATTTGCAGCTGCGCAAACAGTATCGAAGCCTTTTCTACCGCCTTGACAATCCATACAGTGGTACCTCGCGCAGCCTTCGGGTTGGCAGCCACCATGGATATGGGCTGAAAAATGTAAAACGTGTGGTACGGGAAAGCGATGGCGATTTTTATGCCGAAAAGAAGAATGGAACTTTTACCGTAAAAGTTCGATTAAACTGCGAAAATTAAGAGTTTTTCTAAAACACAGTGTTGCTTTCCACTTGTACTGTGTATGTTTTGCCTATTTCATGTATTCATTCTCCTAAAGTGTTGACACCTTGCAGAGAATATGCTATTATTTCCGAAAGTCCCACTGATTTTGTGGATTGGTTACAAGTCATCCACAAGATGTGGTCGTGTTCATTTTGAACACAGCCACAGAAAGTGGTTGGTTATCACCGTGAGACCCACCACTTCAGTGAGGGAAAGTCCGCAAAAGAATTTACCGCCCCGCAACACACCCGATTCATTTTGCCGCTGTTTCACCCGACAAAATCCATCGCTATGCTGCATGGGCGGTATTTTTCTTTTACGGGAAACGCACCTTGAAAATCTCATGAGCCGACCGAACGTGATACCGACTTTTCGTCAACGCCGCTGCAAAACAGGGGTAGGAACTTCGTTCGGAGCAACCGGTGACCCCATTACATGAGCAGAGCCCCGCTACTTATTTTTTGCGTCTTAACAATTCGGAAACATTTGTTGAAAATGCGTTTTGAGCGCAGCGGTAGAGGGCAAGAACCGTCCCGTGGCCACAAATTTTCAATTCTTGAAAATGTTCTGTCCATCCGGGACTTCACTTCTCAAACTCTTTCGAGTTTTCCAAGTGATCTTGTTGGGGCGTGCCTGCCCCAAACCCTGCTCATCATTCGTGCCTTATGGCACGAATGGAACGGCGTGTCGTGCTTACATAACTTCACCGAGGAGTTATCGAACAGACAGGAGGTACAATGACCAAAACGAATGTTCAATCGACCCCTAGCAATTCCCAGCACCACGACACGCCGAACAACAAAACGCACGTCATCAAGTTCCGTGTGACAGCGGAGGAAAAAGCGTCACTGGAACTCACTTGCAAACTCCTGAATCTCTCCCTCTCCACTTTTATCCGCCGCGCCATCCACAACGTCAAGATCGAGAAAACGGTCATCGTTGCCGGCGGCGGAGAAGAAACCCTAACCGCTGTTTCCACCCTGCTTGCCCAGTGCAGCAAGGTGGGCGGAAACCTCAACCAACTTGCAAGGCACTTCAACTCCGGCGGTGCAGACACCGCGCAGATCCGGGCGAAACTCCTTGACGAACTTGCAGACCTGACCGCATTTCGGCTGCACGCCGAGAAAGTTCTGGGTGAACTGTATGGCAACGCTCAAGCATATCGCCTCTAAAAACTCGGACTACACCGCCATCGAAGCGTACCTCGTTTACCAGCACGATGAATTTTCCGGCAAGGTAATTCTAGACGAACAAGGCCGACCCATGCTGCGGGAATCCTACCTGCTCGACACCCTTGAGTGCGGCGATTTCTCGTTTGCTACAGCCTGTCTGCTGGCAAACCGCAAGTATGGTAAGAACACCCAGCATGGTGATATCAAAAGCCACCAGTATATCATCAGCTTTGACCCCAGAGATGCAGCCGACAACGGCTTGACCATGGAAAAGGCACAGGCACTTGGCCTGAAATTCTGCGAAGAAAACTTCCCCGGTCATCCTGCCATCGTCTGCACTCACCCGGATGGGCACAACCATTCGGGAAACATCCACGTCCACATCGTGATTAGCAGCATCCGAACACGAGAGGTGGAACGCAAGCCCTATATGCAGAAGCCCCGTGACTGGCTAGAGGGCATGAAGCACTCCAGCACCGCCCAGACCATGCGGCACTTGCGTGTTGAGGTCATGGAGCTGTGCGAGGGTGCCGGACTGTACCAGATCGATCTGCTCAACGGCTCGAAAGAGCGCGTGAGCGAAGCCGAGTATTGGGCGCGCAGGCGTGGCCAGTTGAAACTTGACCGTGAAAACGCAGCCCTTACCGCAGCCGGACAGCAGACAACACAAACGAAGTTTGAAACCGCAAAGGAAACCTTGCGGAAACAGATCTCGGATGTGCTGGACACCGCAATGAGCTTTGAAGATTTCTCGGACAGGCTCTTGCAGCAGTATGGCATTGCTGTCAAGGAAAGCCGTGGGTGTCTGAGCTATCTGCCTGCTGGCAGGAACAAGTTTATCCGGGCAAAACATCTCGGCGACAAGTTCGATAAGGCGGCAGTGCTTGCCACGTTGCAGGCAAATGCCGAACGCAAACCCAAGGCTCAGTTCAAGCAGGATACCATTGGGAAACTGATCGACATCCAGTCGAGGATGACCGAGGGCAAGGGCATTGGCTATAAGCGTTGGCTCACGAAACACAATCTCAAAGTTATGGCACAGACCGTGAAGCTTCTGCAGGAAAAGGGCTTGACCGACGAGGACGCTCTAAACCAGCGCATCGCTGAACTGGAAACCAAGTATCACGACACACTGGCAGTGGTGAAAGACCTCGAAACCCGCATGGCAGAAAACAAGAATCTGCGCAGTCACGCTACTGCCTACCAGCAGTACCGCCCGATTGCGCAGAAACTGAAAGCTGCCAAACGACCCGCAGCCTTTGAGGAGCTGCACCGTGCAGAGCTGACAGCGCACCGGGCGGCAGCAGCCTATTTCAAGGCAAATGATATCACCAAGCTGCCCAGCCCGAAGAAACTGGAAGCCGAGTATGCGCAGCTGGCATCCGAAAAGGCGAAGTTCTACGAGCAGTACAAGGAAACCAAGGAAGAACTGCTCAAACTGAAAACCGCAAAGCAGAATGTTGTGTCCTTTTTCCGGGAGGAAGAACCGGCGCAGCAGGAGAGATAAAGGAGTGTGCGTATGATCAATCTGAAAATTGACCCGGAGTTCCAGTCCCAGATTCCTCCTCTGACCGATGATGAATTTAAGCAGCTTGAAGAAAATATCCTCAAAGAGGGCAAGCTGCTCTCTCCTTTGATTGTCTGGAACAGTACCCTTGTTGATGGACACAACCGTTATGAGATCGTTCAGGAACATCCCGAAATCTCTTTCTCCACGATGCCGCTCCCGTTTGAGAGCAGAGAAGAAGTCCTTGCTTGGATCTGTAAGAACCAGTTAGGGCGGCGCAACCTCACGCCGGAACAGAAGAAGTTCCTCATTGGAAAGCAGTACAGTGTGGAGCATCGAAAGCCCGGTG
>OLYA01001118.1_pt1 | contig 11355 bp, 10 predicted proteins | sample 1674361 | NCBI WGS metagenome assembly OLYA01 (sample SAMEA103958165, study PRJEB25191) | human gut metagenome | biome: human-associated habitat [ENVO:00009003]; feature: intestine environment [ENVO:2100002]; material: feces | place: Germany | collected 2013/2015
TGCCCTACACCATGGTCAAGGATCACCGCACCAACTACGAGACCGGCAACGTGGATGCCGTGATGGATGGCGATATCGATGAGTTCATCTTTGCCTACCTCAAGGCCGCCAGCCGCGGCGAGCTGCAGGACGCATAAGCGCCTGTCTCTGTAAAAATCATAACCGCACCTGTGTCCATTTTTGGATGCAGGTGCGGTTTTTTCGTCCTTTTCGGCGCATAATAGATCTGAAAAATGCGCAGGGAGGCCGTAAAATGTCTAAGCACAGCATCATCCGGTGGGGGAAGATCATGGGTGTCTATCTGCTGGTGGCCGCCGTGGCGGCACTGGGCTGGCTGTGGTGCGCCCTGCCGGAGCAGGTCTATCTGGAGCCGGAGCAGCCCCTTGCGCTGCCCCGCTTTGGCTGGGTGGAACCGCTGCGCGGACACGGTAGCCGTAATGTAGCCAGCACCCGGGCAGCGGGCAGCTATCAGACCACGCTGGCATTGGGCGGCTGGCTACCGGTCAAGATCATCCGCGCCACCGTGATGCAGCGCCCCACGGTCACGGTGTGCGGCACGCCCTTTGGGGTGAAAATGTTTTCAGAGGGAGCGCTTGTGGTGGGCTTTTCCGAGGTGCACACCGCCGCCGGTACAATAAACCCCGCAAAGCAGGCAGGGCTGCGGCTGGGCGACCGGGTCATCCGTATGGGAAACACGGTCACCGAGACCAACGAGCAGGTCCATGCCGCGCTGGAAGCCGCTGCCGGTGCGGCGGTGGAGGTGGTCTACGTCCGCAAAGGAGAGCAGCGGCAGACCACCCTTTTGCCGGTGTGGGATACCCAGAACGCCCAGTGGCGGGCAGGGATGTGGGTGCGGGACTCTTCTGCCGGGGTGGGTACTCTGACCTTTGTGGACGCGCAAGCCGGGGTATTTGCCGGGCTGGGACACCCTATCAGCGACAGTGACACCGGCGAGCGGGTCGCCCTGCGCAGTGGCGAGATCGTGACTTGCCAGATCGTGGGCTGCACCGGCGGTACCGCCGGCAGCCCCGGGGAGCTGAAGGGCAAATTTATCAGCGACCATGCCCTTGGCAGGATCTGCATCAACGGCGAAAACGGCGTCTACGGAACGGTAAGCACTGCGATTGCGGGGCAGCAGACGGAAATCGCCTTTGCGCAGGAGGTGCTGCCCGGTGCGGCAGAGATCCTGACCACTACCAGCGGCGAAACGCCCCGCAGCTACCGTGTCTATATTGAAAAGGTGAACGACGCCGACCCGCACCGCAACATGGTGCTGCGCGTCACCGACCCGGCACTGCTGGCGCAGACCGGCGGCATCGTGCAGGGGATGAGCGGCAGCCCTATCCTGCAAAACGGACGGCTGGTGGGTGCAGTGACCCATGTGCTGGTCAATGACCCGACACGAGGCTACGGTATTTTTGCACAAACCATGCTGGAACAGGCACATTCCGTGCCCGGAACGGACGCAGCAGCATAAAAAAGTATGACATTCGAGCAGAATTTCCATAATTTCCCAAAATAAACCGTTGAACTATCTGGAAAATTATGGTAAAATCCATGGTGTTAAGGGAACTGCACACATTGGAGGAAACAACCATGGATAAAGTGAGATTCTTGATGTCGGATACCGGTGCTCAGATCACAGAAGCCTGTCGTGAGGCGCTGGAGCAAAAGGGCGTGGAAGTGACCGTTGTGGAAAAGGATGGAAATAAAGTTTTGCAAAAGATGCTGGCCGTTCGCCCGCAGGTAGTGCTGCTGGATGCCTTTATGCCCGGGCTGGATGCGCTGGCGGTCAAGCAGCGCTACAACGCCGCAGGGGAGCGCCACACCTCGTTTTTTGTTACCGGCGCATTCCAGAGCGAGGAAATGGTACAGGAGCTGCTGGACGAGGGCTTTGCCTACTATTTCGTCAAGCCCTTTGACGAAAGCGTGCTTGCAGCCCGGGTGCTCAAAGCAGCCAGCGGACAGGAAAAGCACCTGCTCCACACCAGCGTGGACAGTGACGAGTTGACCGTCACCGAAATATTGCACCAGATCGGCGTGCCTGCGCATATCAAGGGCTATCAGTTCCTGCGGGATGCCATCCTGCTCACCATGAACGAGCCGGAGTACATCAACGCTGTGACCAAGCGTCTGTACCCGGAAATCGCCAAGAAAAACGGCACCACCGCCAGCCGGGTGGAGCGCGCCATCCGCCATGCCATCGAGGTGGCATGGGACCGGGGAGATGTGGATACCCTCAATAGCTACTTCGGCTATACCATCCATAACCTGCGCGGCAAACCCACCAACTCGGAGTTCATCGCGATGATAGCCGATAAGATGCGGCTGGATAAGCGGCAGAGAGTGGGGTAAACAAGCAGGAAAAACAGAAACGGGGATACTATTATAGAAAGCGCGGGATGCTCCAAAGGCTTCATCTGAAAAGGTGGAGCCTTTTCTCTTTGCATTTTCTTTCCCATCTGGTACAATGATGCAGAAGGGAAGTGACGAAATGCAGGAAGTGGATGCGATCCGTGCGCAGCTGTTTGCGCTGCAGGATAAGGAATATCAGATCTTTAACAGCCGCCTGATGCCTACATTGCCACCGGAAACGGTGATCGGGGTGCGGGTGCCGCTGCTGCGCAAGCTGGCAAAACAGCTGGCAAATACCCCGGAAGCGGAAACATTTCTGCAAAAACTACCGCATTTTTATTATGAAGAAAACGCTCTCCACGCCTTTCTGCTGGAGGCTGTCCGGGATTACGGCATAGCGCTGGCGGCAACTGAGCGCTTTTTGCCCTATGTGGATAACTGGGCAGTCTGCGATTGTTTCAGCCCCAAGGTGTTTGCGCAGCATAAGCCGGAGCTGCTGCCTACTATCCGGCGCTGGCTGGGCTCTGACCGGACGTATACCGTGCGCTACGGGATCGGGATGCTGATGCGGTATTATCTGGACGATGACTTCCGGCCGGAATATCTGGCTTGGGCGGCGGCGGTGCACAGCGAGGAATACTATGTCAATATGATGCGGGCATGGTATTTTGCCACTGCACTGGCGAAGCAGCCCGCAGCGGCACTGCCGTGGCTGACCGAAAAGCGGCTGGACGTGTGGACGCACAACAAGACCATCCAGAAAGCGGTGGAAAGCTACCGCATCACCCCGGAACAGAAGCAGGCTTTGCGGGCGCTGCGCATTCGTTCACAAAAGCTTTGCGAAGAACGGCGCGTTTGACTGTTTACATTGTGGGAGTTTTATTGTAAAATATAGTATAGTAAAAATGCCGGGCTATCCGGCGAAAGATAAAACAGGTGGTGTTTGGATTATGGCATTGAAATATAAGCGTATCCTTTTGAAGATCAGCGGCGAGGCGCTGGGCGGCGAAAAGGGCATGGGCTTTGATGAGCCCACCATGGACGCCATTTGCGGCGGCGTGAAGAAAGCTCACGAGCTGGGCGTGCAGATCGGCATCGTTGTGGGCGGCGGCAACTTCTGGCGCGGCCGCTCCAGCGGTAAGATGGAGCGCACGCTGGCCGATAAGATCGGTATGCTGGCTACTGTGATGAACGCACTGGCCGTTTCTGATAAGCTGGAGCAGCTGGGTGTGCCCACCGAGGTGTTCACCTCGATCACCATGCCGCAGGTGGCTCCTGCCTTTACCCGCAAGGACGCGCTGCGCGCCATGGATGAGGGCAAAATCGCTGTGTTCGGCGGCGGCACCGGCAACCCCTTCTTCTCTACCGATACGGCTACCGCCCTGCGTGCCGTGGAGGTGAGCGCCGATGTGATGTTCAAGGCGACTATGGTGGACGGCGTTTACGATAAGGACCCCCACAAGTACCCGGATGCCAAAAAGTACGATACCCTTACCTTTACCAAGGTGCTGGAGGATCAGCTGGCTGTTATGGACGGTACCGCAGCTACCCTGTGCCGCGACAACAAGCTGCCCATTCTGGTGTTTGATCTGGCCGACCCGGACAACATCGCACGGGCTGTGCAGGGCGAGAACGTGGGCACGCTGGTCTACGAGGGCTGAGCATAGCACCCCGGTGCAACTGCATACGATTGGATAGAGCAGCAGCGCAGTGCGCTGCCTGCATGGATCAATAGAATAAAGAAACAGGAGAACAACGACAATGAGCAGCAACACCAAGGTTTTCGAAGATAAGATGAAGAGCTCTGTGGAGCACCTCAGCCGCGAGCTGGCCGCGGTGCGCGCAGGCCGCGCAAACCCCGCCGTGCTGGATAAGGTGGTCGTGGACTACTACGGTGCTCCCACCCCCATCCAGCAGTTGGCCGCTGTGGCAGTCTCTGAGGCACGCACCCTCACCATCACCCCTTGGGACCGCACTCTGCTGCGTCCCATCAGCAAGGCAATCATGGCCAGCGATGTGGGCATTACCCCCATTGATGACGGCGTTACCATCCGCCTGAACTTCCCCGCACCCAACGAGGAGCGCCGCAAGCAGCTGGCCAAGGAAGTCTCCAAGCTGGGCGAGGACGCCAAGGTTGCCGTGCGTAACGTGCGCCGCGATGCCATGGATAAGGCCAAGGCTATGAAGAAGGCCGGCGAACTGACCGAGGACACCCAGAAGACCATGGAAGAGGATGTCCAGAAGCTGACCGATAAGTATATCAAGAACATTGATGCTGCCGTGGAAGAAAAGCAGAAGGAGATCATGGCCGTCTGATCCGCAGCACACAATAACAACTGGGAGGTGCCGTGCGCTGGTGAAAGGTGCGCGGCACTTTTTGCAGGGCAGCCCTGCTGCCGGGAGGTATAAATGGCACACCCCAAAGAATTTGCCGAGGGGCTTTCCATCGGCATCATCATGGACGGCAATGGCCGCTGGGCGAAAAACCGCGGTCTGCCCCGCACCGCAGGACATAAGAAGGGTGCGGCGGTGTTCAAGGATATTGCTAACTATTGCGATGAACTTGGCGTAGCATCGGTGTATTTCTACGCGTTCTCCACCGAGAACTGGAAGCGCCCGCTGGAAGAGGTGGGTGCCATCATGAAGCTGTTCGCCCAGTACCTCATTGAGGGCTTTGACTACAAAAACCGCAATATCCGCATCAAATTTTTGGGCGACCGCACCGCGCTGGACCCCAAGCTGCAAAAGATGATGAACGAGCTGGAAGGGGACTCTGCCTGCAAGACCGGCATGACCCTGAACATCGCCATCAACTACGGCGGCCGCCCGGAGATCGTGCGGGCGGCGCAGCAGCTGGCTGCAAAGGCCGCAGCAGGCGAGATCCGCCCCGAGGATATCAACGAGCAGATGATGAGCGATGCCATGTACACCGCCGGACAGAAGGACCCGGACTTTATCCTGCGTCCCAGCGGAGAAAAGCGGCTGTCCAACTTTATGCTCTGGCAGGCCGCCTATGCGGAACTGGTGGAGATGGATGTGCTCTGGCCGGACTTTACCCGCGCCGATTTGGACACCGCCATTGAGGAGTTCAACCACCGCAGCCGCCGGTTCGGTGGCATCTGAGCGGTTCAGTAACCGTATTGCAAACCCTGCACCTAAGGTGCAGACCCGACAGACCCGGTACTTCCTCGGGTCGGAATGCGTTGCCCTGCAAGGGGCTGCTGCCGGAAGAACAAAGGAGATCAAACCTATGAAAACACGCATTATTACTGCGATCGTGGGCATTCTGGTGCTCATTGGCGTGATGTTTACCTTCAACACCATGGTGTTCAATCTGGTGATCGCAGCCATCACCCTGATCGCCATCCACGAGATTTACAGCGCCCTCGGCTTTGAAAAAAAGGACTGGCTCATGTACGCAGTGCTGGTACCCTACACATTGCTGGTCATGCTTTCCAGTTACAGCGCCATGCGCAAGCTGGTCATGCCCATGTCTTTTGTGCTGGTCACCTTTTTTGCCATCTATCTGGTGGTGCGCAATGGCACTATCAGCTACCAGAAGGCCAGCGGTCTTTTGGTGTTTTCGGGCATCGTGATCTTCTGCTTCTACTCCTTCGTTCTGCTCAAGGAGCGTCTGCCGGTGGAAAAATTTGGCTATGACGCGGTTTTCTTTATTTTGCTCATTCTCTGCTTTGCATGGGGCGGCGATACCTGTGCCTACTTTGCAGGCCGTGCCTTCGGCAAGCATAAGCTGTGCCCGGTGGTCAGCCCCAAAAAGACGGTAGAGGGTGCCATCGGCGGCGTGCTGGGCACCATGGTGTTCGGCGTGGTCGCTACCCTCATCTACTCTATTGCGGCAAACCGCATGGAAGCCTTTACCCGCTCTAATATCGGCGTTTCTATGTATGTTATTATCGCGCTGCTGGGCTGCATCGCTGCGGTGCTGGGCATCTACGGCGATCTGTTTGCCAGTGTGGTCAAACGCCAGTGCGGCATTAAGGACTACGGCACCATCTTCCCGGGGCACGGCGGCATTCTGGACCGCTTTGACAGCGTGATGTTCATCGCGCCCTTCGTGACCATGGTCATCACCGCCGTGTTCTACGCCTGATACAGGGAGGAATCTATCATGTCTAAAAAAATTACGCTGCTGGGCTCTACCGGTTCCATCGGTACCCAGAGTCTGGATGTCATCCGCGCTCAAGGGTACGAGGTCTACGGCCTTTCTGCCCACAGCCATGTGGAAAAGATCTTGCAGCAGATCGAGGAGTTTCACCCGAAATACGTCTGCATGACCGACCCGGACGCCGCCGCAAAGCTGGACGTTGCGCTGGCTGGCCGGGCAAATGCACCCAAGCTGCTCACCGGCCCGGAGGGACTGAAGGAGCTGGCTGCGCTGGACGGCCCAGATGTGGTGCTGAACAGTGTGGTGGGCATTGCCGGCCTTGGTGCCAGCCTGTGCGCCATCGAGAGCGGCCACGATCTGGCGCTGGCCAACAAGGAGAGCCTTGTCACCGGCGGTCATCTGGTCACGCAGGCTGTGGAAAAGCACGGGGTACAGCTGCTTCCCGTGGACAGCGAGCATTCCGCCATCTTCCAGTGTCTGCAGGATAAGGAAAGCGCCCCCAGCCTGACCAAAATTCTGCTCACAGCCTCCGGCGGCCCCTTCTTCGGCATGACCACCGAGCAGCTGCGCGGCAAGACCCGTGCAGACGCCCTCAAGCACCCCAACTGGAATATGGGCGCGAAGATCACCATCGACTCTGCCACCCTGATGAACAAGGGGCTGGAACTCATCGAGGCTGTATGGCTCTTCGGTCTGCCCCCGGAAAAAATTCAGATCGTGGTGCAGCGCCAGAGCATCGTCCACTCTGCGGTGCAGTTCAGCGATAATTCGATCATTGCTCAGCTGGGCGTGCCGGATATGCGCATCCCTATCCAGTACGCCTTGACCTACCCCAAGCGTGTGCCGGGCGTAGTGCCGGAGCTGGACTTTACCACCCTGAAGCTGCTCACCTTCGATGTGGCCGATGAAGAGACCTTCCGTTGCCTTGCCGCCTGCAAAAAGGCCATTCGCAAGGGCGGTCTTGGCCCCTGCGCCGCCAACGGTGCCAACGAGGAAGCCGTTAAGCTGTTCCTTGAGGACAAGATCGGCTTTTTGGATATCGGCCGCTTGGTGGAAGCTGTTGTGGATAGCGACAGCTTTGGCGGCGACTATACGCTGGCAGACGTATACGAGTGCGACCGCATGGCGCGCGCATTCGTGCGGGCACACCTGTAACGCTTTATCAGCAATATACGCCTTGGCGCTGTTTTTGTAATGGCCCCGGGACGATATAGGAGAACGAATGTCATTTATTATCACCATTCTTGCCGCACTGCTCGTGTTCAGTGCGGTGATCGCCATCCACGAGTTCGGGCATTTTACTGTGGCAAAGCTCTGCGGCATTCAGGTCAACGAGTTTTCCATCGGTATGGGGCCGGTGCTCTGGAAAAAGAACCATAAGGGCACCCAGTACAGTCTGCGTGCCCTGCCTGTGGGTGGCTTTGTAGCGCTGGAAGGGGAGGAAAGCCCCGAAAGCCAGCAGGCAGAAACTGCCCATACTGTGCAGGAGCAGCCCGCCCCGGAGACGGAAACGTCTGTGCAGCCCACCGGCGTCCCTCTGAATGAAGCGCCGGTTTGGCAGCGGGCACTGGTCATGGTAGCCGGTGCTGTCATGAATTTCGTGCTGGGCTTTGTGGTGCTGGTGATCCTCATCGCCGCCCAGAACGAGCCCATCACCAGCAAGACCATCTACGCCATTCAGGACGGTGCCCTCTGCGGGCAGACCGGCCTGCAGGCGGGGGACAAGGTTCTGGCGGTGAACGGCCGCCGCTGCTTTGTGGCCAATGATATCCTGTACGAGCTGGTGCGCACCCGGTCTTACAGCGCAGATTTTACCGTCCTGCGGGACGGTAAAAAGGTGCAGCTGCCGGGGGTGCAGTTCGACACATGGCAGGATGAACAGGGCGAGACCCACATGAGCATCGGCTTTTCCGTCTACGGGCTGGAAAAGACTCCCGGCAATGTGCTGCGGGAGGCGGGCAACAGCGTGCTGTATTACGGCCGCATCGTGTTCACCTCTCTTATCGACCTGCTGCGCGGGCGGGAGAGCATCAACAACCTTTCCGGCCCGGTGGGCATCGTATCGGCCATCGGGCAGGCCGCCAGCTACGGCTGGCAGGATCTGCTGGAGATGCTGGCGCTCATCACCGTCAACCTTGGCATCCTCAACCTGCTGCCATTCCCGGCGCTGGATGGCGGCAAGGTGGTATTTTTGGTCATTGAAGGCGTTACCGGCCATGCTGTGCCGGAAAAGCTGCAAAGCGTGCTCACCCTTGCAACCTTCGGGCTGCTGTTCGGGCTGATGATCTTTGCAACCTACAACGATATTCTCCGGCTTATTACCGGGACAGTATAAGAAAGGGGAACCCTTATGCGGCAGAAAAAACGTGAAGTGAAGATCGGCAATGTGACCATTGGCGGCAGCAACCCTATTGCGGTGCAGACCATGCTCAATGTGCCGGTGGAGGACATCGAGGGCAATGTGGCACAGGCTAAGCGGTGCGAAGCCGCTGGCTGTCAGATTTTGCGGGTGACCTGCCCCAGCCCGGCAGATGCAAAGTGCATCGAGGCCGTCAAAAACGCAGTGAACATCCCCATCGTGGCAGATATCCACTTTGACTACAAGGCTGCGCTGGCCTGTGCAGATGTGGGTGTGGATAAGATCCGCATCAACCCGGGCAACATCGGCGATGACGACCGGGTAAAAGCAGTAGTGGATGCCTGCCAGCAGAAGAACATCCCCATCCGCATCGGCGTCAACGGCGGCAGTCTGGAAAAGCACATTCTGGCCCGCTACGGCGCACCCACCCCGGAGGCCATGGTGGAAAGCGCTTTGTACCATGTGCGGCTGCTGGAAAAGTTCGATTTTAACAACATTGTCATCTCCATCAAAAACTCCAACGTGCCCCGCATGATGGAAGCTTACCGCCAGCTCAGCGCCGTCACCGACTACCCGCTCCATGTGGGCGTCACCGAGGCCGGTACCTATCAGATGGGTCTGCTGAAAAGCGGCATGGGCATCGGCGGGATGCTGCTGGAGGGCATCGGCGACACCATCCGCGTGTCGCTGGCTGCCGACCCGGAAAAAGAGGTGGAGGCAGGCTTCAACATCCTGCGTGCCGTGGGCTTTCCCGTCACCGGGCCGGAGGTCATCACCTGTCCTACCTGCGGACGCACCCAGTACCCCTGCACCGAGATCGCCAACGAGGTGGAAAAGCGGCTGCAGGGCTACAAAAAGTCCATCAAGGTGGCCGTGATGGGCTGCGTTGTCAACGGCCCCGGCGAAGCGCGCGAAGCTGATATCGGCATTGCAGGCGGCAAGGGCGAGGCCGTGCTGTTCATCCACGGCCAGCCCGTCAAAAAACTTACCGGCGATAACATTCTGGATCAGTTCATGGACGAGATCTATAAATTGTAAGCATTCTTTTCACTACTGCCACACCTGCAAAAACGGGTGCGGCAGTTTGTGTTGTAAAGAACCCACCAAAAAGGAGTACCATTTGTGAAACCACTTGTTTCCCAGCTGTGGCCGCAGTTCATGGCGGACCCGGATTTTGCGGCCTGCTTCGGGCAGGTGATCGTGGAGCACGCCCGGATGCTGCGGCAGGAGCGGCAGGTCGAGTTTACCCTGCGCAGCGCCGCCCCGCTGGATCAGAACCTCTGCGCCCGGCTGCTTGCTTCCCTGCAGCCGGACTATGAAGGCTTTGAACTGAAGATCAAAAACCTGTTCGGCTATGCCATGCTGGACGAGCACGCTTTGCGCACCCTGCTGGAGGACATGAAGCGGGACGGTGTGCCCATCAACGGCTTTCTGGACAGGAGCAGCATTACCATCACCGGGCAGAACATCACGGTGGGGGTGTGCCACGGCACAAAGTTCTTGCAGGAGATGGGCTTTGAAGAACTGCTTGCCAAGCGCATTGCCGAGCACACCGGCGTTACCCCAAAGGTGACGCTGCAAAGCGCGGTGACTGCGGCCGAGCAGCAGCAGATGGAAGAAAAGCTGGAGCGCAAGATCGCACCGCCGGTGGTCAAGTTTGAGAAAAAGAACACCGCACCGTCTATCAAGGTGGAGGGGCTCAACCTTACCGACAAGCCGGTCACCATCTTCCACGGCAAAATGTTCACCCCCAAAAACCTTACCCCCCTCAAGGATCTGGGCGGCGAGGGCGGCAAGTGCATGATCTGGGGAGATGTGTTCTTTACCGAGGTCAAGGGCAACTACCGCAAGATCTATACTGTGTCCATCACCGACTATACCGGTTCTATCAACCTGAAGGTTCGCGCACAGGAAGGGGAGGACTGCTCCAAGTGGGAGGGCATCGGCAAGGGCAGCACGGTCATCGTGCGGGGCGACTGCTCCTACGATAAATACGAGCACGACTACATCGTGTACCCCTACGATGTGCTGATCGTGGAGCGCAAAAAGCGGGAGGATACTGCTCCGGAAAAGCGGGTGGAGCTACATCTGCACACCAAGCTTTCCAGCATGGACGGCTTCTGCGACCCCGGCGGCATCGTCAAGCTGGCGCACCGCATGGGACACCCCGCCATTGCCATCACCGACCACGGCGTGTGTCAGGGCTACCCGGAAGCCATGCTGGCAGCGGATGATATCCACAAAAAGGACCCGAATTTCAAACTCATCTACGGGTGCGAAGCCTATTTTGTGGACGACATGGTGCCCTGCGTCTATGGCGTAAAGGATCAGCCGCTGGACGGCGAGTTCTGCGTGTTCGATACTGAGACCACCGGTCTTGACCCCGGGGTAGAGTATCTTACCGAGATTGGCGCGGTCATCATCCGCAACGGCGAGGTGGTGGAGGAGTTTGATACCTTCGTCAAGCCCGGCAAGCCCATCACCCCCAAGATCACCGAGCTGACCGGCATCACCA
>OLYA01001131.1_pt1 | contig 11207 bp, 9 predicted proteins | sample 1674361 | NCBI WGS metagenome assembly OLYA01 (sample SAMEA103958165, study PRJEB25191) | human gut metagenome | biome: human-associated habitat [ENVO:00009003]; feature: intestine environment [ENVO:2100002]; material: feces | place: Germany | collected 2013/2015
TTGATACTCGCCTGGAACTATATAAAGCTGCTATTCGAGGCGGCAGAACGGTATATCCTGCTGGGAGTATTGGTCTACACGGCCCCGGTGGCGTTCGGCCTGGGGGCTTCTCAGATAACGTCGGGGATATTCCGAAACTGGTGCCGTATGCTGGCAGGCCAGATCTTTCTTCTGCTCATGAACGCCTGGTGCCTACGGCTGTTTACCAGCATGGTCGGCACGTTTATCGCAAACCCTTTGTCCCTATAAGGAGTATCCATGAGAAAACGATTCTTTTTGAACTGTCTACTGATGCTCACCCTCGTTGTAGTTATGTCAACTAGCGCATTTGCCATTTCCGAGAGTGACGTAGAATCTGCAGTCAGTGCTTCCGGGAAGGAAGCTGTTTCCGGCAACGTGCTGGTTTGGTTCCTGTGTGCCATTGCGTTCTTAAAGGTGTCACAGAAGATCGACAGTTTCCTGTCCAGCCTTGGGCTGAACGTCGGGCATACCGGCGGCTCCATGCTCTCTGAGGCGATGATTGCCATGCGCGCCATCAACACCGCGACCAGCGCGGTCGGCAGCGCATTGGGAGGCCACAGCCGTCACGGTTCTGTTCCTGCGTCCGGAAAATCTGGGGTCGGAAGCGCGGCAGCGGCAGGCTTTTTCAGCGGCGGACTCGTCGGCATGGCAAGCCGCAAAATTGCGAGTGATGCTGTGCGCACGGCAACGACGGAGAAAAATATCGTCCAGCCGCAGCAGGCCGAGGCGACCGTCAGCCGGACACACGCGAGCAGCGACACCCATTCCGGTTCGCAGACGGCTTCTGAGCAGCAGCGGCAGAATACCAGCCAGCTTGACCAGAATCAGCAGACGGTTTCTTCCCGCGCTGTAAACTCGGAACAGCGAGAAAAGTCCCAACAAGCGCTTCACGAATCGCAGCATTCCGTAGACGCCAGCCAGATCCATCAGGATACGCAGACAGCACAGGAGCAGCAGTTCCACGCGGCGCTGCATACGGAGGATCAGCAGGCATCGCATCTGGCGTTCCAGTCAGAACAGGGCGAGTTTGTCGGCTCTGTGGTGCAGTCGGATGAATTTGATGCAAGCAGCGAAGAAGCCCGAACGGAACAGTCGCAGGTCATGCAGTCCGCCTTGCAGCAGGAGCAGATCGGTGTTACCCAGCGCGAGGTGCAGTCCGAGGAAAGCCGCCATGCACAGCATGATACGATGGATGGTTTCCACACGGAACAGTCTGGAATCACGCAGCGTGAGCAGGCGCAGCATACCCAGCAGGATACGCAGGCTGCCACGTTCGGGCAGGTGGAATCGCAATCCCGGCAGCATACTGCGCAATCCGACAAACAGTTTTTCTCCGTCCGCAATGGACTTTCCAAAACCACCATTGCAGAGCGGACTGTTCAGGCGCAGGAGCGCCCCGGCAGATTCCTGCACAGCAGAACACCATCTGCTGCGCCCGCTTCTGCCCCGGCAAATGAAGCGCCTGCCGCCCGGCCTGCGCCGATCCCGTCCGCGCCGACGCAGTTCCGCAGCTTCGGTGGAACGCTTTTCGCAAAATCTCTCTATCAGGGCGGCGCGTTTGCCAACGATGTGATCGGCACGGTTGCCAAGGGCGATTACCGTACGACCGGCTCCATCACCGGCGAGACCGCGACGCGCTCTCTGATGTCCTACATGGGCTTCACAGCGCTCGGCGAACACGCGCCCAACATCCCGCGCTATCAGGACGTGGAGATCGGCGGCGGCCGCATCACAGGACGCGAGTTCACGCCAGAGCATCCGGGTGGCATTGATTTCTGTATGTATCATGCCGACCAGTACGCCCAACCGAAGGGCGATTACAGCAAGGTCTACTCCGCGGACGACGCCGCATGGTATAAGCAGTACGCAGCGGACACTGTAGAACGAAAGCCCTATCAAACGGAGGACGGCAAGATTGCCTATCACGAAAAGATCGTGCAGAAGCTGCCGAATCCACCGCAAAGAAAAGATCGGATGTGAGAACCTATGAGTCAGGAACAGCGGGACAGCTATGTGATCCCGCCAAACTTTATTGAGGGCGGTTCGTTCTTCGGCGGCTTATTCAAGGCGCGAAATGTGGTCGAGGCGGTCATCCTTGCCGCCGGCACCGGGCTTCCGATCCTGACGCTCTCGCTGACGCTGACTGTCCGGATTATCCTGCTCTGCCTGACCTCGCTGCCGCTGGCGCTTCTGGCGCTCATCGGGATCGCGGGGATGCCGCTTTCCTCCTATATCATTCTGTTTTTTCGTTTCCTCCGCAACCGCAGAACCCTGAGCAAAAGCGGCGGCAAAAGCAGCCGAAAGCAGTCCATTCTCCCGACATGGGATAAAAAGTCCGGCCCCAGCACGGCTGTGCAGCCTGCCGCCTATAAAAAGGACGGCAGCCGCATCCGTTTTGCAAAGGACACACGCCGCCTGATGCTGGACACCGCTTACCGGCAAAAGAAGCAGGCCGAGCGCCCCGGCAATCCGCTTGCAGCGTATGTGCCGATTCAGAAAATCGAAAACGGCATCGTCTACACGACCGACCACCGTTATATTAAAATTCTGGAGATTGTGCCGATCAATTTTCTGCTTCGCAGCGCAAGAGAGCAGCGGAATATCGTGTATTCATTCATCAGCTACCTCAAAATCGCACCTGTGAAGCTTCAAATCAAGGTTATCACCAAGCGCGCAGATATGAACCGGCATATCGAAACCGTGCGCCGGGAGATGGCACAGGAGACGAATGAAAGCTGCCGGATGCAGCAGGAGGACTATCTGAAGCTGCTCAAAAAGCTCGGCTCCAAAGAAGCCATCGCACGCAGGTTTTTCCTCATCATGGAATATGAACCGCTCCCCGGCGCGAAGAAAGACCGTGAAGAAGCGGATGCCATTTCGTCACTGCAAACAGCGGCGCGGACGGCGGCAAATTATCTCCGGCAATGCGGCAACAGCGTTGTCCAGCATGAGAATGAGGACGAAGCTGCCGCCGAAATGCTCTATACATTTCTCTGCCGCAGAGAAAGCACGGATATTCCGTTTTTGCAGCGCATCTCCCATATCACATCCAACTACATAAAGGCTGGCTGCTCCATCGACGAAATTCCCGTCGGTGATTTTTTTGCGCCCTCGCAGCTGGATTTTACGCATGGCAGCTATCTTTGCATCGACGGAACGTACTATGCGTATCTGCTGGTGCCGTCGGACGGGTATAAGTCCGAGGTTCCCGCGGGCTGGCTGAGTCTGCTTGTCAACGCCGGGGACGGCATTGACCTCGATGTATTTCTGACGCGGCAGCCAAAGGATCGCATGATCCGCAAGCTCGGCCAGCAGCTTCGCATCAATCGCAGCAAGATCAAGGAGACCAGCGACACCAATACAGACTTTGACGATCTCGACAGCGCCATCCGCAGCGGATATTTCCTGAAAGACGGTCTGAGCAACCATGAAGATTTCTACTATCTGAATCTGCTCATCACCGTGACTGCGGACAATCCGGACGAGCTGGACTGGAAATGTGCGGAGATGAAAAAGCTGCTCATTTCGCAGGACATGAACGTGCAGAGCTGCAATTTCTGTCAAGAACAGGCGCTTCGCTCGTCTTTTCCGCTCGTGAAGCTGGATAAATCTCTCTTTGAACGCAGTAAGCGGAATGTGCTGACGCTGGGCGCAGCAAGCTGCTATCCGTTCACGGCGTATGAGCTGTGTGACGACAACGGTATCCTGCTCGGCGTCAACAAGCACAATAACTCTCTCATCATCGTGGACATCTTTGATTCGCGCATCTACAAAAACGCCAACATCGCCATTCTCGGCACGAGCGGCAGCGGCAAGACCTTTACTATGCAGCTCATGGCGCTGCGGATGCGGCGTAAGGGTATCCAGGTGTTTATCGTCGCGCCGCTCAAAGGGCACGAATTTCACCGTGCCTGCTCCAACATCGGCGGCGCGTTCATTCAGATCTCGCCCGCATCCCCCAACTGCATCAACATCATGGAGATTCGGCAGACAGACTGTTCGGTTGATGAGCAGCTTGACGGCAGTACGGTCGAACATTCCATGCTGGCCGCCAAGATCCAGCGGCTGCACATCTTTTTCAGCCTGCTGATCCCCGACATGAACCATGAGGAACGGCAGCTTCTCGATGAAGCCATGATCCGAACCTATGCCAAAAAGGGCATTACACACGACAATGACACGCTCCGCGATCCCAAGCACCCGGAGCGGTACCGCGAAATGCCGATCCTGGGCGATCTGTATGCGGTCCTCAAGGAATCTTCCTCTACGCTGCGGCTGGCAAACATTCTGAACCGGCTCGTCAGCGGTTCTGCCAAGACGTTCAACCAACAGACGAATGTTTCTCTCGACAACAAGTACATCGTTCTGGACATTTCAGAGCTGACCGGCGATCTTCTGACCGTTGGCATGTTTATGGCGTTAGACTTTGTCTGGGATAAGGCAAAGGAGAACCGCACGGAGGAAAAGGCCATCTTCATTGACGAGTGCTGGCAGCTCATCGGCGCCAGCAGCAACCGTCTGGCAGCGGAATTTGTGCTGGAGATTTTCAAGATCATCCGCGGCTACGGCGGCTCGGCCGTCTGTGCAACGCAGGACCTCAATGACTTCTTCGCGTTGGAGGACGGCAAATACGGCAAGGGCATCATCAACAACTCCAAGACCAAGGTGATCTTGAATCTGGAGGATGAGGAAGCCCAGCGCGTCGGCTCGATCCTGCATCTTTCTGAAGCAGAGCTGATGGAGATCACCCACTTTGAACGCGGCAGCGCCCTTATCAGCACGAACAATAATAATGTTGCCGTCGAGATCAAATGCAGCGAACTGGAAAAGGAACTCATCACCACCGACCGCAGGGAGCTTCAGGAGCTGCTGAAACGGAACGGCAGAACAGGATAAGCCATATACTGCACACATATAAAAATGCCCCTGCTGGACAACGCCAAAAAGTGAATTTGTCACCTTTCGATGGCATTGTCCAACATGGGCAGATGTCTATTCGTACTTCATATTTTGCAGCACGTTTCTCTGATCCCGCCGACCAAACACAACTGCTGTGATTTGAACCTGCTTCTGCTCCTCATTGACCCAGAAGTAGACAAGATAATTCTTGACCGGCAGTTTGCGGATACCCGCGCTGTGCCAGGGTTCTTCTTCCGTCAGTGCAACCCGATTTGGAAGCGTAGAAAGGGATAGGATTTCCTTTTCCAGCGTGTCCAGCATCCGGATCGCCGTCCGTTTTTCCTGCAAATCATCAGCAATATAGCGGATGATTTCTTGAAGCTGACGCTGTGCCGGTTCCGTGATCTTTACTTCATACTGTTCCACATTCAAAGTCCTCTGCGCAAGTCTGCAAAGACTTCGGATGCGCCGCGGGAACGGTCAGTCTTTGCAGCGCTCAGGCCAGTTTGCATCATAGCGTTAAATTCTGCGTCTGTCATTTCGTCACGGGCGACCGGCGCAGTCGGTAAAACCAGAGAAAACGGAATCCCGTTTCTGTAAATGATCTGCTTATACAGGGCATTGATGACAACTGATGCCGGAACGCCGAGTCGATCCAAAATATTCTCTGCCTGTTCTTTTACATCCGGCTCCACACGGGCCATGACATTCGCGGTTCTTGTAGCCAAATGAATCGCCTCCTTTGTCATTAGTATATACGAATGTGCTGCAAATTACAATACATTTTTTGCTTTTGAAAGCAACATCTTTTCTCTAAAATCATCTTTGCGTACACAATACGTCTTTTATGCGTACAGCAGCCATCTTCAGATCTGACAGCTACAGTTTGTACGTATTCTGTGCGGCAGTTATACGCACAAAAATTAGAGGTGACGACTATGAAAACCCGCGCCCAGATCTACTCGCACGAAGCCAGCGGCATCCTGCGGGATATTTCCACCTATGGTGTCCTGACACAGAAACAGATTTTAGGTTTGTACCCACAGAAAAACGAACAGCTCAAAAATCTTTTGTCCTATCTCTGCAAGCAAAAACGATTGTTCCTTGTGGACGGCTTCTATTCTCTGACGCCGGAGCTGCCGAAAGACCGCGACCGTGGTTTGGAAGCGGCGGTGACCGTCCTGGCAGATTTCATGGAGCAGGTCGAGTACCATGCTGCGGGAGAATATCCCGTGAAGATCGTCTTTCTTGCTGGCGGCGAGGTCTATGAAATCCTCTATGCCGAACCGGGCAAAGAAGCCATTTTGAACCTGCTACTTGCTCGTCCGGAACAGGAACCACCCGTGCGGCTGGTCATTCTGGAGGATGCCGCGCAGGTTGATCTGCTTGCCATTCCAAATGTGCGCGCATACTGTCTGCTGGATGGTGACGGCAATATTCAATATCTTCAGGAAGAAACGGAGGGATCATTTTGAACCGTGCGCTTTTATCCAAACGAATATCCTCGCTGCTGGCAGAGACCTCGCGGCTGAGCAATGCGCTTTGCGCCATGAACACAATGGACTTGCAGCGCTATCCGGAAAATTATGAGCTGCTCTCCACCGACGCGGCGCTCCGCGCAGAGCAGATCGCCTGCCGGATGCGGCATCTGGTCTACGGCTTTACCACTGTGCAGAAGCATGAATATCTGACCTCTGCCGCCAACGTTCTCGGCATCACGATCACTGCGCAGCCGGGGCTGGTAGAGATCACGCTGCCGGGGTTATTGCCTAAGAAAAAGCAGCGCAGCGCCGAATATCTGACCGACCCGCTGGGGCAGGCGCTCGGGCAGTTTGTCAAAGATCATCCTCTTTCCCATTTTGAGTCGTGTATCATCTGCTTCTGCCATATCTATGCGGTATCTGGCGGACGCGGCCGCATCCGGGACTACGACAATCTGGAAATGAAGCAGCTTTTAGACATCGTCTGCGCCTATCTCATGGAGGACGACACAGGGCTTTTGTGCGACGTTTACAACACCACGGAGTTGGGCGAGGAAGACGCCACAAAGCTCTGCGTCATGGATCGTGACCTGTTTTCCGGCTGGCTGGAACAGCGCCAAAATGTGCTGGAAAGCGTATCGGATTTTTAAGCGTTTTTCGACTGTCTTTTTCAGATACCGCCGCGCAGGGCGTTTCCCCTTGAAATATCAGGCGTTTTCGCTTGACCGGCAACGCAGAAATTACCGAAGTTAAGAGCCGATACGGTAAAAGAGGTCACTTTTATGAATCCGACGCAACTTCCCACTGATGGCACGCTTCCGCTTCTTGTGCTGCAGATCATTGCCGTCTCCGGCGAGTTCCCGGCTGCTTTTTCCGGCCACTTTCCGGGCGGTTGCAGCTATATCGAAAGCGTGATCGGCAAGCTCAAAAAGGACGGGCTGCTCCGTTCGTATACCAAGAACGGTTTGCGTGGACTCAGGCTGACCGCAAGCGCCAAACGGCTGCTGCTGCAAAAATACCCGGTTGACCTTACGCCCTTTCTTACAGGTGCGTCCGAGACAAGTTCTTTGAAGTCCGAACCAGAGCGCCGGCTGCGGCTGCAACGGATGGCTGAGGCGCTTTTGATCCTGCACAACGCGCAAATCCCGTCGCTGCCGTGGGAAAAGCCGTCCATTCAGGACTGGCTCTCAAATCCCACTCTATTTCCGGTCTACTATTCCTCCCGCGAGTTCAAATCTCTCGGCAGTCTTTGTACCAAAATCCGCAATTCCCGCATGACGGGCGTGCTGTTCACAGAACAAGCCATCTTCCCGATCTACAACATGGCTTCGACTTTTCCAAGATGGGCGTACAATGCCGAGATCCGGCTCAAGGCTGTCTTACAGACAGAATTTTGCCGCAATACACAGTTCACGATCGGCGGCATTGTGTTCGGCAGCTCACCTATACAGATACCTGCAATCCTGAATGACATGACGCAGAACCATTTCCTTTTGGATGGCAGCTATCCGCATTTCTATTTTCTTACACTCGACAACTTTGGTGAGGTCGGCGCAATCCAATTATGTCAACCAGATATAGAGGAGCAGTTGAATGAAATCCTCTCGGAAAACCTCCTGCCACCGTCCCCTGCAATGCCAATCGAACATGATGCTCTGGAGCAGGACGGGTCGCCCGTCCTGTTTTCGTATCTCTGCGACCTGCCAAGGCTGCACCGGTTTCGCTGTGCGCTGACGCTGCGGAACCAGACTGGCAACATCCTCTGCTTTGACTATCAGGCAGAGGCGCTGCGGGAGGTGTTTGGCGCGCAGGTCAATATCACAAGCATCGACTTTGCCGCTTATGAAAGGATGATGCTCCATCAATAAGAAACAGAAGATCACTCTGGCCTGTTTTCTGCCCGTCGCGCTGGCCGCGCTTTTCTATGCGGGCGGCTATCTTGCGCAGTTCATCTACAACTATCAGGCATGGACAGCCGAAGGCGGCACGCCGTACAGCGGCACCTCGCCGCCGATGCCGGACGCTGCGTTCAGTGTCTGCCTCCGGTTCGTATTCCGCTTTCCATACGGTCTGTACGGCATGGGCATCTTTCTGGCGGCAATCGTACTTCTCGTCGTGGCGATCATGCACATGGGCGCCGGCGGCGACGGGCAGTACGACAAGACCAGAAACCTGACATATTCCCACAAGGGAACCTACGGAACCGCCGGTTTTCTCAATCCAAAAGAAGCCGGGCAGGTGCTCGACTTTGTACCGGACCTGCGCAAGCACCACGGCACCATTCTCGGTGAAGTGGATGGCCATGTGGTCTGTATCCCGGAGAAAACACGCTTTAATGGAAATCTTGCTGTCTACGGCGCAAGCGGCTCGAAAAAGACGCGCGCATTCTGCGTCAACATGGTCTTGCAGTGCGCGGCACGAAAAAGCTCACTGGTCATCTGTGATCCGAAATCGGAACTATACGAAAAAACAAGCGCCTATCTGCGCGATCAGGGTTACACCGTGCGCGTGTTCAATCTGGTCACACCCGCGTCGTCGGATTCGTGGAACTGCCTGTCCGAGATCGACGGACAGGAGCTAATGGCGCAGCTTTTCTGCGATGTTATCATCCGCAATACGGGCAGCGACCGGGGTGACCATTTCTGGGACAGCGCTGAGATGAATCTTCTCAAGGCGCTTGTCCTGTTCGTCGAGCGCAGCTATCCCCCGGAGCGTCGGAACATTGGCGAGGCGTATCAGTTGCTTGTAAGCTGCTCGGAAAAGGAACTGAACGAACTGTTTGACGCGCTCCCGCTGGGGCATCCGGCCAGAGCGCCGTACAGCATCTTCCGGCAATCGTCGGAGAGCGTGCGCGGCGGCGTCATTATCGGTCTCGGCTCCCGGCTGCAGGTGTTTCAAAATGCGGACATTCGCGCCATCACCAGCCATGATGAGATCGATCTGGAACTACCGGGCAAGCAGCCGTGCGCTTATTACTGCATCACGAGTGATCAGGACAGTACCTTCGATTTCCTGTCCTCGCTGTTTCTGTCGTTCATTTTTATCAAACTCGTCCGCTACGCCGACCAGAACTGTCCGGGCGGCTGTCTGCCGGTTCCTGTTCATGTGCTCGGCGAGGAGCTTTGCGCCTGCGGCGTTATCCCCGATCTCAGCCGAAAAATCTCCGTGATCCGTTCCCGGAACATCAGTATGTCCTGCGTGTTCCAAAATCTCGCCGGTCTGCAAAACCGCTATCCCAACAACCAATGGCAGGAAATTCTCGGAAACTGCGACGTGCAGTTGTTCCTTGGCTGTACGGATGCACTAACGGCAGAGTTCATTTCCTCACGCTCCGGCGAGGCAAGTGTCGCTGTGACCAGTCAGGCCAAGCAGCTTGGTACATGGCGCATTTCCAACTACACCCCGGAATACCGCGAAACGAGCGGTGTCGGCCGCAGGCGGCTGCTCACGATGGATGAAGTTTTGCGGCTGGACGTGGATAAGGCGCTCGTCATTATCCGTGGGCGCAATATTCTGGAGGTCGATAAATTTGACTACTCCAAGCACTATGAAGCAAAGAAGCTGCGCCCGGACAAAGCGGCGTCGCACATCCCGCGCTGGAGAAGCGAAGCGTCGCCAACACCTGCCACCCCCGTTCCGCGCACTGCCCCAGTGCCCCAAAAGGATACTCCTGCAAAAAAGCAGAAGATCATAACCACCAGCAAGGAATCCATTTTATCCAGTAATTCTTCCGCCCGTTCGCCCGCAAGCGTCCGGCAAAGCTCCAGAAACAGCGCCGGATCGAGCCGGACGCCGTTCAGCATGGCGCACAGCGCCTGCGCGTCAAGCGCGTCAGAGCGCACCTCGGCATTGCGGAGCAGGCCGCGCCTGGCCTCATACCACACAAAAATCGGTTTCCCGGCAAATTCGGCACTCTTTTCATACGTAAAGGCCGGGGTCTTGCCCCACGTCCAGTCCCACGCATGATAAGTCTCATCCGCAAGCCTCCGTACCTCGGCCAGCTGCGGCTCTGTCAGCCGGATCTGCTCCGAGCCGGGCGGCAGCAGCTGCTCCGCCAGCCGCTTTGCGAACGTGACGATCTCGCAGTCGTCCTTGAGATAAGGGCGCAGATTCGTGACCGTACAGATGGCCGATTCCGTTCCCTTGGAGCAGAATGCGTCGTTTTTCCTGCCGGTCGTGATCTCATCTAGCAGCGACAGGTCGGAATCAAACAGCAGCGTCCCATGGTGCAGGACGCGCCCGCCCGCGATCTTCTGCGCACTGCCGGAGATTTTCTTGCCGTCCACGGCGATATCGCAGGTGCGGTTTTTCTGCGCCGGAACGCCGAGCGCGTTCAGCGCCCGGATGACCGGCTCCAGACAGCGGTCGTAGTCGAGCGGCCCCGTCTGGTCGGATATGAGCGTATAGTTGAGGTTCCCAAGGTCATGATAGACCGTCCCGCCGCCCGACATCCGGCGCACGACGGGAATCCCCCTGTCCAGAAGCGCACGCATATGCACCTCCCGGCAGATATTCTGATAGCACCCGACGACGACAGCAGGCCGGTTGCGCCACAGCAGCAGCACATCGCCCTCACGGTAGGTGCGGAACACATAGTCCTCAAACGCCTGATTAAAAAACGGGTCATGCGATGTTGTTTCGATTTGAATCATGCGGAAATCCTTCCGTTTCTGATTTCTTTTTTTATTTTATCACAGGTATCCACAAAAAACAACAGAAAGCTGCGGGCGCGCACCGAAAGCCTTTCCCGGCGGGGCAATGTCATCAACTTAAGACCGGTGCATTTGTTTTATGCGAAAAAACGGC
>OLYA01001133.1_pt1 | contig 11193 bp, 9 predicted proteins | sample 1674361 | NCBI WGS metagenome assembly OLYA01 (sample SAMEA103958165, study PRJEB25191) | human gut metagenome | biome: human-associated habitat [ENVO:00009003]; feature: intestine environment [ENVO:2100002]; material: feces | place: Germany | collected 2013/2015
AGCTCAGCTATATCACAAACGCCGAAGCCGGTCACGGTCTGCTGCGCATGGGCGGTTCCATCGTGCCTTTCGTCAACACCATTCCGAGGGATACCGAGCTATATAAGCTAATGACAACAACGCCGGGAGAAAACCTGACATGACGATCACGCTCGGAAGTTTGTTTGACGGTATCGGTGTGTTTCCGCTGGCGGCAAGCAGGCACGGCATCACGCCGGTCTGGGCGAGCGAGATCGTGCCGGACGCTATCTCCATCACAAAGCGCCACTTCCCGGAGATGGAGCATCTGGGCGATATAACAAAGCTGGACGGCAGGAAAATTCCCGCCGTCCATGTTATTACGTTTGGATCTCCTTGCCAAAACTTATCATCCATCGGTCCGCGCGATGGCTTAACAGGTGCAAAATCCAGCCTGTTTTATCAGGCAATTCGTATTATCGAGGAAATGAGGGATGCCAGTGGAGGGTTATATCCAGCTATCATTGTTTGGGAAAACGTCATTGGAGCTATGCAGCAAAATCTTAAAAATGACTATCTTGCCGTACTCAAATCCTTCGCGGGCGCCGAAGTTTCAATGCCTGATTCTGGACACTGGGCAGATGCCGGAGTGGTGCGAGGGCGACGGTGTGATCTGGCATGGCGTGTCATGGACGCCCAGTATTGGGCGCGGCCCCGGCTGGCCCGTCGAGAACGAGTCTTTGTTGTGGCAGATTTTACAGGACAGCGTGCCGCAGAAATACTTTTTAACGCCCGGTCAATGCACGCGGATTCTCGGATTTGCGGCGCGGGTGGGCTTCCCGCCGCCGAAGATCATAGAGTCGCTTCTTCTGAAGCAGGGCGGCAAATACCCGTCATTTTGCCCTTTTACGGATTCAAAATGCGTGGAGCAGCCGCAAACCGAAATCGGCAGCAATTCATCCGAAGTTTCGGAAAGCAGACAGATGTGTTTCCAACTATTCTAGCGTCCGAGCAGACCGCGTTTGCGTATTACTATGAGGACGATCCGCTGGGCGGCTGCATCCGCTACCCGACCGAAGCGGAAAGCGAGCGTCTGATGGGGCTGCCCGCAGACTGGACGAAGTACGGCGCAGATGGCGCAGAAATCCGAAGCTCCAGCCGCTATGCCACGATTGGAAATTCTGTCGCGCTGCCCTGCGCGGAGTATATCATGGAGGGGATTGCGGCAGCTTTGCAGAAATAGGTCTCACGGTGAGACGTATTTCTGCAATGCCTGCTTTTACAAAGCCAATTTCAAAATTCAACATTAAATGCGTCTCACCATGAGACGCATTTCGGAGGTGAATACCATTCCAGACATTCGAGAACGAAACGACCGGCCAAAGGACAAGCAGCCAAAACATCAAGTCACATCCACCGTCCAACGCCAGATGGTGCAGAAATTTGTAAAAGAGTTGAGCGACAGCGCGAAGCAGCCTGACCGCTCGGACAGCGCGGAGCGCATTGCAACAGAGCAGGTAGAAACGGCTGCCCGTGAAATTGTCCACGAAGCTGTTCAACCGCCGCGTCGTGCAATCCAGTATTCTACCCGCAGAAGATCAGAAGATTCTTCTGCGAGCGTGCAGACGGAGCGGTCCGACGACCAGCCGCGCCATGCGCCGGAATTACCGCGAGAACGAACAGACGCGCCGCGTACCCGGCCAAATGCAACGCCGCCGCAGAGCACATCGATACCCGCACCACAGGAGCAGGCCCGCCGCGCCTATGTTCAGCAAACCGCAAAAACGGCTACGCCAGCGCCGCCGATCACGTCGGAGCAGCCGCAGCATACCACAGTGACCGTGCCATCGGCAGAAAATGCACCGCGTCAGCGCACGGTCGATATACACACCCTGTCAGAACCAAAGCGGCCGCAGCGCGCATCAGCGACCATGCCGCAGGAGCAGGCCCGCCGCGCGTATGTTCAGCGGACCGCAAAAACAGTTGCGACGGCACCGTCGATCACGCCGGAACAGTCACAACCGCAGGTCCCCACAGTGACCGCGCCATTGATGGAAAATACGCCGCGACAGCGCACGGACGATGTGCGCACCCGGCCAGAAGCGAAGCAGCCGCGGAGCGCACCAACGCTAACACCGCAGGAACAGGGGCAACGCGCGTATGTGCGGCAGGCAAAGAAATCCCGCGCAGAAAAAACGTCTGCGCGGGATCATCTTCATATAGGACAGCCGGAAATCCGGCTTACGGATGATATGCCGCAGAACGCATCGCCACCGATCCGCGAAAAGCCAACGTTTACAGAGCTGCGCGGTGAACCGCATCCCGAACCGACACCAGAAAATGCGTCGAACGTTCAGCATATCAAGCAGCCTGGCGCGTGGACACCACGCAAAGAAGCGCTGCCGATCACGCGCAGCAAGGGGCAGACGATTCGTGAACGGCCAGCGGTCACACAAGCGCACGATTTACCGCCCGTTCCGCAGGAGCAGGCACGACAAGCCTTTATAGAAAAGCAAGCGCAGCTCTCTCAAAATCCATCCATCGAATCTATCTATCCATCCGAATCGGCTGCCCCTCTTCCACCGCAGCTGCCTGTTTCGGAAGCGCCCGCGATCACGCCGAAGCGCCAGCCGCTCACGGCTGGCAGCAGCAAATCGGCCTCACCTGTCCAGCCACCACCGACGCAATCTCTGCCAGTGGAGCCGCCCCCCGCCATCCGTGAAAAGCCGAAGCCAAGCGCCGCACCGCGGGAAAGACCCCGGCGCGGCGTTTCCATTCGGACAATGGATACGGAACAAATCAGCACGCCAAAGGTGAAGCCAAAAACACCTGCATCAAAAACCGCTGCAAAGCGGGCACGGAAAGCAGCCACACAAGACGCACAGCGAAAAATGCTCAAAAAGAGCAATAAGCGCACAGCCAGAGCAGCCGCCGCAGCCACGAAAAAGCTGGCCGAAGCTGTGGCAAAGGCCGTCAAGGAGCTGATAAGCGCACTTGCCAGTTTAGGCGGCGGCACGGCGCTTTTTGTCGTGTTTTCCATCATCATTGTGGCGGGCGCGTTTCTTGCATCGCCGCTGGGGATTCTGTTTGCGGACGAGCAGGAAAGTGATGATACCGTTCTGCTGGCGACGGCCATCGCAGAAATTCAGGGTGAATATCACGCCGAATTAGAGCGCCTGCAAAACGGAGATTTTGCATCCGTACAGATCATCGGGCAGGCCCCAGACTGGCGTGAGGTCGTTGCCGTGTTTGCGTCCAAAACGGCAGGTGCGGAGGACGGTGTGGACGTGTTCACGCTCGACGTAGAACGTGTGGAGCTGCTGCGGGAAGTCTTTTGGGATATGTGCGGGATCACGACGGCAACGCAGACCGTTGACGTTCCGGACAGCAACCCGGACGACGATGTGGACGACAGCCACACAGGGATTGCACTGACCATCACGATCACGGCCAAGACCGCCGAGCAAATGCGCCTGATATACGCTTTTACAAAGTATCAGAACGACGCGCTGGATATTCTGCTTGAAAATCTCGGCAGCCTGAATATCCCGATGGGTTCGCTGACCATTTCACAGGGGGACGCGATTGCACTGCTTGAAAATCTCCCTGACGATCTTGACCCGGCACGAAAAGCCGTTGTGGAAACAGCGGTGCAGCTCGTCGGGCGCGTGTCGTACTTCTGGGGCGGGAAATCTCTGACCCTCGGCTGGGATGACCGCTGGGGAGTTCCAACGGAGGTCACAGCGGCGGGCAGCGGCTCCACCGGCACGGTGCGTCCGTTCGGTCTTGATTGCAGCGGTTTCGTCGATTGGAGCTTTTACAACGCGACAAATGGCAGCTACTATCCGGGGCGCGGCGGCGGTGCAGCGACACAGCACAGCTATTGCACGGATATTTCGTGGAGCGAGACCAAGCCGGGTGACCTCGTATTTTATCCGGCAGACGTACACGTTGGTATCGTCGGCGGGCGCGATGCAGACGGCAATCTCCTGATCGTCCATTGCAGCGGCGGCGCAAACGGCGTGGTCATCACCGGCGCGGCAGGCTTCACGGCAGCGGCACGGCCGGATTGCTTTGCAAATGAATCGTGAAGGCTATGGATGCAGTGATATAGTTCCCTTAGAGTAGACGCTTAAAAAACAAAATATTCGCGACGACGTCAAGGGGACAATTATTATGTAAAAGACAAGACACACAATCAAGCAATACAGTCCAGAATTGAAAATAGCGGTGTAGAAGCGTATCTTTCAAAAAAGGGCAGCATGAGAGGGCTCTCCAAATAGTACGGTTTTTCCGGAAAAAGCCGTGTGGAAGAGTGTTATATTGGTCATAAGAAGTCCAGGTGACGCAGTGCTGCAAGAGGAACGCTTTATATGCTCAAGGGAAAGAGAACAACGTAGCAGGAACGTACAGTGGTTGTTGCCTTCTGTCCGGAGCATGGCAAGTCAACGTTTTTTCTAATATAGTTCATGGTAACCTAACTGTATATCTCTGCAAGATATAATTCCATACGCTTTTGAATCTGCGCAGCTGTTTCTGCCGCGGTTCGTTCTCCAGCCCAAAGTGCGCCGCACTCCGCTTCCAGAATGTTTGCTGCCTGCCACGGATAATAGATTTGCGCAGAAATATTCTCAAAGAACGTTTCATACCGCGCAGCATCTTCTTCGGACAGCGGAACGACCGGGTAAACCGTACCGTCTACCGTGAACTCTGTTGCAATGTCTGGGTCATTTGTATTTCGAGTTTCCATTGCCGCAGCGATTTTACTTTCAAACGCGGATACCGTCATCGGGAACGCAAAGCGCCCAAGCACCGTCTGGCTGGTGTCCGAAAGCAGGAATTGCAGAAAGGCTGCCGCGCCGTCTGTGTGATCGGTGTTTTTGAAGACTGCGATCTCTGCATCCGGACGGACTTTCGTTCCGTTCGGCCCGGGCCAGCCGAGCCATGCAAGGTGCTCTCCCACAGTGTAGCTTTCCGTGCTGTGCATCTGCCCGACACTGCTCAGGATGACCGGCGCTGCCAGCGCCAGATCCCGCCGGATCAAAAGCATGGAGTTTTCTACTTCAAACCCCAGCTCCTCCGGTTCGTCCAGCGTGGCGGCATAGTCCAGCAGCGCCCGGAATTCCTCCGAGTCAAAGCTGCACGTTTTTGTTTCTTCATCCAAAAACGCATCGAGAAGATACTGTTCCATATAGAAAAGGAACAGCTCCCGGCTCATGCCGGAAAACATGGGAATATCGGATGAACTGGAAAGATCAAGAAACTCCTGCACCGTCCAGTGCTGGCGGTCTCCAAGCTTCGACTGCTTTCCAACGAGGGTTTCAACAGTGAAGCATCCGGGGAAGGTGTAATTGCCACCGTTGTAGGAAACGGACTTCCAGAGCCACGGCAGAATATCCTCCTGCGGCAAAATCGTGTTGAGATCAAGAAGCAGCCCCCGGTCTGCAAAGCTATGCCACGGAAGATTTGAGAAATCGATCATATCCGGTGTGTCGCCCGCCACAATGGCGGTATTCCATATGGTAAACAAATCCATGTAGCTGCTGGACTCAAGCTGCGCGGAAAAGTCCAGAATCTCCACCTGATACTCTCGATTGCTCCGGTTGAACTCCCGCACCTGCGCGATGGTTTGCCCACCGGGATTGACCGTCGCAAGCGTCAGCACGGTTTTTTGCTCTCCGCTGGACACGCTGGGGCAAATCGCAGCGAGTGCCGGGATGTCGGCAGAATCGTCTGCAAAGACAAAGCTGCCGTTCGCCGTGCGACTGAAAGGTCGTCCACCCCAGACGTTGAGTTTTGCGAGGTCTGCAATTTTTTCTGCCGCGCCGGTCTGAAGCGGTACGCGGTAAAGGGCTGTGGTGTCCGTCATATAAAGCACGCCCGGCTCGTCTGCGCCATAGCACAGCACGGGAAGGCCGTTCGAGATACCGGAAATCGGGATCTGCTTTTCACTTCCCACGACTTGCAGCGCCGCGCCTTCTTCTGTGTCTGCGATGAACCACACCTGTCCGTCAGAATCCGCTGCAAATTTTTCAGTGAGCAGTGCGAACGGCTCCTGCGCAGTTAAATGCCCGGCGGTGTCAAAGCTGGAAAGCATCCCGTTCGAGAAGGTATAAAGAAGAAAACTGCCGTCACTGCCAATCAAAAACTCTGGCTCTTCGTTCAAGTTCATGCCATCGAGCAGGACTTTTTCCGTTACCGTTCCGTCTGCGTCCAAGCGTTCTACCGTAAAATCTGTTGTAAGCGATTCGCCATCGTCCGCCCGCCAGAAGCGGCAAACCAAGGCCCAGAGACTTCCGTCCAGAGCGGTCGCCGCGGAGGAAAGCGCAACGTCCCGTGCGCCATCCAAAGCGGGCTGGTAGCAGAAAGCTGTTTTCTGCTGTGCCTCCAGATCGTATTGGATGAGCTGCGTCGGAATGATTCCGTCGTCTCCAACCAGAAACCGGCCGCTTGCATCACATGGAGTAGCGACCACATAAACAAAGTTTCCGCTTGCTGGGAAAACAGAACGAACACGGTAGCCTTCGGTTGGCAGCTTTGTGTATCTATACTCGCCTGCCGCATCTGCGCTTATAAACTCGGTGCTCGGCGCAAAGATCGCGCCCGCCTGCCCCGCAGAGGAAATCTCATGCTCCGGTAGCTTGATTGCAGCGTTTTTTTGAGATGTTTCTTTGCTGCACCCGCAGAGCATTAGTAATAACAAAACCGCAAAAACGATACCTATGCATTTGAGGAAGTTGTTCCTTTTTTTCATGTTGGCTCTCCTAATGCTGTTATGGGGCAGAGATGTGACATCTCTGCCCCATGTCGTTTACTTGTTAATCTGTACTAAGCTCTCCGTTGACATAGTCACCGTGGGAATAGCCTGTGTGGATAGCATATACGCCGCATACCCAGTTCCCAGAGTTGAATCTTCTCGGGAAAGATTCTCCATTAAAAATCGTGGCGTAAATATCGCCAGACGTAGAGGGCGAAGACCGGAACCGGACGTCCGACTTTGCAACAACATAGTAATGCGGGCTGCCCATTACACTGAGCAAATCCGAACGAATGTAGCCTGTCAATCCGGTATTTGTATATTGAACTTCGTACCAGTTCCAATTCTTTCCTACGATATGGACGTACGTTCCCTTTGTGAGAGAACCAAGGTAGGTACTGTCTTCCGCATTTGACTGCCGGATATTGCAACCCCCTTCCGCTTTCACGATTCCGTACCAGGGCTGAGACGGTGTCGGTCTAGTATCAGATGCAGTGTAGTACGCGAAGCAGGTTGGAATCATCGACACAGCAAGCGCCAGTGCCAGTACGATAGCAAAAAGTCTTTTCTTCATTTCTTTCACCTCATAGTCAGTATTAGTTGGTGGGGTGGAGTCACGTTACTCCGCTTGCTCATGATGATCGATTATTTATAGCCCACTGGAATCACCCCTTTGCGTATCGTTTCTGGTACCGATTATACCTACGCCAAAATGCACTTCAACAAATCGCGCACGAATGATGGTTTTTTCGTCACGAAAGCAGAATTCTCGATGGTCGCACGGCGCAAAAAGTCTCCGCAAGGCTCAGCCCTGCGGAGACTTTTTGAAAATCGATGATAAACATATGTCAGTCAGCATCTGTGAATAGTGCAATCAGCTTTTGCAATATTTGAAGCTGCTGTTCAGATAGCTGTGGAGACCGGTTCGTGGGGCAGCGAAACTCCGAAATCAGTTCATCTAACAATTTCGCTTGAGGTTCCGTCAAGTCCTTCGCTGTATAGGTGGGTGTTTCCTCGTTTCCAACCAGATAGTCAATTGATATCCCTAACGCCAGCGCGATGCTCTTTGACACATCAAGCGGCGGCAGCTGCACGTTTGATTCATAGCTGCTCACAGCTGAAACGCTCTTGTTTATGCGTTCTGCAAGCATTTTTTGTGTCAACCCTCTTGATTTCCGTAATTTCTTTAGCCGCAAGCCAAAATCGTACATTGATACTCCCCACCACGCAGTTTTCTTTAGTCTACAACAATGGTATTCAGTATTTATGTACTTTGTGGTATAATAAATACAATTATACAGAAATTCCGGCATAGGAGGGTTGATTCAATGGCTGCAAACAGTATTATGAACTCAGCGTTTCAAAAAATAGGGGTCTTTGGAAGAACACAAAGAGGGAACCGTATGCTTAGAATTTTACTTGCCGATGATGACCCAGTCTTTTTATCAAAGATGGAGCATCTTCTCATGCAATATGCCGCCCAGAAACAGCTCAACATCCAGATTGGAGCATATACGAGGGATGACATGAGCGGTTTTATCCTGCAGCCCTACGACATTGCTTTTCTGGATATCGATTTCGGAAACCGGCGCGGCGCCGGTATTGATCTGGCCCGACGGCTTCGGCAGAAGAGAAATGACGCAATTATCATCTTTGTCACAAGCTATGTTGAATATGCGCCTGAAGGATATGAACTGCGCGCATTCCGGTATCTTCTGAAAACAGATGTGGACGCAAAGCTGGAAGCCTATTTCTCACAGGCGGTGGAGCATTTTACAACCAAGCGCGAGGTCGTTTCCATTCAGAATAACGGCGAGATCATCAATTTGGCAGTCGATGATATTCTTTACCTTGAATCTGAAAAACACACGGTACATATCCATATGCTCTGCGGAAATTTTGACCAGTACAGCTGCTATTCATCCTTGCAGAGCTTTGAAGAAAAACTCCAGCCGCTTGGTTTTTTGCGTATCCAGAAAAGCTATCTGGTAAATATGCGCCATATCAAGAAGCTCCAATGCAATGAGGTTGTCATTGAAAACGGCTTGAAATTGCCCGTCAGTGAAAAAAACTATAGGGAGATCAAACGGGCATATCTGCTGTGGAAAGGTGCACAGACATGGAATACATAATTAGTACGCTGTGGTTTGTTCTGGAATGCGTAGCCTTTTTCCTGTTCGCATCCGCTTTTTTACCATACCGATACAATGGCAAGCAAACGATTCTAACCGCTCTTTGTATTTGCACTCTGTCATTGTTAAATCAAAGCCTTACGATACCGTCCCTTGCGCGCAGGCTGTGTGCGCTTGCCTTTGGCCTTTGCCTGATCGTCTTTTTGTTTAAGGGTCGTTTGGAGCAGCGTATCTTCATCGGCTTGCTGGACTATATCATGATAGCCGCAATGGACGCAATTATTCTTTTTTGTGCGTCAACTGTTTTAGGAGTCAGTCTGGACGAACTGGTTTGGAAAAAAGGAATGTATACCGTGCTGGTGACAGCTGGAAAAATCCTGTCCGTTTTTCTGGCGTGGCTTATCACACGATTACATCCATTTCATCGAATTCACCCATTGCGCCCCAAATGGATGCTGCTTGTCAGCTTCTTTCCATTGACAAGCCTTTTTATGCTGATAGCGTTATTCCTGATTTGTAGAGATCAACGGGAACTCACGCAGCCGGTGGCATTTTTCTGTATCTTTCTCGGTATTGCCAATGTGGCAATTGTCTATGTTGTCTCGCTGATTGAGCGTGATACAGAGGTAAAGCAGCAGAATAACATCTTATCTCAGCAGATGGAGATTCAAACCGCCAGTATTCTTGCCTTAGACAAGGCATATCGACAGCAGCGTCAAAGCACACACGACTTTCAGAATCATCTATGTACCATCTCTGACTTGCTCTCGCAGAAAGCCTATGAAACTGCAGCGAAATACGTTCAGGAGTTGAACCAAGCGCAAACGAGCCGAATTTTGATTGTGAATACACATCATCCGATTATCGATGCCATTTTGAATCAGAAATATCAGACAGCGATTGAATCGCAGATTGAGATGCAGTTTTGTATCAACGATCTTTCCAGCATCCAGTTATCCGCAAGTAAACTGGTCGTTCTGCTGTCAAACTTGTTAGACAACTCAATTGAAGCGTGCCGACGGATAGAAACAGGACGCCAGATCCAATGCACAATACTTGAAAAATACGGTTTTTTTCTCTCGATTCGGAATACCAGTCCTCCGGTTCTCATTACAGAACACGGAATTGCAACAACGAAATTATCCGCAAGCGAACACGGCTTTGGGCTTCCTAGCGTTTGCCGTATTCTTGCTAGCCTACACGCAGAGTATGTATACGATTATGAAGACGGTTGGTTTCAGTTCACGGCAGAAATTCCAACCAAATTAGAAGAATAACTGGTAGTGAACCGCTGGGCCCGGAGAAGTGCAGAAGCACATGCTCCGTTCCAGCGGTTTTACTGTTTGGACGAAATTTCCGCGTTCGTGCCGCGAAAACCTGTTTTGATGTCGGAATCGTTGAAAGCAATCTAAAACCCGATATAATCAAACGCGTAAGGTGATGATTAGAAATGAATGTGATTGCGCAATTTACAGAATACTGTGTGCGAAAAGATATCATATCCTCGAGCGATGCGGAGTGGTTCTCATATGGCCTTGTGCAACGCTGCGAAAAACTAATTACGCTCTGCTTTTTATTCCCATTAGGATGGTTGCTTTCTTCATTTTCTGCGTCATTTGCATTTTATTTGAGTTTTTTCCTGCTTCGTGTACGCACAAATGGCTATCATTCAAAAACTTTTGCGGGCTGCTTGCTGTTTTCTGTTTGTAGCGAATGCGTGTTGTTTTTGCTGATTTTACCGAATTTGAGAGCTATTGCACTCCTCTGGGTCCTTGCATCGTCAACCATCACGATTTTCTTGTTTGCCCCTTACGATCATCCGAACCTTCACATGACGAAGGAAGAACTGGCAGCATCAAAACATATGGCAATGCTAACCGTGCTAATATTGGATATGGCGCTAATTCTGAGTTTGAGCATGCAGTTCTATGCCTTCGCCAATGGACTTGCACTCGGACTAGGCTTTACTGCCTTTTTACTAATAATGGAATACGGAAAGCAGATATATGAAAAGGAGATATGTAAACAATGGAAAACAAAAAAATGAAGCTTCTTGCGAAATCACTTGCGAAGGACATGATCCGCCGTGATATGAAGAAATGGCCGCCCGATTGCCTTGGCCTTACCTATCAGCCGATGCGTCCCATGCGGCACAACGAATTGGACAGCAAAACAGAAGCGGATAGGCATCCAAAAGATTCCAATACGTGATTTTCCCCACCTTGTGGCGTGTAAAGTATAATTGCCAATCTTCCAAAAGAACCCGGCTGCGTAAATTATGCAGCCGGGTTCTTTTCATCTTCAGGCAACGGCTTCAAAATGACTTCCCATTGTATTTTGAAGCCT
>OLYA01001138.1_pt1 | contig 11178 bp, 8 predicted proteins | sample 1674361 | NCBI WGS metagenome assembly OLYA01 (sample SAMEA103958165, study PRJEB25191) | human gut metagenome | biome: human-associated habitat [ENVO:00009003]; feature: intestine environment [ENVO:2100002]; material: feces | place: Germany | collected 2013/2015
TGTAGGGGCCGATGCCCACATCGGCCCGGCAGAGCGCACCGTTTTTACGAAAATCTTCGGCGAATTCGTAACTGCCTCACGGGCCGATGTGGGCATCGGCCCCTACAGTCAAAGCGAAAGGCGCGTACGAATTCGCCGCAAAACTCCAGCCAGCGGTTGTATTCCGTGCGGGCGGACAGAGTCGTCCGCCCCTACAGGCAAGCTGGAAGCGCTGTATCATAAAACACAGCCTGCTTCTCCTGTTTTACTGGATCATGTTCAGCAGCGCCTCCGGCGAGACATCCTCCGTAATGCCGAAGCGGAGCATGGCGTAAAGCGTCTGCGGCAGGCCCTTGACGACGGTGTTGACGCCAGGATTGGTCGAGAGCGTCACGTGTACGCCGAGAGACTGGAGCGTGACCTGCGCCAGCGTCGAGTACTGCCCCGCCGGATACGCCAGCACGTCGACCGGCCGGCCCGTTGCGTCCTCCAACAGTGCACGGCTGCGCGTAAAGTCCTCCGTCAGCGCCTGCACGTAGGCCTCTTCGCTTTCGCTGGAAAGCTGGAGAATGTTCTCCCGCACGGCGGAGCCTGTCTCATACGGCGGCCACTGGTGCATGTCGTAGGTATGGCTCTGGATGGAAATAAGGCCGGACGCGGTCATTTCCGCCGCCTCCGCCGCGCCGAAGTGCGGCGTGATGGCATAGTCCGTATCCTTGTAATGATCCGTTCCGAACGAAACGCCGATGGCGAAGATCGTCGCCTTCATGCCGTATTTCTGCAAAATCGGATAGGCCAGCGTGTAATTGCTCCTGTATCCGTCGTCAAAGGTGATGACGACCGGCTTATCGGGAAGCGGCTCGCCGCGCAGGACATACGCCTGCAGCTCGTCAAACGAGACGCCGGTATACCCGGCCTCGGAAAGCGCCCGGATCTGCGCCTCAAACTGCTCCGGGGACACCATTTCGCTGTTCGTCACGTCCTCGGACAGATGGTGGTACATAAGGATGGGCACCTGCGAGCTGATCTCGTCAGACGAAAGCGCCGCCGGGGACAGGACGTTCAGGAAATAATCCTCCGGGGTGTCGGCGGTCACATAGGTTCCGAAATCGTCCGGGATCCAGAGATCTGTGCGGCCTGTCATGCGGGCGCAGATCATCTCGCCGACGTTGTTGCGGAAGTGCGTGCCGTCGTAGAAATAGCGCATCTCGCAGCTGACGCTGCTGGACGAAAAATCCCAGAACGGCGTGACCTGTGCCAGCGAGCGGTAAAACTGCGCGACGGTTTCCGGTTCATAATTTTTCAGATACTCAGCATATACCGGCCCGGCCGCGACGGTGAGGTTCACACCCGCTTCCTCGCACAGGGTCTTGATCGCCGCGACGCTCTGCATACACTGCTCCGTGTACGGAAGCGAGAGCGTCTGGTGCGGATAGTCGGCGAAGACGGGGTAGCTTTCGAGATAACGCTCCTCGCTGCCGATCGGCTCTGCGTCGCGCACACGCTTGTCATAGCAGCCTGTCCGCTCGTCAAACACGTCAAACGTCTGCGGCAGAATGGTGTCCGTGCGCAGCGCGTTCAGCTTGGCCAGCGCATAGCGCGGGTCGGCGAAGAGATAGCGCGTGTAATAGGACAGCACGGACGTGTCCGAGTCCTCCTTATAGTGGAGGTTCTTCGTCAGCCGGTCGGATTCCTCGTCGTAGGTCAGGCCGTTGTCGAGATAGACGTTCAGAATGAGGTTTTTGACCTCGTAATGTTCGATCAGATATTGCGCGATCTTTTCGCAGTCGCGCATATCCGCGCCGTACATGATGAGATTGTAAAAGCTGGCGCCATACGCCTCGTTGAACGCGTCTACCGGGAACGAGCTGGTCGATGAGCAGCCGAGAATATAGGAATCGTATTCGTCGTGGTGCTGTTCGAGATAGCTGAACTTTGCCACGCGCGGGTTATTCGTCTCGTCGTAGGAGAACCAGGACAGCAGCCTGTCCCCGAACGCGCCGAAGGGGTCGACGGCAAGATTCAGCGCCGCCAGCAGCGCGGCCAGCACAAGGACGGTCACGAGAAAGACCAGCACCCATTTTTTTGAACTCATTCGATCACCGCCTCAGAACTGCGTATAGATAAAGCCCGACGGGATATACCCGGCCCGGAACACGCCGAGCAGCAGCACGGCCAGCAGCAGCGCCGTCACGGCAAGCCACTGCACAAAGCCAGACTTCTTTTCCAGCGCCGCCCGGATCTGCACGCCGCGCTCCTGCAAGCACTCAAGCGTCAGCAAAACGGCCAGACCCAGCGCGATCACGAGAAAATCCGTCTTCGCAAGGCCGAACGACAAAAGCGTCCCGTCGAGCAGCTGCGACGGCTGCGGATGCAGCACGGTTGTCTTCAAGAATCGGAACACGCAGCTCAGGCGCGGCGAACGCGTGAAATACCGCCCGATGAACACCAGCAGCATCGTGCGCAGCGTCATGAACACGCGCCATGCGGCGGACTTGTCGTTGATGTGCAGCGCTGCTTTCCAGCGCAAAAACGTCCGTTCCAGCAGGAGCGAGGCCGTAATGAGTACGCCGTTCCACAGACCGAAAGCAATATAGCGGAAGTTCGCCCCGTGCCAGATGCCGATGATGAGATAGACGATGAACGTCGCGAGCGACGTGGCAAAGATCTTGCCGCCCGTGCCTCTGATGTGCGTGCGGGCCCAGCGGGAGAGTCTGCCGAAGGCTTTCGACAGCGACAGCGGATAAAACACATAGTCGCGCATCCACGCGCCGAGCGTGATGTGCCAGCGCCGCCAGTATTCCGTCAGGGACATTGCGAAGATCGGGCGGCGGAAATTCTCGGCCATGTCAATGCCGAACATCCGCGCGACACCGCGCGTAATATCGATGCCGCCGGAAAAATCGCAGTAGAGCTGAATGCAGTAGAACAGAATGCCGCTGGCAATGACCGCGCCGCCGTAGGGGCAGTTCTCCGTGATGACAGCGTTGACCAGCACAGCCGCCCGGTCGGCAATGACGAGCTTTTTAAAGTAGCCCCAGAGGCACAGCTGAATGCCAAGCTTCAGATCGCGCCAGTCCAGACTGCGCTCAGCCAGAAGCTGCGGGGCAAGCTGGTCGTACCGGCTGATGGGGCCCTGCACCATCTGCGGGAAGAACGAGACGAACAGGCCGTATTTTAAGGGATTTTTCTGCGCGGGGAGCTTTCCGCGGTAAACGTCGATGACATAGCCCACGCTCTGGAAGATGAAATACGACAGGCCCAGCGGCACGACGAAATCCCACCGGGGAAGCTTGTCCCCGAGGGCGGACGGCAGCGCGGAGGCCGTGAAGTTCCAGTATTTCATGAGATATAACAGCCCGAAGCAGAGAACCAGACACGCCGCGCAGATGCGCTTCTTCGCGCGGCGCACGGCGGCCTTTGCGGCCTTATCGGGTGCGGGACGCGCGTTCTGCTTTTCGAGCAGCAGTCCCGCCAGCCACGTCAGTCCCGCGACCAGCACGAGCCAGACGGCGCTTTTGACGCCGCCAACCAGGTAAAAGACCATGCTTGCCAGCAGCAGCACGACCCACTGCGCCCGCTTCGGAACCAGATAATACAGCACGACGCCTGCCGTGACGAGCCCCACAAAGGGCAGGGAGGCAAAGGACATCTCAGCTCTGACGGCTCTCGATGAGCTCCTCGATGGCCTCGACGCTGTTGAAGTTCTCCGGCGTCAGATCGTCCACGCCAAGTTCCACATCGAACGCCTCCATCAGTTCCGTCACGACCGCGACGATATCCAGTGAGTCGATCAGGCCGTCGTCGATGAGGGCTTTTTCGTTCTCAAAGTCGATGCCCGGGCAAATCTCCGTCAGGATCTCCATGATCTGCTTTCTCATAGTGTCAAAACTCCTTTATCTATCCCAGCCTCAGCACAACAGACTGCCATCCGTCCGGCTGAAACTGATTTTTTTCATAGAAATGCTCGGCAGGGGCGTTCCCCACCCTTGCCCAGACGGCGCATTTCTGCCCGCCGGTCTTTGCTTCCAGTATGGTCAGCAGCCGCCCGGCGTATCCATGCCCCCGGCAGTCCGCACGGACGGCCAGATGGCGGATCTCGCACTGCGCCCGCCCAGGCGCGTAGTGCAGCAAGCCCGAAATTCCGTCCGCATCCATGAGGCACAGCACCTGCCCGGCGCTGACCGCCTGCCAGAGTTCCTCGTCCGGCGGGATGCAGCCCGTCAGCGGGTCGAACTGCGCAAGCAGAAACGCCCGCACGGCCTCAAAGGAAGCCTCTGACGCAGTTTCCGCGCTATCTGGCGCAGGAATTGCCGCCCGCGTACGCCGCAGACGGCAAAACGCCTCGGTAAAGCCGAGCGCGCACAGCGCGTCCTGCGCCCGGCGCATGGCGTCTTGGTCCTTTTCGCGGCAGGCCAGCTCCGTGACGAGCGGGGAAGGCTGCTCCGGCAGGCAAAGCTTTGCACCGGGGTGCAGATAGAAGTTCAGGAGCCGGTATCCGGCCCGCTGCCGAAGCAGCAGCAAAAAGCCGTCTCCTTCCTCGTAAAAAAGCCCGGCGTCGATCTCACGCTGGTAGTCTGCCGGGGATAAAAAGCAGTTGGTCACCACGCCGCGCCGCAGCTGCGCGGACAGAAGCGGCGCAAGCGCCGCGCAGCTTTCAACTCTGCGCATGAAGGAAGCGCTCCTTCAGCGCCGCGCGGTCAAGCTTGCCGTTCGCGTTGTGCGGCAGCGCGTCCAGCTTTTCATAGACGTTCGGCAGCATATATTTTGGCAGCGCCGTCCGCAGCGCCCGTGCCAGCGCGTTCGTGTCCAGATCGCCCGCATAGACGCAGACGATCCTGTCGCGCATCGCGTCGTAGAAGCAGACGGCCTCCCGCAGGCCCTTGACGCTGTAGAGCGCCGTTTCAATTTCGCCCAGCTCAATGCGGTAGCCCATGTGCTTGATCTGCCCGTCGCGGCGGGCAAGAAAATAGAAATTCCCGTCCTCGCGCTGCACGGCCATATCGCCCGTCCGGTAGAGAATGTCGCGGTAATCGGGGCAGAGCGGGTTCTGGATAAAGGCTGCATCGGTCTTTTCCGCGTCTGCAAAATATCCTGCCGCAAGCCCGGAGCCGCGCACGCATAGTTCGCCCGTCTCGCCCGGCGCCGCCTCGCTCAGATCGTCCTTTAACAGCAGCAGCTGCATATTGCGGCAGGCTTTTCCGATGGGGATCGGCTCGTCGTCGCGGTATGCGCGCGTCAGGTGCAGCGCTGCGCAGTCGACGGTCGTTTCCGTCGGGCCATACATATTATAAAGCTCCGCCTCCGGGATCGCGCGCTTCCACATATTCACGTACCGCGCCTGCAGCGCCTCGCCGCCGACGACGATCTTCCGCAGCGCGTGCGGGACGCACTTTTCAAGCGCGCCGGAGCTTGCCGCCAGATGGAACGCGGACGTCGCCCAGTTCACGGCGGTCACGCCGTTCCGGTCGAGCGCCTGCAGCAAAAACAGCGGCAGCGCGAAGAATTTCTTCTCCAGAATCACGCACGTCGCGCCGAGCTTCAGCGTCTGGTACAGATCCTTGCAGGAGGTGTCAAAGTAAAACGGCGACTGATTGCCGAAGACCTCATGCTCCGTATAGCCGCAGAAGTCCGTCAGCCAGTCGGTAAAATCCAGAATGGCGCGGTGGGAGATGACGATGCCCTTCGGCGTGCCGGTCGAGCCGGAGGTAAAGAGCAGGTACACGGGATCCAGATCAATGATCTGCTCGCGCCGGGCCTGCAGAAGCGCATTGTCCGGGGCGGTCTTCTCCGCCTCCTCCAGACACACGAGCGGCGCGCAGTCCGCAAGCCGCTCCGCCTGCGGGCGGCACGCTTCCGGGAAGACGATCGCGCGGGCGTGCACCTGCGCGAGAATGCGGCGCATGCGCGCCTCCGGCATCTGCTCGTCGATGGGAACATAATAATTCCCACTCTGCAAAACGCCCTGCAGCGCCGCGACGCTCTGCACTGTCCGCCCCGTGAGCACGGCCACGGGCGCGTTTTTGCAGCCCGGAAGCCCGGCCAGAACGGTTCCCAGTGCCCGCGCACGCGTCAGCAGCTGCCCGAAGGTCAGACTGCCGGAGGCGTCGGAAAAGGCGACCTTGTCCGGGACGCGGGCGGCGGTGCGCTCCAGATATTCAGCGGCGTTTGTCATCGGCATGGACGCATCCTCCTTCAGCTCGGCTTCACACACTTTTGAGAATTTTACCACATACGCACGCAAATGTAAAGGCAGAACGCGCCGCGCATTTTTTCGCCCGCGGCGGTTGAGTCCAGGCTGCTTTCATGGTAAAATAACAAAAAACACAGGAGGACAGACCTATGTATGATGTGATCGCGCTGGGCGAGCTGCTTGTCGATCTTGCGGAACGCGCGAAGGACGAAAACGGCTATCCCACGCTTGCCGCCAACCCCGGCGGCGCGCCCGGCAATTTTCTTGCCGCGCTGAGCGCGTATGGAAAGAAGACCGCGTTTCTCGCCAAGGTCGGCGACGACACTTTCGGCCATCTGCTGACCGGCACGATGCGCCGCGCCGGGATCGACACGCGCGGCATTCTGATCAGCCCCGATACATTCACGACGCTTGCGTTCGTGACCTTTGACGCGCACGGCGACCGCTCGTTCGCCTTCGCGCGCAAGCCCGGCGCGGACACACAGCTGCGCTGGGAGGAGATCGACCCGGCCATGCTGGCAGAAAGCCGCGTGTTCCACTTCGGCTCGCTCAGCTGCACGGACGAGCCTGCCCGCACGGCCACGCAGAAGGCCGCGGCCTATGCCCGCGCGCACGGCAGGCTCGTCACCTACGACCCCAATTACCGCGCCCCGCTGTGGAAAACAGACCAGGAGGCAAGGGAACAGATCCTCTGGGGCCTTTCGCAGGCGGATATCGTCAAGATCAGCGATGAGGAGATGCAGTTCCTCTGGGACTGCAGCCCGGAGGAGGGCGCGGAGCGCGTGCTGGCGCTGGGCGCGAAGCTCGTCATGGTCACGCTGGGGCCGAAGGGGTGTCTGCTGAAAAATAAGCAGGCAGACTTCTCCTGCGGCTGCCCGAAGGTGCATCCCATTGACACGACCGGCGCAGGCGATATCTTTGGCGGCAGCGCCGTATCGCGCTTTTTGGAGCTTGGGAAAGCGCCGGAGGCGCTGACGAGGGACGATCTTGCCTATATGGCCCGCTACGCGGCAACCGCAGCAAGCCTCTCCACCGAAGCTTCCGGCGCCATCCCGTCCATCCCGAAAAAGGAAGCCGTCCTGCAAAAGATGCAGGAGGCATATTGCGTGCAGGCGGACGCACACCGATAACGATCCGACGTTTTGACGCAGAAAGCGGCATTCCCGGCCCGGGAATGCCGCTTCTGTTTTGCAGCTTACGCTTTTTTCTTCGGCCCCATGATCTCGGCGCTCAGGAGGGCGACGAGGGGGACGGTCAGGATGATGCCGATGGTGCCGGCCACGCCGCGGATGATCTCGATGGCGATGGAGTCAGCGTTGAAGATCTGGATCATGGGATAATCAAAGATCTGGAACAGCAGGAGCGTATTGAGGCTCGAACCGGCGAAGGCAAGGATGAGCGTATTCGCCATGGTGCCCATGGCGTCCTGGCCGATGTTCATGCCGGAGCGGAACAGGGCCTTGCGCGGCAGATCGGGGTTCAGCTCGCGCAGCTCCCAGCAGGCGGAGGAAATGGACATGGCCACGTCCATGACCGCGCCGAGCGAGGCGATGAGAATGCCGCTGACGAACAGACCGCGGATCTTCAGTCCCCGGTCGGACGCGCGCAAAACCAGTTCCTCCGCCTCCGGCAGGTTGAAGCCGTTGAGCGGCGAGATCGACCCGCACAGGGCGGCGAAAATGCCGGCCACCGCCACGCCGCCGATGCAGCCGAGCGTGGCGCAGAGCGTCTTGCGGCTGAAGCCGTTCAGGAACAGGAGCGAGGCTGCCGTCGTCAGCGCGACGAGCACGACCGTGACTACGACCGGCTGCGCGCCGCGCAGGATCATGGGCACCTGAATGAACCAGACGCACGCAAGCGTATACACAAGCCCCAGCAGGGCCGTGATGCCCTTTTTCCGGCCAATCAGCAGGAGCAGCGCCGCAAACACGGCAAGCAGGCCGAGCAGCACCGGGGCGCGGTTATAATTCGGAATGGATATGATATACGGCGCGCCCTCGTCGTCCAGATCGAGGCGGACGACGATCTTTGTGCCGATCTTCGCGTCGACGTTGGTATAGATGGTCAGATAGTTGATCGCCTCAAGCGTTTCGCCCTTCCACGGGCCGTTCAGGATCTCGACCTCGAGATACTGCTGGCCGATGCGGCGGCCCTCGGTCCAGTCCTGGGTTTCCGCGTTGTCGTCCAGAATGTCCGTGACGCGCGCAACGGCGAAAAACCGCTTGCGCGCGGCAGTCGCCTCGCGGTCAGGCTCCGTGTATTCCAGAACCAGCGCCCACGCGATGATCAGCACAAACAGCAGCGCGCTCACGCCGATCTCCAGCCAGCGCTTGCGCGTCAGCTTGCATTGTAAGTTTTTCATGGATTCTCCTTCAGGATGCGCAGTTTTTGAATGATGGGGGACTGCCCCGCCGGAAGACCCGGCGGGGCAGCTTTGTACTGTTGGGGAACTCAGCGCTCGAGATAGCGGTGGATGATCGCCGCGACCTGTGCGCGGGTCGCCTGTGCCTTCGGCACAAGGTTGCTGCCGGAGCCGTTGATCAGACCCTGGCCGACCGCCCAGTTCATCGCCTGAATGGCGTAGGCGGAGAGCTGCGCCGTGTCGGCAAAGCTGCCGAGATTTTCCTCGAGCGTCACAGCCGTCATGCCGCCGTAGACTGCGTAGCGGTACAGGATCGCCGCAAGCTGCTCACGGGTCACGGGGTCGTTCGGGCCGAAGAGGCTGTCGCCGTAGCCGTTGACAATGCCGTTGGCCGCCGCCCATGCGACCGCCTTGGCAAACCACTTGCCGGCGGCCACATCCGTAAAGTCGGACGAGCCGGAAACGGACGGGCTGCCCGCCATGCGGTAGAGGATGGTAACGATCATGGCGCGGGTCAGCGGTGCGTTGGGAGAGAAGCGATCGGCGCCCGTGCCGTCCATGATGCCCTTCTCGTAGACATAGCGGACATCGTTATAGAACCAGTCGCTGCCGGACACATCGGCAAACGGGAGCCCTACCGGGGCAGCGGGCCTGGCCGGGGTGACCGGGGTACCGGGGGTGACGGGCGGAGGCGGCAGGACAGTCTTATGCCAACGTGCATAGAAGGTCTTGTCGCCGGTTTCCGTCGCCTCGATCTGCCTGACCTGCACGCCGCCGGTGTAGGCGGTGAACCAGCCGAGGAAGGTGTAGCCGGGCTTGGTCACATTGGTCGGCAGAACGGTCACGGTGCCCTTGGTGTAGGTCGTCGGGTATTCACCGTTGATCGTGCCGCCATCGGTGACGTAGGTGATGCTCCACGTCTCGACCGGCGTCTCGCCTGCGGTGCAGACGACATCAGCGCGGTCGCGGATACGGATACGCGGGTAGACCGGCGTGCCGTTCGAGAGGACGAAGGTGTTGTCATAGGAAGCCAGACCGACCGCCTCGACCAGATTGCCGACAACTGCGTTCTCAACTTCCGTGTCCTTCGTGATGTAGCCGTCGATGAAGACGCGGGCTTCCTTGCCTGCTGCATCCCTGACCATGATGGTCTGGATCTTGCCTTCGGCCTCTTCCACTCTGGTGATCGTGCCCTTGATCTTGACGAGGCTGCCGAGGACGGAGCCGTCGTTGATCTGCGCGGCGGTGACTTCCTTGGGAGCCGGAGCCGCTGCGTCGGCGATCTTTTCGATCTTCGTCACAGCCAGCTGACGCTCGCCCTGATAGGAGGACGTCGTGCCGGTGACGCGGACCTTATCGCCGATCTTAAAGTTGCCTGCAACCGGGAAGGCGTTGATACCGGCGGTGTTGTCCTGCACATAGATGCAGTCGAAGAACGCGGTGTTCTTGTCATAGCCGGAGGCATTGGCCGTGACGGTGCCCTCGACCGTGAATTCTTCCTTCTCCGCAGCCTTGTGAACATCCGCGATCTTCGTGACGGTCTCGGCGGGCTTCAGGGAGTTGAGGATGTTGCGCAGGATGAAGCGGTTGGCATAATCCTGATCGCTCTTGATGTCGTAGTTGCTGAAGAACGTCACGCCGGAGGTGATGACCCAGCCGCCGCCGGGCAGATCCTCGTAGGTCATGACATTGACGTCGCCATTCTTGACGGTCACGCGGCCGTCGACGGACTCGTCGTACTCCGGCACGAAGGAGCTGCCGTCAAAGTAGCCGTCGTAGTGCGTGCCCCAGGTGCTCTGGTAGCCGCGCACAAGGACCTGCACCTTGCTCTCGTCGAGGACCTCGACCGGGCCGCCGTTGTAGAGCTGGAAGCCGGTCTGGTTGTCCGTCGCGGGAGTGGTGCCGAAGGCGTTCGAGGACGTGTAGGCGCCCGCGGTGAACGGATGCCCGGTGTTGAAGTTCTCCTTGGAGGAGAGGTAGAGACGGTAGGCCTCGTTCGCCTTCAGGTCATTGTCGACGATGATGCCGTTGACAATGCGGGAGTGCGCGCCGATGGCGGTGAGCAGGGCGTTGGAGTTCTCGGCGCAGTTGTCATACTTGTTGTCGCGGTCGGACTTGGAGCAGAGGATGACCTTGCCGCCGTTGTCCGTGTACTGCTTCAGCGCGGCGATCTCGGCCTCGGTGTACATTGTGGCCTTGGCCGTGTTGCGGCGGTACGGGACCGTCAGAACGAGGAGGGTATAGTTCTTCAGGTTGTCATAGGTGAACTGACCGGCCTCGATGTAGCTGCACTTCACGCCGTTGTCGGCGCAGAAGCTGATGAAGTTGCCGGCGCTTCCGGCATAGTCGCCGGAGAGGTAGTAGTTGTCGTGGCCGTAGTCCACGCCGACGTTGATGAGGTCGGCCGCGTCATAGACCTTGAGCTGCGGCGGGTTATTGAACGCGAAAGGACACCCTGACGGTTTCCTTTCACACGATCCTTCCCTCCGAAACTTTCAGCTGGGCAGGTTTTTCGACAGTCTTAGCCCGGGGCAGAAGCCCCGGGCTTCTGCTTTCACCTTTCGCCTAAGAGCCATTCGGCGTTTCATTAAAAGCCTCGCAGAGTTCGCCGCCCGCAGGCGGCGAAGAAAGTGAGATCATTTTC
>OLYA01001143.1_pt1 | contig 11145 bp, 10 predicted proteins | sample 1674361 | NCBI WGS metagenome assembly OLYA01 (sample SAMEA103958165, study PRJEB25191) | human gut metagenome | biome: human-associated habitat [ENVO:00009003]; feature: intestine environment [ENVO:2100002]; material: feces | place: Germany | collected 2013/2015
GCCGCCGGAACGGTCAGCACACCGTTTTCCACCAGCGTGGCCGCGCTTGCGCCGGAGGTGTGCCAGTGGGCGCATACGGTCAGCCCCTTCCACTCGCCCCGCTGCTCAATGCGCAGCCGGTAGTTGCCCCGGTTGCCCTTCAGGTAGTCCCCGCTGCCCTTTTCCACGGCACCTACGTCTGCCGCTGTCAGTGCCCGGTCAAGCCCCGTGCCGCCGTTTTCTGTGCTCGGCACCCCGGTCATGGCCGTAAGCTCTGTGGTGTCCTGTGTAGTGTAGGCCTGCTGCGTGCCGTCCGTAAACACCACGGTCAGGGTGCGGCCCTCCAGCACCACCTGCTGCACAAGGTCTCCCCTGTCCGCAGCCATCGCCCCTACGTCCGCAGCGTTCAGGCTCACCGCGCCGCCCTTGCCGTTCACGCTCAGCACGGTGCCGTCCTTGGGCGCGTATCCCTCTGCCCGCGCCGCCGCTTTGTCTGCCTGCTGCGCCGCCGTCTGTGCACTTTCTGCCTCGCCCTTTGCCTGCTGCGCGCTGTCCGCAGCTGCGGCCTTGGCTTTCTGTGCCTCTCCCGCTGCACCTTCCGCTCTGTCCGCCGCGCTCTGCGCGTCCTTTGCCTTCTGACTTGCCGTGTTCGCCGCCCCCAGCATCTGCGCCACAAAGGCCTCGTACTGGCTCGGGGTGATCTCGGTGTCCCCGTCCGTGGCAAAAGTCTCGTAGCACTCGTACCGCGCAGGCCTTGTCATGGCACAGTATCCGTTGCCGTCCATCGCCCGCAGCATCCACAGCCCCTTTTCGCTGGAGGTGAACATCCTGTCCACCTCCAGACACCTGTCCTCTCCCAGCAGCACCGGCTGCGGCAGCGTGCCGTCCAGCTGCTGCACATGCACCGTCACCGCCATACCGGCCCATTCCTCCGGCAGCTCAAATTCCAGTGTCTCCACCCCGGTGCTGCCCTCGCCGCCCAGCTTCAAAACCTTCTGCTCCGGGCAGTACTCTGCCCCGCTAAAGGTTCTTTTCACAATTCTTACCAGCATCTCCCGGCCTCCTTTCCTGTGTCCAGTCTACCGCATCCCGCTTTGCAAAACACCTGCGGACATTCTTACACAAAACACACCCCGGCAGCTGTCCCTTCTCAGCCGCCGGGGTGTTTGTTTTTGTTTGTCTTTACCGCAGGTCAGCCCACGGGTCGCTGGTCTGTGCTTTGCTCTTCTTTTCGGCATCGCTCACCCAGCCGTCCAGCGTTTTCTTGGTGTACAGCGGGTTATTATCCGCATCCCGCAGCGCCAGCAGTATCTCGTCCAGCTGTGTCCGGTCGTATTCGCTGCCCGCCACATACTCCGGCTTGCATACTTGCTCTTCACGCTGCCAAGGCTCTTGCCCGCCCGCAGCAGCCTGTCCAGCTCCTCCTGTGCATCCTTTGCCCGTACGCTCTCCAGCGCCTGCTCCAGCGCGTCGGTCACGCTCTCGCTGTCGCCCTTCAAAAGGTCGTCTGCCAGTTCATTGATTGCGCCCTCCGTGTCCTCGTCCCCGGTCTTGTCGCTCGTCACCATCCCGATTAGTAGGCGTTGTCCTTCACCTTGCCGTTTTTCACGGCCTCGATCAGTCCGTCCACATCCTCGCCGTCCACGCCGTAGGCCTCGCTCAGCGCCTGCCGCAGCGCAGCCGCCTTGGGGTCTGCGTGCACCGCCTCGCCCGCCTTGATGATGGCCTGCTGCATCACCTCGTTGAAAATGTCGCTGTACTCGCCGCCGTCCCGCACCAGCGCCCCAAAGGCCTTGCGCTTTTCCTCCGGGGTTTTTTCCGCCTTCTGCTCCTGCGGCTTCTCCTCGGTCGGCTTCTCACCTTCCTGCGGCTGCGTCTCCGGCTGACCGCTCAGCTGAGGGGGCTGTTCCGCCGGGCTTGCCTTTCCCCGCAGTGCACCGCTGCGCCGTGCCAGCCGCTCCTTTGCCGGACGCAGCGCAGGTTTCTGCACCGCCGGGGCTGCCTCTGCGCCGCCCTCTCCGGCAGCAGCACTACCAGCAGCATTACCATCTGCAAACAGCTGCAGATCCATGCCACCAAACGGGTTGTGGCTTCCAGCGTCCACTTCGTGCCTTGAGCGGCACTCGTGTCCTGCTGGCCACGGCCCCAACCTCGGCTCCCTGTTTCTGCCGCTGGCAGCGGTCGCCTCCGTTGCAGCGAAATACTGCAGGTTCATCTTTCCGTCCACAATGTCGAACACCGGTTCGTGGTCGCCCAGCTGCACCCCGCCCACAACGCCGCCGGGCACCCCGCGCAGCTGCTGCGCGCTGAAGGTGGCATACTCCACCCCGCCGCTCTCGCCGGTAATGCGGTATACCCGCTGCTCGTCGTAGAACTGTCGCATCAGCTCAATGATCAGGTAGCACTCCTTCGCAAACGCCCGGTACGCGCTCTTCAGCATGTCCCGGCTCAGCTTGCTGCCCGCCTCCTGCAGCGCCGCAATGGCACTGGCAGCGGTCAGGCCACTGGTGGTGCCGCCCTGGCTCACGTCCCGGTTGCCGCTCACTTCCTTCAGCTCGCTCACCCGGGCATCCCGGTAGTTCATGCAGTTGCCGCTCAACACGTTCGTCTGCAGCGGCATAAAGCTGTCGCTGTTCAGCCGCCCCACAACGTGCACGATGTCCTTGCTAAAGTCTGCCAGCTCTTTCTCGTTCACCCCCGCCGTGTCGCTCAACACAAAGCGCTGCTTTGCCGCCAGCTTCACGTTCTCGTCCATGGCGTGGTTCATCTCGTCAATGGCGGTCTGGGTGTCCTTCATCACGTCGATGTACCCAAACCCCGCCGGGGAATCCTCCTCCATGAACAGCGGGTCAAACACAAAGGGGTACTTCCCGTGGTCGTAAAAGCCCCGCTGCGCCAGCTGCGGGTCGTTCTCGCTGGCATACAGCACCACGCCGTTGCAGTACTTGCAGTAGTGCAGCACCGTCTGTCCGCCGGGCTGTGCCTTCTTGTAGTACCAGTCCACCACCACGCTCTTGTCGGTGGTGTCAATGCTGTCGTCGTGGATGTACTGCCCCACGTCCAGCCCCTTGCCGGTGTGCCCCTCCATCTGTGGGAAGCGCCCCACCAGCTGCTCGTTGTCCTCAAGGCTCAGGCTGAACAGGTGCGGCGACTGCTGAATGTCCTCCACGCCCGGTGCCCAGTACAGCATCAGCAAATTCACGCTCTGGATGCTGATGTCTCCAAGCCCGCCCCGCAGCACCGGGTCCCAGAAGATGCCCTTCACGCCGGTGCCGGTCTTGAGCTTGCGCCACCATGTGTCGCTGTACACCTGCTCGTAGTTGCACTGCTCCAGCACCGCCGGGATCACCTTGGAAAGGGTCCTCGCCGTCTCCTCGTCGTCCGCCGCTCTCGGCAGCACGTTCGGCTCCGGGTAGTTGTCCATGGCGTCCGCGTGCTTGTTGGCAATGCTGTTGAACAGCCACCCGCTGGAAGGCTGCGGCTTTCCCTCCATCATCTTGTTCTGGTAGTTCTTCCAGTGCCCCAGCCGGAACCACAGCTCGTTTTCAATGATCCGCTTGTCCAGCGCCGCCTTGCCGGTCTTGTACCGCTGCAGGATCTCTCCCGCCTTGGCCACTTCCTCCGGCCCGATCACCGTCTCCGCAGCAGCTCCCGCCCGCATCGCCCTGCAAAAGTCTCTGCATGGCATCGTCCCGCCCGGTGCCGGGTCTCGCGGTACTCACCATCCGATCTCCTTCACTCATGCCGCCAGGGTTTGCTTCTGCCGGTCTTGTGTCCGCCGGTGCCTGCTGCACCCCGGCTGCCTTGGCCGCCAAGGCCATGATTCGCAGCAGCTTCTCCCCGTCCTGTTCGGTGTTCGGCTGCTGTCCCTCGTATCTTCCTGTCATCGCTTCTCCTTCTGCTTATACCCGCATCACCCGGGTAGGGCTGTGGTGTGCGTCCATATCCAGCGGGTCGTCCCGCAGCACCGCCTCTTTGCGTACCTGCCGGGGACTGATGGGGTTTTCCATCAGCACATACCGGCACTCGTCGTAGATGTGGTCCTCCTGCGTAGTGTCAATGTCCTCCACGTTGCTCTCGTCGTACACAAGGTTCGGGATGGTGCGGATAAAATGCCGGCAGGTGTCAAACACCTGAAACATCGGTCGCCCCTCTGCGTCAAACGCCAGCCGGTAGTGCAGCTGCATCTTGCCCGCAATGCGGGTGTGGTCGCCCGGCCGCCACGTCACAAAGTACGGGTACTTCTCCTGCATCTGGGCAATGCTCTCGCCCTGGCTCTCGTTAAAGATGGCCGGGTCTGCCACTCCCTGGATCACCCTGCCCTTCAGCATCGGGTCGTTCTGCTCTGCCTCCCGGATGCGCCTTGCCTGCATGTACACCACCGTGCCCGGACCTGTGGGTCGGTTGCGGCTCATCAGGTAGCTGTACTCCTCCCATGTAAAGTGTGTCAGCTCGTCCACTCCGATAAAATCAAAGGCTTTGCCTTGGTAGTTGTACTTGTCCTGCGTGCGGAACATGGATCCAAAATAGATCTTCGCCCCGTTGGGGAAGGTCCACACGTGGCTGGACGCGTTGTACCGCGCCTTCGGGAAGGCCGGCCTGTAATACTGCATCGTCTTGTCGATCAGCTCCGAAAGCTGCGGGTAGGTCTTCCGCACGATCAGTCCGCGGTAGTGCGGCACGTCCACCTGCCGCAGCACCTCGATCACCAGTGCGTCGCTCTTGCCGCCGCCTGCCGCTCCGCCGTATAACGCCTCGTCCTCGCATCGCCGCATAAAGGCAGCCTGTTTCGGCTGCGGCTTCCACACGATGCTCCTGCCCTTATACCGTCCCACAGCCATCCAGTACCACCTCCGGCCTTTCGTCCTCGCTCTGCGGCTCCATCAGCACGGTCGGCACGCTCTGGCTGCTGTCCCGGTCCGTGTCCGGCACCAGCGCCGCCGCGTTTGCCGCTGCCGTCAGCAGCACCGCCCACAGCATCAGCCGGATTTTCTCCTTCTCCACCCCAAACCGCTTGCAGGTAGCGTACTTCACCCGCCGCGCGTAGTTTTCCACGTCCTTCCAGCAGGCAGCCTCGTCATCCGGCAGGTAACAGTCCTCGTATGTACCGGTCAGGAAAAACCACGCTTATCAAAATTCGCTAGCACCTTCCGCTGCTTTTTGCGCATACTTGCAGCTTTGTTCCGGTTCTTCTGCCCCTTGTCGCTCTCCTTGCGCTTCTTTCCCCGCTTGCGGTGTTCCTGATCCGTCACGGCATACACTCCAACGGCCATGTACTCGTCCCCGCACCGGATCTTCTTTTCCCGGATGTAGCTTTTCCGCATAGGCTGCTCCTGTAATTTTCTCTTTTGTGACCCACACAGTCACAGAAATAACGGGTATACTAGCTTCCCAAAGCGCCCACCCGGACGCTCTTTATAAAAAGGTATCAGACAAAACGCCTGCCGCCGAGTCTTCTCTCAGCAGCACCCGTTCCTACCTGATGCTTTTGCGGTCGCCAAAGCCCCCGGCCACGCGCTCACTGCGCCGCCGGGGGCTGATTCAGGGTTCTTCCGCCCCTCGTACTCTCCTTTCTTCTTGTGGAAGTCAAAACCACCGGCTCAGCCGGTGGTTTTGACTGCGCCGTCTTTTGCGCCACTAATTAAAGCAATTTCCAGATAAACAGGGGTAATTAAGGCGCAATCGCCCACTTCGCCATCCCCTGCCGCACAAACAAAAACCCCCGAAAACCGGCTTCACAAGCCAACTTTCGGGGGTTTCTCTTTGGAGCTACTGACCTGATTCGAACAGGCGACCTGCTCATTACGAGTGAGCTGCTCTACCAGCTGAGCCACAGTAGCACATTGCACATCTGCTGCAACAGGCAATATTCTACCATATTTCTGCGGTGCTGTCAAGGCCGGATTTCCTGTAAGCGGGGCAGCTTTTGTGGGGCGTTTCACAAAAAGTTGTTGCATTTTGGCCCGGCGGCTTTATAATAGAATTGATTGCGCAAAAGGCCGCGCCTTTTGCCGGAAAGGACGAGCTGCACCATGATCTTTGTTCCCCTGCTGCACTACTTTTTGTGCAAGAATGATTACAGCGGCAACGAGGCCGGGCTACGCTACCGGCTTACGCCGGGCAAGCGCACCGTGCCGGACCCGGACGGCGGCGCGGATGCCACCAAAGAGGAAAAGATTCTCACGGTGGATTACTGGCCCGCGCCTTGGACGATTGACAAGACCGACCCCGCCCTGCGCCGCCGGGAGGTATTTCCGCTGACCGACGAGGGACGTGCCGCCGCCGCGCAGTATCTGAAAGACGCTTACGAGACCGAGCCGGAGCGCTGGAACAACTGCCCGGACATGATGGACTGCGACCCTTGGGAGCCGCCTGCCGAGCCGGATACCGCCAACGAATAAACCGAACGAGGAAACCATGATCTACCGTTTGAAAGAACTGAAGGGCGATACCATCGCCGTGCCACAGCTGGTGTTCTCCAAGCTGGGCATTGCCGAAGAATACAATGTGCGGGTGGCGTTATATGTGCTGGCCACTGGCGTGACCGACCCGGACAAGCTCTGCGCCGACCTCAAGCTGCGCAGCCGCATCAGCGCCGAGAGTGCGCTGGCGTTCTGGGCGGGCGCGGGGCTTTTGGAGCGCTACGAGGAAAACGCCGCGCCGGGCGCAGAGCCCAGCGCCCCCGCCCCCATGCGCTGGGCGGAGATTGCCGCCGCCAGCCGCACCGACCCTATGATCTCCAGCCTGATCGACTGCGCACAGACCAGCTTTGCCCGTCCGCTGACCCATACCGAGATGGAAAAGCTGGTGAACCTGTATGTGCAGGAAGGCTTTGCACCTGAGACTGTGATGTTGTGCGTAGCCTATGTGGCCAGCCGGGGTAAGCGCACCATGGCTGCCGTGACCCACGAGCTGAAGGTCTGGCGCGCCGAGGGCGTGGAGACCGGCGAGCAGGCCGATGCCCACTTAAAGCTGCTGGCGCTGCGCCAGAGCCGCGAGGAATACGTCAGCAACCTGTTGCAGATCACCCCCGAGGAGCTGACGCTAGGCGGGCGCAAGGCCATTGCACGCTGGTACGAGGTGTACGGCTACGATGACGCCATGGTGCAGGAAGCCGCCGTACAGGCCGGCCCCAAGCGGGATCTGTGGTACTGGAACAGCATCCTGAAAACATGGAACGCCAAGGGTCTGCGCAACATCCATGATGTGCGTGGCCCGGTGGCCACAGCCGGTGCAAGCCGGAATATCCGGGTGGACCGCGACACGCCCAGCGGAAACGATATCCTGAAAAACGCCACCCGCCGCCGTCCCCTGATCAAGAAACCGGAGTAAGGAGCCTATATGCGTACCAAAAACGAATTATATCAGCAGGCATTGCGCACCGTAGCCATGCGGCGGCAGACCGCCCGCGCTTTGGCGCAGGATGCACAGGCTGAAGCCGAAGCCGCGATTCCCGGGCTGCGTCACGCTGAGGAAGAGGTGCGGGTGCGGGGCATCCGCTGTGCCATTGCCGGAGCCTCCGGCAAAGACCGCACCGAAGCTGCCGCTGCGCTTGCGGCGGCAAAGCAGAAGCTGACCGCGCTGCTGGCTGAGAGCGGACGCCCTGCGGATGCGCTGGAGCCAAAGTTCACCTGCAAGCGGTGCGAGGACACCGGCGCAGTGGACGGCCATACCTGCGACTGTGTGCGCCGGGTGATGCAGCAGCTGCGCCGGAAGGAGATCGAGGAGCTGTCCAGTCTGTCTGTCTCCAGCTTTGATACCATGCAGTTGGACTACTACCCCAACACGGTGGACAAGACGCTGGGCGAGAGCGTGCGCAGCTACATGGCCGAGGTTCTGGCCGACCTGCGGGATTACGCCGCGGACTTTTCCCCTGCCACCCGCGAAAGCCTGCTGCTGGTGGGCAACGCAGGTCTGGGCAAGACCCATGCCGCCCTTGCCATTGCCGGGGAGGTGCTGCGGCAGAACTATGATGTGATCTATGTCTCCTGCCCAGACTTTTTCGGCAAGCTGGAAGCGCTGCATTTCGGCACAGACCCCGGCGGCGAGGAGGAGACTTTGTTCCAGACTGCCTGCAACGCCGATCTACTGATCCTTGATGATCTGGGCACCGAGTTCAACTCCAGCTTCTTCCTGACGAATCTGTACAGTCTGCTGAATAACCGCTTGGGCGCAAAGCTGCCCACCATCGTCACCACCAATATCACGGACGGTGCACTGCTGGAAAAGCTGTATACAGAGAAGATCTCCAGCCGCCTTGCGGCCTTTGTGCAGATCCAGTTTTTAGGCAGTGATATCCGGGTACAGAAAGCCGCAGAATAAGTCGCTTTATTCCTGTCGGAGCTGTACATCTTTTGAGAGAAGCAATTTTAAAATAAGTGCGAATTGCCGTGCAAATGAAAAGCCATCTGCCGCAGCATGACCGGGGTTTGAAACCCTTGGAATCAGCTGTTGCAGATGGCTTTATTGTTTGACAAATCAGAACTCTAATGCAGGGCTTACCTCGTTGCGGCGCTGTGCCTGCACGATGCAGTCTTTTTCCGGCACGACACCGGCTGCACCCAAGGTGGTGAACACGGTCTGCAAGGCAAGGCTGGGCGTATTATTCTCCTGCGAGAGATGGCACAGAGCAAACTTTTTGCAGCCGCTCTGGATGAGCTCCAGTAGCTTTGCGGAGCACTCGTCGTTGGAAAGGTGCCCCCGCACGCTCTCGATGCGGGCGCGCAGATAGTAGGGATAGGGTCCGCTGCGCAGCATGTGCAGGTCGTAGTTGCTTTCCAGCGCCACAAGGTCGCAGCCAGAAAGTGCCTCGTGCACCGGCGGGGTCAGGGTACCAAGGTCGGTGGCGATGGTCATGGTCTTATCGTCCGGGGTATGGATGCGGTAGCCTACGCAGGGCACGTCGTGGCTGGTGGGGAAGGACTGTACCCCGAAGCAGCCGATGTCCTCTTCCCTGCCCTCCAGCGCGTTCAGTTCGCAGTTAGCAGGCACGATATCGTTGGCATCCAGAAAATCCAGCGTAGCCGCTGCACCGTACACCGGCAACGGGTTCTTTTTGAGGAAGGTGGAAAGCCCCTTGACGTGGTCGCTGTGCTCGTGGGTGACAAGGATGCCCGCGCAATCGCTGACGGCTAGCCCCAGCGATTTGAGCGCTGCTGTGGTAGTGCGTACCCCCTTGCCCATATCCACGATAAGGTACTGCGCACCACAGCGCACCACGCTGCTGTTGCCGGAAGAACCGGAATACAATGAAATGAACTCTGCCATGAAAACCTCTTATGTTACCACCTGAAAACAGCCCGCCGCACAGAACTTACGGCAGGCTGTTTGTTTTGTTGTTTGTGTTACAGGGCCTGTTCCAGTGCGGCGGGCGTCCGCTCCACCTTGCTGATCTCAGCGCCCAGACCGCGGAGCTTTTCCACGATATTCTCGTAGCCGCGCTCGATATGACCGATCTCCTCGATCTCGCTGGTGCCATCGGCCATCAGAGCAGCCACCACCATAGCGGCACCGGCACGCAGGTCGGAAGCGCGCAGCGGTGCGGGGCTAAGCTTTTCTACGCCCTCAAACACGGCCACCTGACCGTCCACCTGTACGCTGGCTCCCATCTTGCGCAGCTCGTCCACATAGCGGAAACGATTATCCCACACGCTCTCGGTGATGGTGCTGGTGCCCTTAGCCACGCTCAGCAGCACGCCCATCAGGGGCTGCATATCGGTGGGGAAGCCGGGGTGCGGCATGGTGTTGATCTTCAGCGGCAGAATATCGCCGGTACGGGATACCCGCACAGCATCGTCAAATTCTTCCACAGTGATCCCTGCACGGCGCAGCTTGGCCGTGATGGGCTCCAGGTGCTTGGGGGTAACATTCTTGATGAGCACATCGCCGCCGGTGGCAGCGGCAGCTACCATGTAGCTGCCGGCCTCGATCTGATCCGGGATGATGCTGTAAGTGCAGCCGTGCATCTTTTCCACACCGCGCACCTTAATGACATCCGTACCGGCACCGCGCACATCTGCGCCGCACATATTCAAAAAGTTTGCCAAGTCCACCACATGGGGCTCCTTGGCGCAGTTTTCCAGAATGGTCTGGCCCTTGGCCATGACCGCAGAGAGCATACCGTTCATGGTAGCGCCCACGCTGACCTTATCAAAGAAGATATGGGCACCGGTCAGCTCCTGCTTGGTGCGCACGGTGATCATGCCATAGTCCACGCTGTCCTCTGCGCCCAGTGCGCTGAACACCTTCAGGTGCTGGTCGATGGGGCGGGGGCCCAGATTGCAGCCGCCGGGCATGGCCACCTGTGCCTTGCCGAAGCGGGAAAGCAGCGCACCGAGGAAGTAGTAGCTGGCGCGCATCTGGCGGGACAGGTCGTCCGGCACATTGGTAGTGACCAGATGCCGCGTATCGATCTCGTAGGTGTTGCGGTTGAGCATCTTCACCTGTGCACCAAGGGTGCTCAGGATCTTGAGGCTGACCGACACATCGCTGATATCGGGCAAGTTTTCGATCACGCAGACATCCGCTGCCAGAATGGTAGCAGGCAGAATACCCACAGCCGCATTTTTTGCGCCGGAAATGGTCACTTCTCCGTGCAGGGGCTTACCGCCGGTAATAACAAATTTCTCCACTTTTATGATCTCCTTGTCAAAGGCCTGTGCCACAGGCCTGTTAAGGCTACTGAAAGCATTCCATATCGTTACTTGTACCGCCGGGGTGTACAGATTCACCAACACCGGGGCGGTTTTATAACTATCCTATTATACACTACTTCCACAAAAAAGCAAAGCCCGATTTGTATCTGTTTCATTATTTTCTGTTTTGCCCAGATTACACGCGGATATTCCAAAAATTTATTGGATTTTTCATCAATTTTGACCAAAGCTGACCCAAATTTTACCCTTTGGCGATATCACCAAACGTGATCCTCGCACCGCGCCTCCGGGATCCAGCCCAGCTGATAGGCCGTCACCAGCTGCTTGAGGTCGTGCACGCGCTCCCGCAGCACCTCGCCCTCGTCCGTATCTTCCACGAGGATGCGATGATTTTCGGTCTCCAGAATGTTCTTCTGGGACAGGATGTCCAAGTTCTCCCGCACCGCCTTTTCTGCGCTTTCAAAGGGCTGATGGGTGCGCAGGGACATGGTGCGGCTGGAATACACCAGCG
>OLYA01001144.1_pt1 | contig 11119 bp, 7 predicted proteins | sample 1674361 | NCBI WGS metagenome assembly OLYA01 (sample SAMEA103958165, study PRJEB25191) | human gut metagenome | biome: human-associated habitat [ENVO:00009003]; feature: intestine environment [ENVO:2100002]; material: feces | place: Germany | collected 2013/2015
GCTGAGCGTCACGGAGCCGACCTTCGGGCCGTCCGGGATGCACGAGCGCTTGAACTGCTGCTGGAAGAACCGGCGGCAGAACGTTTTCAGCCAGTGCCGGATCACGTCGTCCGGATACCTGCCGCCATACGCGTATTTCGCCATCCGGAACAGCTTGCGCGGCCGTGAGCCGAAGCGCAGCAGATGGTACAGGAAGAAATCATGCAGCTCATACGGGCCGACGAGATCCTCTGTCTTCTGCGCAATCTGTCCGTTTTCGTCCGCGGGCAGAAGCTCCGGCGAAACGGGCGTGTCGAGAATATCCAGCAGCACGTCCCGCAGCGCGGGCGCGCTGCTCCCGGCCTCATACTGCACGATGTAGCGCACCAGCGTTTTGGGAACCGAGCAGTTGACCGCGTACATGGACATATGGTCGCCGTTATACGTCGCCCAGCCGAGCGCAAGCTCAGAAAGATCACCCGTGCCGATGACCAGTCCGCCGGACTGGTTCGCGATGTCCATCAGGACCTGCGTGCGCTCCCGCGCCTGACAGTTTTCATAGGTGACGTCGTGCACGGCTTCGTCATGGCCGATATCCGCGAAATGCTGCCGGACGGAGGCTGTGATATTGACCTCCTGCACGCTGACGCCAAGCTCCTCGCAGAGCTTGACCGCGTTGGACTTCGTCCGCTTCGTCGTGCCGAAGCACGGCATGGTGACGCACTGGATCTCCTTCCGGCTGCGTCCGGCCAGATCGAACGCGCGCACGCACACCAGCAGCGCCAGCGTGCTGTCCAGACCGCCGGAAATACCGAGCACGACCGTTTTCGCGTGCGTGTGCTCGATGCGCTTTTTCAGGCCCTGCGACTGGATGCGCAGAATCGCCTCCGCGCGGGCGCGCAGCTGCTCGTCATACGGCGGGACGAACGGATTGGGCGCAATGCGCCGCGTCAGAACCGTCTCGCGCACCGGCTGATGGAAAACGACCGGCTGAAGGCCGGGAACGGAATCGTAGCTCGTCGTGCGGTGCCGCTCGTGCATGAGCCGCTGCACGTCGATCTCGGAAACCGTCAGCGAAGCGTCCGCAAACGGCTCGTTTTCTGCCAGGATCGTCCCGTTTTCCGCGATCAGATGGTGCCGCGAGAAGACCATGTCCTGCGTCGATTCCGTCGGCGACGCGCTACAGTAGACATAGCCGCAGGCCAGCCGCGCCGACGTCGCGCCGACCAGCGACCGGCGGTACTCTGCCTTGCCGATCACCTCGTCGGAGGCGGAGAGATTCAGAATGATGGCCGCGCCGCCCGCGCAGAGCCGCGTCGACGGCGGGCAGGGAACCCACAGATCCTCGCAGAGCTCCACGCCGAAGGTGTAGTCCTGCATCCCGGAGCAGCAGAACAGAAGCTCCGTTCCAAACGGCACGCTCTGGCCGCAGAGCGGGAGCGTATACGTCCTTCCCTCCAGCGTTTTCGCGGAGGAAAACTGCCGCAGCTCATAGAATTCGCCGTAATTCGGCAGATGCGTCTTCGGTACCACGCCGAGCAGCCGTCCTGCGTGGACGACTGCCGCGCAGTTATAGAGTTTTCCGCCGAAGCGAAGCGGAAGCCCGACCGCCGTGACCGGGTAGAGGTCCTTCGACGCCTCCACGATCCGCGCCAGCGCAGGCTCGACCGCGCCGAGCAGGCAGTCGGAGAAAAACAGATCGCCGCACGTGTAGCCCGTCAGGCAAAGCTCCGGCAGCGTCAGCAGATTCACGCCCGCCGCGTCCGCCTCACGCATCCGCGCCAAAATCTGCTCCGTATTATACTGCACATCCGCGACCACGACGTCGATCGTCCCGGCAGCGGCCTTGATAAAACCGTCTTTCATGGAACCGTTCTCCTGATTTTATAAAGTATCATATATACGATACACGGTTTTGCCGGAATTATCAAGAATAAAAACAAATTGGGTCGGAGACTGGAAAATCTGCGCTTTTGTGCAGAATATATATTTTGAAAGCGGTGTATTGACAACAAACTGTTCAACTTGTAAGATAGAAGAGCCGCCGCTGTGCGGCAGATCGAGTGAAAGGCGGACAGGACATGATTGAACTCAACGGCATGGAGCTGACGATCGAGCAGGTCATCGCGGTGGCCAGACACAACGAGCAGGTGCGAATTTCCGAACCGGCGAAGAAAAAAATCAACCGGGCACGGGCCTACGTGGACGAAAAGCTTGCGCAGAAGGCCGTGATCTACGGTCTGACGACCGGCTTCGGCAAATTTTCCGACACGTTTGTCCCCGAGCAGGAGACAGCTGCGCTTCAGCGCAATCTGATCATCAGCCATGCCTGCGGCATGGGCGCGCCGTTGCCGCGCGAGGTCGTGCGCGGGGCGATGCTGCTGCGGTGTAACGCGCTTGCACGCGGCAATTCCGGCATCCGCCTGTCGACGCTCGAAACGCTGCTTGCCATGCTGAACCGCGGCGTGCATCCGGTGATCCCAGAGAAGGGCTCGCTCGGCGCGAGCGGCGATCTTGCGCCGCTGGCGCATATCGTGCTGGTCATGCTGGGCGAGGGCGAAGCGGAATACCAGGGAACAGTCATGCCCGGAAAACGGGCAATGGAGCTGGCCGGGCTTGCGCCCGTTGAGCTTGCGGCCAAGGAGGGCCTTGCGCTCATCAACGGCACGCAGATCATGACCGCCATCGCCTGCGGCGTGGTATACGACGCCGTGCAGCTGGCAAAAACGGCGGATATCGCCGCCGCCATGACGTGCGAGGCACAGCTGGGCATCCTGAGTGCCTTTGATCCCGAGGTGCACGCGCTGCGCGGCCAGCAGGGGCAGATGCGCACGGCGCAGAATCTGCTGCGGCTTCTGGACGGGAGCCGTCTGGCCTTCGCGCACAACCCGGAGAAGGTGCAGGACGCCTATTCGATCCGCTGCGTCCCGCAGATCCACGGCGCAAGCCGCGACGCTATCCGCTATGTGTGGGATATCGTCAGCCGCGAGATCAATGCCGTGACCGACAATCCGCTCATTTTCCCCGAGGAGGACAAGGTGATCTCCGGCGGCAACTTCCACGGCCAGCCGGTCGCGCTTGCGATGGACTTTCTGGGCATAGCCCTCAGCGAATACGCCAACGTGTCCGAGCGCCGGCTGGAGCGCATGGTCAATCCCGCGCTGTCCAACGGCCTTCCCGCGTTCCTGACAAAATACGGCGGCGTGCACTCCGGCTTCATGATCACGCAGTACGCCGCGGCCTCCATGGTGTCGGAAAACAAGGTCTACGCGCACCCCGCGTCGGTGGACTCCATTCCGTCCTCCGCCAATCAGGAGGACCATGTCAGCATGGGCACGACCGCAGCCAGAAAGGCCCGCATGATCCTCGACAACAGTCAGAAGGTCGTCGGCATCGAGCTGCTTGCCGCAGCGCAGGCGCTGTGGCTGCGCGGCGAGTCGCTCCTCGCCCCCGCGACGGCGGCAGTCTATCAGAAAATCCGCCAGACCGTCCCGCCGGTCGATACCGATGTCGTCATGTACCCCCAGATGGCCGAGCTTGACCGCCTGGTCAAGTCGGGCGCATTGCTCGAAGCCGCAGAACAGGTCTGCGGCAGGCTTCTGTAAAACCGGAGAAAACCGCCGCCCCGGGCTGTGCATGGACGCACGCCCGGGGCGACAGACGGTTTCACTTATAAATGATGATTCCCACATGAACATAAGGAGGAAATACAATGGCAAAGCTTGTTGAGTGCGTTCCGAATTTCAGCGTCAGCCGGGAAAAGGACCCGGCGGTGTTTCAGGGCCTCGTCGACACGGCGAACAGCATCCCCGGCTGCTTCGTCTTCGACGTACAATCCGACGGCAACCATAACCGCTGCGTCTTTACGCTGCTCGGCTCCCCCGAGGCGATAGGCGAGGCAGCGTTCCAGCTGACAAAAAAGGCGACCGAAACCATCGATATGCGCCGGCATACAGGCCAGCACCCGCGCATGGGCGCGACGGACGTCATTCCTTTTATCCCGACCATGGACACGAGCGTAGAGGAATGCGTGGAGCTGTCAAAGCGCGTCGCCGCCCGCATCTGGGATGAGCTTCGCGTGCCGTCGTTCCTGTATGAGGACTCCGCCTCGCGCCCGGAGCGCAGAAATCTGGCCGCCTGCCGCAAGGGGCAGTTCGAGGGAATGCCGGAAAAGCTGCTGGAGCCGGACTGGGCGCCGGATTACGGCGAGCGGAGGATCCATCCGACTGCGGGCATCATCGCCATCGGCGCACGGATGCCGCTTATCGCCTACAACATCAATCTCGATACCTCCGACATCGAGGTCGCAAAGAAGATCGCAAAGGCTATCCGCGCCAAGGACGGCGGTTTTGCCTGCTGCAAGGCCATCGGCGTGATGCTCGAGGGCCGGAACATCGCGCAGGTGTCGATGAATCTCACAAACTTTGAAAAAACGCCGATCTACTACGCCTTTGAAATGACGCGCCAGCTGGCCGACCGCTACGGCGCGCGGATCATTGGTTCTGAGGTGGTCGGCCTGACGCCCGCAAAGGCGCTGCTCGACTGCGCGGAATTCTATCTGAAGCTTGAAAATTATGACTGCCGCAAGCAGGTCATGGAATATCATCTGATTGGGATGGAATGAGAGGTGTGACGCATGGAACTGGCAGAACTGACGGTACGCGGCTTTACGGAGGAGATCGCCTCCGCGTCTCCGGCTCCCGGCGGCGGCAGCGCCGCAGCGCTGGCGGGCGCGGTCGGCGCGGCGCTGACCGCAATGGTCAGCGGCCTGACGCTCGGCAGAAAAAAATATGAGGCCGTGCAGGAGCTTGCGCTCCGCGCACAGGCGCAGGCAGACGCGCTGCGCAAACGGCTGCTGGCTGCGATGGAGCAGGACACACAGGCATTTTTGCAGGTCAGCGCGGCCTACGCGATGCCGAAGCAGACGCCCGAGGAAAAGCAGGCGCGCAGCAGCGCCATCGAACAGGGCCTCAAGGCCTGCACGCAGCCGCCGCTTGCCGTGATGCAGCTGTGCGCAGAGGGGCTGGAGCTGCTGGAGAGCCTTCTGGGCAAGACGAACGCAACGGCGGCCAGCGACTTTGGCGTCGCCTGCCTCAGCCTCCGCGCAGGGATGCAGGGCGCGTGGCTGAACGTGTGCATCAATACCGGCTCCCTGCACGACGCCGCGTTTGCCGCCGGTGCGCGCGCAGCGGGGCAGAAGCTGCTCGATACCGGCCTTCCGCGCGCCGACCGCTGCTACGCGGCGATGCTGGCTGCGTGCAGTGAAAAATGACGCAGGAATTCCTGCATTCATGCAAGAATGAATTGAAAAATGCAAAAAAAGCTGTTACAATATCATCAATGGGGGAGATCACGATGCAGCTGGAACATACTGAAACCTTACAACTTGATTACGAACTGCCGGAATACCCGGAAATAGACCCGCGCTATCGCCGCGCACCGCGCCGCGAATCGCACCTGAGCCGGGCGGATCAGGCGCTGGCGATCAAAAATGCGCTGCGCTACATCCATCCCGATCACCACGCGCAGATGGCAAAGGAATTTGCGCAGGAGCTGGCCGAGCATGGCCGTATCTACGGCTACCGCTTCCGTCCTGCGGGCGCGATCTACGGAAAGCCAATCGACGAATACAAGGGCCGCTGCATTGAGGGCCGCGCGATCCAGGTCATGATCGACAACAATCTGGACTTCGACGTCGCGCTTTATCCCTATGAGCTGACGACCTACGGCGAGACAGGCCAGGTCTGCCAGAACTGGATGCAGTACCGCCTGATCAAGAAATACCTCGAACAGCTGACGGACGAGCAGACGCTTGTCGTCATGTCCGGCCATCCGCTCGGCCTGTTCCACAGCCACAGGCTGGCCCCGCGCGTGATCATTTCGAACGGCCTGATGGTCGGCACGTTCGACGATCAGGAGAACTTCAACCGCGCTGCCGCGCTGGGCGTGGCGAATTACGGTCAGATGACCGCGGGCGGCTGGATGTACATCGGCCCGCAGGGCATCGTCCACGGTACGTTCAACACGCTTCTGAACGCAGGCCGCCTCATTCTCGGCATTCCGAACGATCAGGATCTGGCCGGACGGCTGTTCGTCTCGGCGGGCCTTGGCGGGATGTCGGGCGCACAGGGCAAGGCGGCGGAGATCGCCGGTGCGGCGTCCATCATCGCCGAGGTCGACGATTCCCGTATCGATACGCGCTTCACGCAGGGCTGGGTCAGCCACAGAACGTCGGATCTGGCCGAGGCGGTGGAGATCGCCCGGACACACCAGAAAAACGGCGAGCCGTGCGCAGTCGCCTACCACGGCAATATCGTCGATCTGCTGGAATATCTGTACGAAAAGCAGGTGCACGTCGACCTGATGAGCGACCAGACCTCCTGCCACGTGCCGTATGACGGTGGCTACTGCCCGCAGGGCCTGAGCTTTGCCGAGCGCACGCGGATGCTGGCCGAGGAGCCGGAGGCGTTTCGCGCGCTGGTCGATCAAACGCTGCAGCACCACTATGAGATGATCTGCAAATTCCACGACCGGGGTACCTATTTCTTCGACTACGGCAACAGCTTCCTGAAGGCGGTCTATGATTCCGGCGTGAAGGCGGTCTGCAAAAACGGCGAAAACGATCTGGACGGCTTTGTGTTCCCGTCCTACGTTGAGGATATCCTCGGCCCGTGCCTGTTTGACTACGGCTACGGCCCGTTCCGCTGGTGCTGCCTGAGCCGGAAGCCGGAGGATCTGCACAAGACCGACATGGCCGCCGCGGAATATATCCGCACGCACAACCGGCGCTATCAGGACTACGACAACTACGTCTGGGTGCGCGACGCGGAGAAGAACCGGCTCGTCGTCGGTACACAGTGCCGCATTCTCTATCAGGATGCGATGGGGCGCATGAATCTGGCGCTTAAATTCAACGAAATGGTTCGCAACGGGGAGATCGGCCCGGTCATCCTTGGCCGCGACCATCACGATACCGGCGGAACGGACGCGCCGTTCCGCGAGACGTCCAACATCAAGGACGGCTCGAATATCATGGCCGAAATGGCCACGCAGTGCTACGCGGGCAACGCCGCGCGCGGCATGAGCTACATCGCCCTGCACAACGGCGGCGGCACGGGCATCGGCCGCGCCATCAACGGCGGCTTCGGCATGGTGCTCGACGGCTCGGAGCGCGTCGATACCATCCTCCGCATGGCAATGCCGTGGGACACCATGGTCGGCGTCGCCCGCCGCAGCTGGGCCTGCAATGAGCACGCCATGACGACGGCGGCGGAATATAACGAGCTTTACGCCGGGCAGGACCACATCACAATGCCCTATGTGGCGGGCAGCGCCGTCGTCGAGCAGGCCGTGGCGCAGCTGGAGCGCTGACCGGGAAAGGAACAGGCAATGAAAAGAACGCTGATCACCAACATCGGTATGCTTGCCACACCGCAGGGAACCGCCGCGCGGGGAGGCAGGGCGCAGGGCGAGATCTGCATCCTGAAAAACGCATGGATCCTGATCGAGAACGATGTGATCGCGCAGGTCGGGACCGGCGCAGCGCCTGCGGCTGCCGACGCGCAGACGATCGATGCCGGCGGGAAGCTGGTCACGCCCGGTCTGGTCGACGCGCACACGCATCTGATCTTCGGCGGCTGGCGGCAGAACGAGCTGGCGCTCAAGCTGCACGGCGCGGGCTATCTGGACATCCTCGCCGCAGGCGGCGGCATCCTGTCCACCATGCGTGCAACACAATCGGCAAGCGAGGAGCAGCTGGAGGTGAAGGCCTCCGCCGCGCTGGATGAAATGCTCCGCTTTGGCACGACGACCGCAGAGGCCAAGAGCGGCTACGGCCTGTCGACCGGGGAAGAATGCAAAGCGCTGCGCGTGATCGGAAAGCTGCAAAAACACCATGTGATGGATCTCGCTGCGACCTTTATGGGCGCGCACGCCGTGCCGGAGACCTACCGGGACAACCGGCAGGGCTATCTGGAGCTTCTGTGCGAGGAAATGCTTCCGGCAGTACAGGAGCAGGGCATTGCGGAATTCTGTGATGTGTTCTGCGAAAAGGGCGTTTTTTCCGCCGAGGAATCCCGCCGCATTCTGCTTACCGGCAGACAGTACGGGCTGCGGCCCAAGATCCACGCGGACGAGATCGAGGCCATCGGCGGCAGTGAGCTGGCAGGCGAGATCGGGGCCGTCTCGGCGGAGCATCTGATCGTCTGCCCGCCGTCCGGCATCACGTCCATGGCAGAGGGCGGCACGGTCGCCTGCTGCCTGCCCGCAACAAGCTTTTATCTGGGCGCGGCCTACGCGCCCGTACAGGATATGGTGCAGGCCGGTGTTCCGGTCGCCATGGCGACGGACTTCAACCCCGGCTCCTGCCCGTGCCTCAATATGCAGCTGGTCATCAGCCTCGGCTGCCTGCGCTACCGGCTGACGCCCGAGCAGGCGCTGACCGCGGTGACGCTCAACGGCGCCGCCGCCATCTGCCGTGCCGACCGCATCGGCTCCATCGAGCCGGGCAAGCAGGCGGACATTCTCATCTGGAACGCAGAGGATCTGGACTATATCTGCTACCGCCTTGGCAGCAATCTGGTCGATACTGTAATCAAAAAAGGAAACGTCGTTTAGACAAAAGAACAGGCAATGCCCATCCGGACATTGCCTGTTCCGCAAGAAAACTCGGTTTTTATGCAAAAAGCAGCCTGCCTTGAACACAGTTGGTAGGGGCGGGGCTCTGCTCCGCCCGTTGGGCAGCCGCAGATTTGCGCAGCACACTGTAGGGGCCGATGCCCACGTCGGCCCGGCAGAATGCACCGTTTTAACGGAAATCTTCGGCACATTCGTAACTTCCCAACGGGCCGATGTGGGCATCGGCCCCTACAACCAGGTATGCAGGTGCGCTGCATAACCCAACACCTCACCCGTGGATTGTTTCGAGCTTCCGGATGTTTTCCTCAGAATCGTCTCCGACACAGCCGACCAGCATATACGTCTTGTGAAAGTGGTCGTAGATGAAATGATCGAGCAGCCGGAAGCCGATGATGCGGCCTGTTGAGCGCACATGGGTGCGCGGCCCGGTGCAGTAGTGCTGTGCGCCGCCGAGCAGAATGTGGCTCTCATCATAGTAGTCGATGGGCAGATCTGCCCGGATGAGTTCATTGACGCGCGCTTCGAGCGTGGGAATATCGATATCCGGCTGGTGCTCGTTGAATTCGAGCACGAAGCCGTGGCGGATATCGCCGTGGCTGCACGCAAGCATCTGCTCCTGCGTCATGGCGTATTCGCACAGATCCTCTGCGCTGTGCGCCATGAGGCGATAGGCAAGCGACGGATAGACGATATCGCACAGCTCCTGCGGCAGAGGGCCAAAGAGGTTCGGCCGCGTGATGACGATCTGCTCGCCGACGCCGATGAGCAGATTCGCGTTGACGCCGAGCAGGGGATAGATCAGGTCAAAATGCTCGATGATGATGCGCTTGCCGCGCCGGACAGCCAGCCGGACGGCGTCCGCCAGCTCCGAGAGCTGATGGAAACCCGTCTCGAAGCGGATGTCCAGATGGTAGGTGTGCGGCGTGAAAAAGCCCGTTTCATACTCCTGCTCCAGAAGCGGGAGCGGGCGGACGTTGACGCCGTCGTCGTCGTTCGTAAGCTCGATGCCGGGGAACATCCCCTTGATGAGCACGCTCTTGCCGGAGCCGGCTTCCCCGATGAAGCCGATGATCTGGTCGAAGGGCGAAAGATAAAGCTGCGCGATCTGCATACCGAGCGTGTAGATCCGGCTGCGGCCGCGGGGTGCAAAATACGTGCTGTAGATATGGCTGCTCTGAATCGCGTTTGTCGACATATGGGCTTGCCTCCTGTGCCGTTTTCTTTCAGTATAGAGGATAAAGCCCGCTTTAATCAAGGAAAATCTGCTGCAAGCAGCATGAAATATTGAAAAACATACAAGGGGGAATTTTGGTGGTTATCCGAAACGAGGCTTCTGCCGGAGCGGCGGAGTCGGCGGACGTACTGGTCACGGTGCGGCCCGCTGAAACGCTTGAGCTGCGGATCGCGTCGACCGTCCGATTGCAGTTCGGCGCTGCGATCGAGCAGACGGTGCACAGCGTTCTGCGCGCCGCAGACGTGCAGCAGGGAGAGATTGCCGTAGACGACCACGGCGCGCTCGACTGGATCCTGCGTGCCCGGCTGGAAGCCGCGCTCGCACGGGCGGAAGGAGGGACCGCATGAGACGTTCCATGCTCTTTGTACCCGGAAATAACCCGAAAATGATGACAAGCTGCGGCTTTTTCGGCGCGGACGCCATCATATTTGATCTGGAGGACGCCGTATCGCCCGATGAAAAGGACGCGGCGCGCATACTGGTCAAATACGCGGTGACGAATGTGGAGCGCTGCCGCAGTGAGATCATCGTCCGCGTCAATGCGGCGGACACACCGCTGTTTGCACAGGATTTAGAGGCCATCGTGCCGCAGAGGCCGGATTACATCATGCTCCCGAAGACCGCGTCGCGGCAGACCGTCTGCGGCTGCGACGCCGCCATCGGCGAAATCGAACGCCGCTGCGGCATGGAGCCGGGCACAATTGGCCTCATCGCGCTGATCGAGACGGCGCTCGGCGTGGAAAACGCATTCGAGATCGCGACGGCCTCCCCGCGTGTGCGGGCACTGTTTCTCGGCGCGGAGGATCTGAGCGCCGACCTGCACTGCAGCCGGACAAAGGAGGGACTGGAGATTCTTTATGCCCGGACGCGCCTCGTCACAGCGGCGCACGCCGCCGGAATTGATGTCTACGACACCCCCTTCACCGACGTGAACGACGATGAAGGCATCGAAGCCGACAGCCGCCTTGCCCGCAGCCTGGGCTTTACCGGCAAGGCGGCCATCTCGCCCCGGCATCTGGACGCGATCAACCGCTGCTTCAGCCCCTCGCAGGCCGAAACAGATTATGCCAGAGAGGTGCTTGCGGCCATTGAGGACGCAAAGCGCTGCGGAAAGGGCGCGGTAGCGCTGCGCGGAAAGATGATCGACGCGCCGATCGCCGCGCGGGCCAGACAGACGCTGGCCGCAGCGGAAGAAATTCTTGCGGAGGGAGGCACGCTGTCCTTTGCAGCGGTGATCTCACTCTCGGAGCCGCCGACGGGAACCCACGT
>OLYA01001146.1_pt1 | contig 11107 bp, 7 predicted proteins | sample 1674361 | NCBI WGS metagenome assembly OLYA01 (sample SAMEA103958165, study PRJEB25191) | human gut metagenome | biome: human-associated habitat [ENVO:00009003]; feature: intestine environment [ENVO:2100002]; material: feces | place: Germany | collected 2013/2015
CAGATCGGGCCGTTGAGCATGTCCAGATGCTGCGGCTTGGTCGCTGTCTGCATAGATCTTCTCACCTTTTCTTACAAATGGGTAAAGTTCCAAGGCCCTATGATATGCCAAAGGCGGCACGGATGCAAGAGCAAAAATATACAATTTCTTAGCGGCCGCTTCCGCTGCGATGCAGCAGAAAAACGCCCGGGAAAACGCAGCTGCGTTTGTCCGGGCGCTGTTTTTTTCCCGCGGTGGCTGCGGACGGCTGCCGCCGCTTATTCCGCGCTTTTGAGCGCTTCGTCCATGGGGATCTTCCGAATGCGGCGGAAATCGAAGATCGTCACGATGGCGTAGCCGAGGAGCACGAACACGAACATCTTGACATATCCGGCCGGCTCCATGTGGAAGGCGAACCAGCCGCTGTAGGAGAACATGATCTCCCGCCAGGCCAGCTTCATGGCGGCGGCGCCGAGCCAGACGCTGACGGCGTCGATGAGCACGAGCACGATCGTCGTCGACAGCAGGTACAGCCGCGCGATCTCCCGGTTTTCATAGCCGAGGATCTTCACCATGGAGATGGCGTTTTCGTTCTTTTCAATGATGAGCTTGGTCAGCAGGTAGATCAGTACGGCCGACAGCAGCACGCACAGGTACTGGAAATAGGTCATGTAGGAGCCCATCGAGTGGTCGAGCTGATCGGCCATCTTCGTGATGTCGCGCTCGGTGATGACGGTCGCAACGTTGTCCTCGTCGATGTCCGTGATCTCCGTGTCGGACAGAAAGCCCGAGAAAGCGTCCGCGTCGAGGTCGAAGATGTCGCGGTAATGATCCATCGGCAGGAACACGGCGATGCTCTGGCAGCGGTCATAGATGCCGGCGACCGTGAAGGTGTACTGCTTGCTCTCGTACTTTTCGTCCAGCGTGAACGTGTCGCCGACGGCCAGACGGTATTTGTCGGCATAGGGCGCGGAGATGTAGACCTTATTGTCTTCCAGCCCGGAGAGGTTATCGATCTGCACGTAGCGGCTGCCGTCCGCGATGCCGTAGACGCTGACTTCCTCGTCGAGCACGTCGCTCTTGCGCACGAGGGAGGTCATGCAGAAGGCTTCCGCGTCCGGGTTTTGCGTCGTGACGGCGTCGCCATTTTCGTCCTCGCAGGATTTGAGCACGTACTGGTAGTTTGTAAACATCATGTCGGCCGTCCGGCTCTGGTAATACTTGAGCGTGCTGGGCATACCGATGGCCATGGCCAGCATGACCATGATGAAGAACACGCCGGCGAACAAAATGAGGTAGTTTGCGATGTTCTGGTAGATGATGCGCAGCCGGAAGCGGGCGAAGAAGCTCCAGTTTGGCAGGCGGAGCGCCTTTTTGCGCCGGGCCTTTTTCAGGTCGTGGCGCAGAAACTGCAGCGGCGTATGGCGCATCATGCGCGTGATGATGAGAAAGTTCACCACGAACATCAGCACGACCGGGATCAGCGTCGTGCGCAGGAAAGCGTCCGGATTCCAGACGGTCTTGTACGTCGGCAGGCTGTAGCTGTTGTAGTACATGGACACGACGACGTTTTTGAACACCGTGTAGCCCAGCACGTTGCCGACGCAGGCGGCGGCCAGCGTCACGATGACGGGCATGGCCAGATAGTGCCGCACCAGCTCGCCGCGCGTATAGCCGGAGGCGCGCAGCGTGCCGATGGCGGAGGCTTCCTTCGTGATGGTGTTGTTGATCGTGACGGCGAAGATGAAGGCGATGATCACGATGAGGATGTCGAGCAGCACGCCGCCCATCGCCTCGTCCGAGCCCATGTCGTCGGGCGCGAAGTTGATGGCGGGGTTGGCGTAGCGCGGCGTGTAGTCCTCGAGATCATTTTCCGCCACGACCGTTTGCGTCAGCAGCGCGCGCAGAAAGTCGTCCGACAGCGCCTTCTCGGCCGTCTCGTCCGCGGGCGCGTCGGCATACTGCCAGGCGTAGACATAGTGCACCGGCTTCTGCAGGCGGGCAAAGCCGCCGGGCGTGACCATGGCGACGTCAAACTTCAGCGCGTCGAACATGAGATCCGTCGCCTTTTCGTGCAGAGTGGCGTAGTTGACGTAGGCGATCAGGCCGGAGATGCGGTAGGTCTTGCCGCCGACGGTGATCGTGTCGCCGGTGCGCAGACCGACGTTGTCGGCGTGCATGCGGTCGATGGCGATCTCATCGTCGCGCACCGGGAACGCGCCGTCGATGAGGCAGGCGAGGTTCACATCGTCCGTCTGGGTATAGACGCGGATGGTTCCGTCCGGCGTGCCGTCGTTGTCGTGATCCTCGTCCTCGTTGCGGTAGAAGTTTTCATGCAACGTCACCGGCACGGCCTGGAAATCCGGGTCGTTGAGGTCGTATTTTTCCTCCGCGTCGGCATACTTTTCGTCGATCTCGTCGGCGATCTTTGCCCACGCCTCGTTATAAGCCTCATTGTAGGCGGAAGTATACGCGCTCTGGTAGGCGGAGGAATAGGCGCTCTGGTATGTCCCGTCTGCCTTCGCCTGCGCGACGGCGGTGTCGAGCATGGCGGCGGCCGTGTCGGCGTCAAGCCCGCCGGCGAGCAGCGTCTGCTTCACCTGGTTTTGAAACTCCGCGTCAAACTTCGTGCGGAATTCGCTGTCGAACTGGCTGCGGAATTCCCCAGGGAATTTTTCGCCGAGCTCCCGGCGCGCCTTGTCGGTGTAAAACTGCCGGACGTCCGCCTTGCCGCCGGTCTCGATCGCGGCGAGCAGCGTATCGTCCGCGGCGCGGCTGAGCTCGAAGTGGCCGTACTCGAGCTTGTAGGTCGTCACACCGTCGACGGATGCGCGCATCATGCTCTCGTTGGCAACGTACATGCCGGACACGAAGCCGATCGTCAGCACCAGAAACAGGAACACGACCAGATACTTGCGCCAGTCTCCGGCGAGCTCGCGCGGGATGCGCCGGGTCAGGGGATTGGTCCTCTTTTTCATCCTGTCACGCCCTTTACCATTCGAGCTCGGCGGCCGGAATCCTGTGGCTGTTGCTCTCGTTGCTGCGCACGGTGCCGTCGCGCAGCTTGATGACGTGGTCGGCCATGTTGCGGATGGCCTCGTTGTGCGTGACCATGATGACGGTGTTGCCGTACTTTTTGTTGACGTTTTCGATCAGCTGCAGGATCTCCTTGGACGTGGCATAGTCCAGCGCGCCGGTCGGCTCGTCGCAGAGGAGGATGTCCGGATTCTTCACGATGGCGCGGCCGATGGACACGCGCTGCTGCTGGCCGCCGGAGAGCTGGTTGGGCAGCTTGTGCCGGTGCTCGTAGAGCCCGAGCGTGTGCAGTAGCTCGTCAATATCCAGCGGCGCGTCCGAGAGATAGGCGCCGACCTCGATGTTCTCCTTGACGTTCAGGTTGGCAATCAGGTTATAGAGCTGAAAGACGTAGCCCAGGTGCTTGCGGCGGTACTGCGTGAGCGCTTTCTCGCCCATGTCCTCGAGCTTGTCGCCACCGATGGAGATGAAGCCCGCGTCGGCGCTGTCGATTCCGCCGATGATGTTCAGCAGGGTGGACTTGCCCGAGCCGGAAGGGCCGAGCAGGACGCAGATCTCGCCGCGCGCGACCGAAAACGTCATCCCACGCAGGACCTCCTGCCGGGTCTCACCGCTGCCGTAGCCCTTTTTCAGGTCCACGATCTCCAGAAATTTGTTTTCTTCTGCCATGACATCCTCTTTCTATGCAAGCGCGCCGGGATGCGGAGGGAAGCGGCGTGTTGTCATGTGGTATTTCGTTAGATACATCTAACCAATGTTTATAGTTAAAGTAAACTAACCGGTGAAAGAGTATAGCATATCCGCCCGCGGATGGCAAGCCCCAAAATGGCAGAAAAATGGGCAGGCACCGTGCCCGGTGTCTGCCCATGACGGAGGGGTCAGTTGATCTTGAGCGTCTCCCAGAGACTGTTGACATAGGTCAGCGTGTCCTGGTCGAGGTTGCGGTAGGCGCTGCGGTTGTATGCATCGCGGAACGAGCCGATGTCGGGGTAGAGGATGGCCATCGTGTCCTCGCCCATGTCGTCGATATACTCCGGGTCGTCATACACGAGCCGGTTCGGCGAGGCGTAGTAGATATACTCGGCGTTGGCCACGGCGGCCTCGCGGCTGAGCATGAAGTTGATGAAGCACTCGGCCAGCTCCTGATCCCGGCAGCTTGTCGGGATGCACATGGCGTCAATGAAGTAGTTCGTGTTCTCGGGGTAGTAAAACTGCAGATCCACGCTGTCGGCCTGTGCGTCGCACATCGTGAAGTAGTCGCCTGCGTAGTAGGCGGCCACGGCGGCCTCGCCGGACTCCATCATGTTGTAGATCTCATCCATGACGTAGCTCTTGACGAGCGGGCGCTGGTCGACGAGTGCCTGCAGTGCCTGCTGCCAGTCGGCGTGGTCGGTCGTGTTGACGTCGATGCCGGCGCGGTACATGGCCGTGCCGAGCGCGTCGCGCGCGTTGTTGAACTGCAGGATGTTGCCGGCGTATTTCGGGTTCCACATCAGATCCCAGCTGCCGGTGTCGGCCTCGTCCACGACATTGGCGTTGTAGATCACGCCCACGATGCCGTAGGTGTACGGCACGGTGTAGGTGTCGTCGGGGTCATAGTACAGGCCGCGGAAGTCCTCGGAGATATACTGATAGTTCGGGATGTTGTCGTAGTTGAGCGGCAGGAGCATGTCCTCGGCTTCCATGCGCGCGATCATGTAGTCCGACGGGATGACCACGTCGTAGCTCACGGCGCCGCTCTTGAGCTTGGCATACATGTCCTCGTTGCTGGCGTAGGTGTCATAGTTGACCTTGACGGGCACGCCGTAGGTCGCCTTGTACCAGTCCTCGAACGCGGCGATGGTGTCGAGCGAATCGTCCGAGCCGTCGGAGATATATTCGCCCCAGTTGTAGACGTTGAGCACGCGCGTCTCCTGCCGGCTGCTGTAGATGCTGATGCCGGCGATGAGCAGCGCGGCGGCAGTGAGGATGCCCACGGCGGCGCGCACGGGGCGGCGGCCGCTGCCGCTGCGCTTGGCGCGGGTGGGCTTGCCCGCGCGCTTGGCACGGCGGGCGTCGCGGATGCGCTGCGTGTCGTCCTCGTCGACGAGGTTCGTCAGCAGCAGCAGCGCGAGAATGACGAAGAAGATGATCGTCGCCAGGGCGTACATTTTCGGCGTGACGGTCTTTTTCGTCATGTTGTAGATGCGGATCGGAAGCGTCTGGAAGCCGCTGCCCTGCGTGAAGTAGCTGATGACGAAGTCATCGAGCGAGAGCGTGAAGGCCATGATCATGCCGGTGATGATGCCGGGCAGGATCTCCGGCACTTCCACGCGGAAAAACGCACGCACCGGCGTGCAGCCGAGATCCATCGCGGCCTCGGGCAGCGAGCGGTCCATCTGCTGCAGCTTCGGCAGCACCTGCATGATGACATACGGCAGGCAGAACGTGATGTGCGCCGCGAGCATCGACCAGAAGCCGAGACTCGTGGACGTGCCGAGCAGCCGGCCGAAGAACACGAACATGAGCATCAGCGAAATGCCGGTGATGATGTCCGGATTCATCATGGGGATGTCGGTTGCCGTGTCGAGCGCGGCGCGCAGATATTTGTTGCGCATCCGGTTCATGCCCACGGCGGCAGCCGTGCCCATCGCGGTCGACACGAGCGATGCGACCACGGCGAGGATGAGCGTGTTTTTGAGCGCGTTGAGCGTTTCCCCGTCGCGGAACAGCTCCTGATACCATTTGAATGAGAAGCCGGAGAACACCGACAGGCTCTTGGCCTCGTTGAACGAGAATACCAGCAGGATCACGATCGGCGCGAACAGGAACACGAAGATGAGGGCGGTATAGATCTTAGCAGCTCGTTTCATGTCACACACCTCCGTAGACGCGCTTGTTCGTGCCGCGCTTCATCAGGGCCATGGCGGCCAGCAGGATCAGCATGAGGATGAAGGCGATGGCGGCGGCAAAGTGCAGGTTATTGGCCACGTACTGCCCCTCGATCGCGTCGCCGATGAGGAAGAACTTGCCGTTGCCGAGTTTCTGCGAGATATAAAAGGTGCTGATCGACGGGATGAGCACCATCGTGATGCCGGACATGACGCCCGGCAGGCTCAGCGGGAAGATGACCCGCCGCAGCACGCCGAGACTGTTGCAGCCGAGGTCGCGCGCGGCCTCGATCAGGCGCGTGTCCATCTTGGCCATGACCGAGTAGATCGGCAGGATCATATACGGGAAGTAGTCGTACACCATGCCGACGACGACGGCGCCCTCGGTGCCGATGATGTGCGCCTGGCCGAGGTGCAGCGCGGAAAAGAGCATGTTGAGCAGGCCAGAGTCCTGCAGGATGGTCATCCACGCATAGGTGCGGATGAGGAAGTTCATCCACATCGGGATCATGATGAGCGTGATGATCGTCTTCTGCGTGCGCGGGGCGGCGCGGGCGATGATATACGCGATGGGGTAGCCCATGAGCAGGCAGATGGCCGTGGAGATGACGGCCAGCTTCACCGAGCGCCAGAAGATGAGCAGGTACGTATGCACCTCGCGCGCAGCGCCGCTGTCGTCGGTGATCGTGCTCACGGCGGTGAAAAACTTCGTCAGGTTTTCGGTCGTGAACCGGAAGCTCTCGTCCGTGAACGCATAGTAGGCCACGAACACGAGCGGCACGGCCACGAAGATGACCGCCCACACGGAATACGGTGCGAGCGCCAGACGATGCGCCAGCGAGGCGCGGCGGTTTTCGGAATGGATGCGATTGTTCATTCGTCCGGCTCGCTTTCCGCGTCCGAGAGCTCGTCCAGCTCGTTGCTGAACGAGGAGTAGTCGCCGTACATGCCCGAATACTCGGACTTTTTCATGATGTGGATGGCGTCCGGCTCGATATACAGGCCGACCTCCGCGCCCTCGTCGACGTAGTCCGTCGTCTGGATCATCCACTTGAAGCCGTTGATGTCGATGATGATCTCATAGTGCACGCCCATGAACGTGACGGACGTGACCGTGCCGCGCAGCATGCCCTTTTCGATGGGCACGATGTCCACATCCTCGGGGCGGATGACGACGTCCACGTTCTCGTTTTTGGCAAAGCCCTTGTCCACGCATGTGAACGTATGGCCCGAGAACGTCACGCGGAAGTCCTGACGCATAATGCCGTCGACAATGTTGCTCTCGCCGATGAAATCCGCCACGAAAGCATTCTGCGGCTCATTATAAATATCGAGCGGCGTGCCGATCTGCTGGATCTTGCCCTCGGACATGACGACGATCGTGTCGGACATGCTCAGGGCTTCTTCCTGATCGTGCGTGACGAACACGAACGTGATGCCGGTGGCCTTCTGGATGTTCTTGAGCTCCTGCTGCATGTCCTTGCGCAGCTTCAGGTCGAGCGCGGCGAGCGGCTCGTCGAGTAGCAGCACGCGCGGCCGGCTCACGAGCGCGCGCGCAATGGCGACGCGCTGCTGCTGTCCGCCGGACAGACGCGTGACGTTGCGGCGCTCGAAGCCCGTGAGCTTGACGAGCGCGAGCATCTCGTTGACCTTCTGCTCGATCTCGTTGCGCGGCAGCTTCTGCTCGCGCAGCGGAAACGCCACGTTTTCGAACACGTTCAGGTGGGGGAAGAGTGCATAGCGCTGGAAAACGGTGTTGATGTTGCGCTTGTGCGGCGGAATGTCGTTGATGCGCTCACCGAGAAAGAGGATGTCGCCCTGGTCCGGCGTTTCAAAGCCGCCGATCATGCGCAGGGTCGTGGTCTTGCCGCAGCCGGACGGGCCGAGCAGCGTCAGAAATTCGTTGTCGTAAATGTCGAGGTTGATGCTGTCGAGAACGGTCTCGCCGTCAAACTGTTTGCTGACGTTGCGGAGTTCAATGACTTTTTTCATGGCTGTGTTTCCCCCTTGTGCACAAAAAACGCCGCTGCAGATCAGCAGCGGCGCTTGTGAACAAACATATGCCATTGGGCGCGCAGCGGCCGTCCGCGGCCCGTGCGCACCGTTCCCAACAGGATGTTGTGTCTTGAGAGTCTATATAGCAAAGATTACTTTTACTACTCTTATTGACCATTTCACAAGTTTGGATGCTGAAAGCAGCCTGGTTTTAAGTGACCAACTTATAAAACTCGAGCTTTTAACTCAATCAATAAGGCAACAGAAGTTGCCACCGCACGCGGTGCGGTTTGCGGCATTCGACCCGGCTGTCCGTATGGCCTTGGCCGGCGCGCGGGGCGCGGCGGCGGTCGCATCTTGCTTCGGAAAGACTCTAGGCATCATTCCAATTGAGACGACTCATTGTAGCAAGATTTGCACGCCCTGTCAATCACTTTTCGACAAGAATCGCACTTGCCGTCCGTACCTGCACTGAGGGCGGCAGAGCGACTTTGCAAGATGGTTTACATAATTATATTTTGCTGCAGGAAAAGATCGTCAAGCAAAAAACGCAGCCACATTTTCGCTGAAAAATCAGTGTCCGCACAGGTGAAACGTTTGTCTGTTCCTTACGGAAAATGATTTACATAATTCCAAGTTCTTCGACATTTTTGTGCGTACGTTATGAAAAGTTGACAAAAACGGATGTGGATATTTGTCATTAATTTCACTTGAAAGATTCCGGGTGGCGCGCTATCATAACATTAGCGGTATGTTTACACTTTGTTCTTAGTTTGTTCATGAAATTGGTGAAATCATACCATGAAAATTTTGCATCAAACAGGGAGGACGGCGTATGACCCGCGAGGAAGCGCTCGACAAACTGTGCCACAGTTATTCGGGATATTTTGATGTTGTGCGCTACGAGGAACCGAAGGGTTATCTCGTCGCGGAGGCCGGGCTGCACATCCACTCCGAGAAGTATGTGCTGGTCAAGGCCGCCAAGCTCTGGGAAGCGGACAACAACGAATATGTCTACATTTTCTCGGCCCCCGTGCTCACGAAGGAGATCTTCGAGCAGTGCCGCGAGCAGGCGCGTGCCGACGGCATGCAGCGGATCGAGCCGGGCCCGAATCATATGTGCTCTTATATCACGGCGATCTTCTTGTGTGACACCTGTGAGCCGGATGCGCTGCGCGCCCTGCGCCGCACGCGTATTTATAAGAGCTTCAAACTGGCGTTCCACGGCTGGATGGATTACCACACCGGCGTCGTGGAGCTCAGCACCGGCAAAACGGCTGCCAATGGCAGCGGACGCAGTACAGCACAGTTGTTGAAGACAACACTGTTTAAGAATATGAAAGAAGGGAGTTAATTCAATGAATGCTGCTGTAATTCTGATTGTTGGCATTGTCATTCTCGCCCTGGGCTACGTTTTCTACGGCGGATGGCTGTCCAAACAGTGGGGCATCGACCCGTCCCGCTCGACGCCGGCTCACGAGCTGGAAGACGGCATGGACTACTGCCCTGCAAAGGCCCCTGTTCTGATGGGTCACCACTTCTCCTCCATCGCGGGCGCCGGCCCGATCAACGGCCCGATCCAGGCCGCTGTTTTCGGCTGGGTTCCGGTGCTGCTGTGGGTTCTCATCGGCGGCATCTTCTTCGGTGGTGTGCATGACTACGGCGCGCTGTTTGCCTCTGTCCGCAATGACGGCCAGTCCATCGGCACCGTTGTCGAGACCAGCATCAGCAAGAAGGCCAAGCGCCTGTTCCTCATCTTCTCTTACCTGACCCTGATCCTGGTCGTGGCCGCGTTCGCGTCCATCGTTGCCAATACGTTCAAGGCCACCTATGTGGACGGTGTTGTGGATGTGGCTGCTTCCGCTGCCAACGCCACGACGGCGATCATCTCGCTGTTCTTCATCGTCCTGGCCATCTTCTTCGGTTTCTTCGTGTACCGCAGAAATGCGCCGATCGGCGTGTCCACGATCATCGGTGTTGTGGCCATTGCCTTGGTGATGTGGCTTGGCATCAAGTGGCACCCGATCTACCTGAGCTACCAGACCTGGATGATCATCTGCGGCATCTACATTCTGGTCGCTTCCGTCACGCCTGTGTGGATCCTGCTCCAGCCGCGTGACTACCTCAGCTCGTTCCTGCTGTATGCGATGATGATCCTCGCGATCATCGGTGTCATTGGCTGCCACCCGACGCTGGATATGCCTGCGTTCACCGGCTTCAAAGACACCATCGCCCCGACGGGCAGCTCCCTTGGCTATATGTTCCCGGCTCTGTTCGTTACCATTGCCTGCGGCGCCATCTCCGGCTTCCACTCCCTCGTTGGTTCCGGCACGACGGCCAAGCAGCTCAACAATGAGAAGGACGCGCAGCCCATCGCCTACGGCGGCATGCTCATTGAGTGCGTGCTCGCGATCGTCTCCCTGTGCGCTGTTGCGTACATCTGGCAGGATTACAAAGCCGGCACGACCGTCACCCCGACCGTCGTGTTCGCGACCGGCCTGTCCCAGATGCTCGGCAAGATCTTCGGCTCCGGCGCCGTGTCCGTCACCTACACGCTGATGGTCCTGGCCGTGTCCGTGTTCTGCCTGACCTCTCTGGATACCGCGACCCGTCTGGCTCGCTACATGTTCCAGGAATTCTGGCTCAAGCCCGGTGAGAAGGCCGGCGATCCGACCGTGACCGGCGCTCGCAAGGTTCTCTGCAATCCGTACGTCTCCACCGCAATCACCGTCGTGCTTGGCATTGCCCTTGGCATGACCGGTTACGCAAAGATCTGGCCCCTGTTCGGCGCTGCCAACCAGCTCCTGGCCGGCCTCGGCCTGCTGGCCGTCGCCGCATGGCTCGGCAAGATGGGCAGAAACAACAAGATGTTCTACTTCCCGATGATCTTCATGATCCTCGTGACGCTGACGTCTCTGGTCTTCACCATCAAGTCCCAGATCACTGCGATCATCGCCGGCGGCACCGGCCTTGCATGGTGCTACATCCGCGCGATCCTGGCCATCCTGCTGGTCATCCTTGCCATTGACCTCGTCGTCGAGGGCAGCAAGGCACTCGCAGCGCAGGCCAAGGCGAAGAAGGCTGCCTGATTCGGCGCCAACCAGCCAAAACGCAAACCATATAAAGAGCACGCTGCTTTGGCAGCGTGCTCTTTTTGCTGTCTATCGTCAAGATGCGGCAGGGAAACGGATAAAGCGTCGCGGGGGAGCTCGAGGGGGTAAGGCCCG
>OLYA01001151.1_pt1 | contig 11068 bp, 10 predicted proteins | sample 1674361 | NCBI WGS metagenome assembly OLYA01 (sample SAMEA103958165, study PRJEB25191) | human gut metagenome | biome: human-associated habitat [ENVO:00009003]; feature: intestine environment [ENVO:2100002]; material: feces | place: Germany | collected 2013/2015
TCAGAAGTCATTCTTTTGTCTCAGCGCTTGGCGCTCAAGTATAATACCACACCCCCGGGGCAGTTGTCAACACTTTTTGACATCTTTTTTCCAATTTCTTTGCGGAGCTGAAAACGCCCCTGTTTTTCTCCTATTATCATCATCTCCTTTTCTTGACAAGGCGGCGGGCAGAACGTATTATGGAGTCATTCCAGTATCCTGTATAGGGTAGCTATACTTATTATATAAAGGAGAAGTGCCATGTCCTGTGTCAATATCCGCGGCTGCCGCATCGGGGAGGGCCGCCCCAAGGTCATTCTGCCCATTGTGGAGCGCACCGAAGCTGCCATTCTGGAAAAGGCCGCGCAGTTTTCAACATTGTCGGCCGATTGTGTGGAATGGCGGGCAGACTGGTTCGAGAGCTTTCAGTCCCCCGCTGCCATTGCCCGCTGCGTACAGAAGTTGCGGGTCGCCCTGCGGGACAAGCTTCTGCTGGTCACCTTCCGCACCAAGGCAGAGGGCGGCGAGCAGGCGCTCTCCCATCCCGAATACCTTGCCTTTCTGCGCCTGATCCTCGATACCGATTGTGCCGACCTACTGGACATCGAGTTCTTCACCGCTGGGGCAGACCTGCCCGCACTGGTGGAGCAGGCGCACTCCGCCGGGGTCGCAGTGGTGTGCTCCAGCCACGATTTTGCCAAGACCCCGCCCCGGGCAGAGCTTGTTTCCCGCATGGTACAGATGCAGCAGGCCGGAGCCGACCTGCCCAAGCTGGCCGTAATGCCCCGGTGCCGCACCGATGTGCTGGAGCTGCTGGCCGCCACCGCTGAGATGGCAGACCATCACCCGGAAACGCCGGTCATCACCATGAGCATGGGGGCGCTGGGCGCGGTGAGCCGTCTGGCTGGGGAGACTTTCGGCTCTGCCATGACCTTTGCAAACCCCGGGCAGGCCAGTGCACCGGGGCAGGTATCGCTGGACATCGTAAATGAAGTGCTGGATGCACTACATTTGTAACCAACAAATCGGAATTTGCTGTGTCAACTGTACCGATATATCACTTAAGCAATTCCGGAACAAGATTACTGTAATACGCTGTCTTGCCTGACAGCACATCGTCATAGAATCTCTGCTTCCAGTCAATGTATGCCACTGCCTTTTGCAGTTCAGTAATAGACTGGAGCAGGGTTTCTTTTTTTTCTGCAAGAATCATCTTACGTTCCGGAATTGTGCCTTCGCCCTCCATGCACAAAGCAAGATATTGCTTCATCTCTGCAATGCTCATTCCACAGCTTTTCAGGCAGTTCAGACTCTGAATCCATTTGATGTCATGTTCGTCAAAGACACGATAATTTCGTCTGTCTCGCTTGACATTGGGGACCAATCCCTCGTTGCAGTAGAATTTCAGATTTTCATAGGTCATATTGGTGAGAGTACAAGCCTCTTTCATAGAATACACAAAAAATCCTCCTGTTTTTGAAAAAAAGCCTTGACCGGTAGTAACTACCGGCTGTTATGATAATACCACAGAATAAAATTTAACACAACAGGAGGCTTTTGTTATGGACTATATTACTTTGAGCAACGGTGTGAAAATGCCACAGTTGGGCTATGGCGTATTTCAGGTGACACAGGAGGAATGCGAACGTTGCGTACTGGATGCACTAAAGGTCGGCTATCGTGCCATTGATACGGCACAAAGCTATTATAATGAAGAGCAGGTCGGTGCAGCAATCGAAAAAGCCGGTGTTGACCGTAAAGATATTTTCCTGACCACAAAGGTCTGGATTGAGCATTACGGCTATGAGAAAGCTAAAGCGTCGGTTTTAGACTCTATGGAAAAGCTACGTACAGATTATCTTGATCTTTGCCTGCTGCATCAGCCGTATTCGGATTATTACGGGGCATGGCGGGCACTGGAAGAACTATACGAAGAAGGAAAAATTCGTGCCATTGGTGTATCTAATTTTTATCCTGACCGTTTGGTGGATATTTGCTCCTTTTCCCGCATTAAACCGATGGTGAATCAGGTGGAGGTACATCCTTTCTATCAGCAGGAAGAGGCAAAGAAGTGGATGGACAAGTACAGCGTACAGATTGAGGCCTGGGCTCCGTTTGGCGAAGGCAGAGGAAATATGTTTCAGAATCCTGTGCTGAATGAAATCGGCAAAAAGTATGGTAAAAGTGCAGCACAGGTTATTCTCCGCTGGCATTTGCAACGAGGCGTAGTGGTGATTCCAAAGTCCACACATATTGAACGAATGCAGGAAAACCTGAATGTATTCGACTTTGCACTCTCTGCGGAGGATATGGCAAGAATTGCCGCACTGGACACGAAAATGAGTGCTTTCTTTTCCCACTATGACCCAGCTAAGGTGGAATGGTTTGCAAATATGATGGAAGAACGCAAAAAGAACCATGACTGTACAAAAGAAAAAAAGGATTGGTAAGGGAGGAAAAGGTTAGCAACGAAAGTACGTAACCTAAGCAGATAAATTCCAGTTTGTCGTACATCCTGCCTAAAACATAAACCGGAACGATCTTCCCTTTTTCGGGTGGATCGTTCCGGTTTTTATGTTATATTGAAAATTGTTTTATGCCAGCTTGGCTTCCAGACGCTCACGGATGGCCTTGATGAAGCCCTCACTGTCCACAGCGGTGGGGGTGATACCCTCTGCCAGACCGCACAGATCCTTGGTCATGATGCCCTCGTTCAGGGTCTGCAGGCTTGCGGCCTCCAGTGCTTCACCAAAATGCACCAGCTCCGGCAGGTTGTCCAGCTCGCCACGCTTCTTGAAGGCGCCGGACCATGCAAAGATGGTAGCCATGGGGTTGGTGGAGGTTTTTTCGCCCTTCAGGTACTTATAGTAATGGCGGGTGACGGTGCCGTGGGCGGCCTCGTACTCGTACTTGCCGTCCGGGCTGACCAGCACACTGGTCATCATTGCCAGCGAACCAAAGGCGGTAGAGACCATATCGCTCATCACATCGCCATCGTAGTTCTTGCAGGCCCAGACAAAACCGCCCTCGCTACGGATGACGCGCGCCACGATATCATCGATGAGGCTGTAAAAGTAGGTGATGCCGGCAGCTTCGAACTTTTCCTTGTACTCGGCGTCGTAGGTCTCCTGGAAGATATCCTTGAAGGTGTGGTCGTACTTCTTGGAGATGGTATCCTTTGCGCCGAACCACAGATCCTGCTTCACGTCCAGTGCATAGTTGAAGCAGCTACGGGCGAAGCTGCGGATGGAATCATCCTTGTTGTACTGCCCCTGCAGCACACCGGCACCCTCAAAGTCAAAGACGGTGGCGCGCTGCTGGCTGCCGTCTGCGCCGGTGAACACCAGCTCTGCCTTGCCTGCACCGGGAATGCGGAACTCGGTGCACTTATACACATCGCCGTAGGCGTGGCGGGCGATGGTGATGGGCTTTTTCCAGTTCTTGACCACCGGCTTGATGCTGTCGATCATAATGGGTGCGCGGAACACGGTGCCGTCCAGCACAGCGCGGATGGTGCCGTTGGGGCTCTTCCACATCTCGTGCAGCTTGTACTCCTCCACGCGCTGAGCGTTGGGGGTGATGGTGGCGCACTTGACCGACACGCCGTACTTCTTGTTGGCGAGGGCGGCATCCATGGTCACCTGATCTGCGGTGGCATCGCGGTTGGGCAGACCCAGATCGTAGTACTCGGTCTTGAGGTCCACAAAGGGGAGGATCAGCTCGTCCTTGATCATCTTCCACAAAATGCGGGTCATCTCGTCGCCGTCCATCTCCACCAGCGGGGTCGTCATCTTGATCTTTTCCATAGCAGGGTTCCCTTTCCTCTATCGGTTGTTTATTTTATGCCCCGGGTCGGGGCGTTCCGGTTATTTACGGTAGGCGTCTGCCAGCTTTTCAAAGGCGGGCAGGCTGCGCTTTACCTTTTCGGTGTCGATGCAGTAGGCAAGGCGCACATAGCCCTTTACCCCAAAGCTGTCGCTGGGCACCAGCAGCAGATCAAATTCCCGGGCTTTCTGGCAGAAGGCGTTGGCGTCCTCTTCCAGTGCCTTGGGGAAGATGTAAAAGGTACCGCCCGGGCGCTCCACTTCAAAGCCCAGCGCGGTGAGTTTTTCGTACAACAGTTCCATGTTGGTCTGGTAGACCGAAAGGTCGCTGGTCACCTTCTGGCAGCGGCTGACTGCCCGCTGGATGATGCTGGGCGGGCAGTTGTGGCCGGTAAAGCGGGAGATCTGGCTCATCATGTCCACAAGGATGTCCTCCCCCTCGCACCCCGGGCGCACCGCCACATAGCCCAGACGCTCGCCGGGCAGGCTCAGGCTCTTGGAGTAGGAGAAGCAGGTCAGGGTGTGGGGGTAGAACGCCGCCGGGTAAGGCACGGTCTTGCCGTCAAACACGATGTCCCGGTAGGGTTCGTCACTGACCAGAAAGATATTGTGTCCGTACTGGGCGCTTTTTTCAGTCAGAATCGCCGCCATGCGGGTCAGGGTGTCGGCAGAGTAGACCACGCCGGTGGGGTTGTTGGGGGTGTTGATGAGCACGCAGGCGACCTTTTCGGTCAGCATCTGCGCAAAGGCATCCAGATTGGGCTGGAAAGTGGGCGCCTGCGGGGGCACCACCCGCAGCACTGCGCCGGTGCCCGCCACATAGGGGCCGTACTCCGGGAAGTAAGGCGCAAAGGTCAGCACCTCGTCCCCGGGCTGGGTCACCGCACGGATGGCATGGGCGATAGCACCCGCCGCGCCGGTGGTGGGGAAGATGTGCTTTTGCGCGTAGGGCAGACCGAAGGTCTCGGTCAGATGCGCCGCCACAGCGGTGCGGAAGCCCGGGTCGCCCTGACTGGGGCAATAGCCGTGCAGACTTACCGGCTCTTCCTGTGCCAGCAGGGTCTGCATGGCTTCGGTGAACTCCGGCGGGCAGGGCACGCTGGGGTTGCCCAGTGAATAATCGAACACGTTCTCGCTGCCGATCTGGGCAGCGCGCTGTCTGCCATACATGAAGGTCTCGCGGATGACGCTTTTGTTGTTCAGCATGGCGCGGTAGGTCTCGTTCAGCATACTACTTTCCCTCTGCTTTCCTTATGGCAACACCGCACAATTCCCGCCTTACGGCTTAAGCACCACTCCGGCGGCTGCGGCACGGCATCTGCGTTGCCAAAATGCTCGATAATACACAAAGTATTATCTGTGCTTTTGGCTTAGCATCTGCCGCACCTCACTCGCCGTATCGGCACTTAGAATTATGCGGTATTGCCTTATATCGCAAAGCCTGTGCGGGGCGGCTCCCCCTCATTTATGAGCCGCAGCCGTATAGCTTTGTTCCAGCTTGATGATGCAGTTATAGGTGGGATCCTGCTCTTTGATGAACTGCTCCATCTGGGTCAGCAGTTCCACCTTGTCCCCGGCATAGCCCGCGGGGAGCACCAGATCGAAAAGCACATTGGTGTGGGTCTTGCCCGGCACGATGCGCAGGTCGTGCAGTGAGAGCGCCGGGTCCAGCTGGCGCAGCTTTTCGGTCAGACGGCTGCGCAGCACCCCCACGGCGGCGTCCGAGGTAACGATGGGGTCATAGTGGATGGTCACCATCAGATGGTCGTGCTTCATAAAGTCCCGCTCGATGTTGTCGATCAGGTCGTGCGCCTCCAGCGGGTCCTGCTCGGCGGGCAGCTCCACATGGATGGAGGCAAACTGGTGGCCGGGGCCGTAGTCGTGCACCATCAGGTCATGTACACCCAGCACACCGGGATAACCCATCACGGTCTGTTCGATATGCTCCACCAGATCCTCGCTGGGGCTTTCACCCAGCAGCGGGCTCAGGGTATCCATCACCAGTCCCCAGCCGGAGATCAGGATGAACACTGCCACGCCCACGCCCATCAGGCCATCCAGCACATCCCAGCCGGTCACCCGACAGAGGATGGCAGCCACCAGCACTGCGGCAGTGCTCAGCACATCGTTGCGGCTGTCGGCGGCGGTGGCAATAAGGGTCTCGGAGGAAATGATACGGCCAATGGCGCGGTTGAAGCCGCTCATCCACAGCTTGACCAGAATGGACACCACCAGCACCGCCACGGTCAGCCAGCCGAACTGCACCGGGGTGGGGTGAAGCACCTTGGTGACCGACTCCTTCAGCAGGGAAAAGCCGATGCCCAGAATGGTCACGCTGACCACCAGCCCGGCAAGATACTCAAAGCGGGCGTGGCCGTAGGGATGCTCGGCATCCGGTGCCTTGGCGGCCAGCTTGAAGCCCACCAGACTAACGATATTGGAGGAAGCATCCGAAAGGTTGTTCAGTGCATCGGCAGTGATGGCGATCGAGCCGAACAGGGTGCCCACTACAAACTTGCCCAGACAGAGCAGGATATTGCACACCATGCCCACCACACTGGCCAGATTGCCGTAGGCGGCACGGACGCGGGGATCCTGCGGAGAATTGGGACGGCGTATAAACAGACGAATCAAAAGCTGCGTCATAAAAGCTCCTTTCAGGCTGCGCATTTTCAGCGCACCCAATGTCCTTCTAGTATAGCATTTTACTTTATGGTTTTAAAGGCGTTTCAGAAATTTCATCCCATTACGCCGGATATCAAACCGGGTTGCAGCACAAAAAGCCCCGGCGGCCATGCGGTCGCCGGGGCTTTTCGGAGATTTCGGGACTGTCTGTTCACAGTCTCTTGTAATTAAGGAGGAGTGCTCAGGTTTTTATCACAGGATCGGGCTTTCAAGGTCGCCTGTATCGGCGATGCCGTGCTTCTCGGCGTAGCCGGTCAGCATCAGGGTCAGAGCGCCGTCACCAGTCACGTTGCAGGCGGTGCCGAAGCTGTCCTGCAGGGCGAAGATGGCCAGCATCAGAGCAGTACCGGCGTCGTCGAACATCAGGACACCGGTGATCAGACCCAGAGAAGCCATAACGGTGCCGCCGGGCACGCCGGGTGCGCCGATGGCGAAGATGCCGAGCAGCAGGCAGAACAGGATCATGGTGCCAACGCTGGGCAGCTTGCCGTACAGGATCTTGGAAACGGTCATGCAGAAGAACACCTCAGTCAGCACAGAGCCGCACAGGTGGATGTTTGCAAACAGGGGGATGCCGAAGCTGACCATGTCCTTACGCAGCACCTTGCTCTTGCGGGCGCACTCCAGCGCCACACCCAGCGTAGCAGCACTGGACATGGTACCGACAGCGGTCAGGTAAGCGGGGCCGTAGTGACGCAGCACTTCCCAAGGATTCTTGCCGGAGTAAGCACCTGCCAGCAGGTACAGCACAGCCAGCCAGATGTAGTGACCGACCATAACGATGACGATGATCTGCAGGAAGGCGGGCAGCTGATGGGTGATGGTGCCCTCATAGCTCAGGCCGCAGAAGGTGGCGGCAATGTAGAAGGGCAGCACGGGGATGATGACCTTGCTCACGATGTCCAGCACGATGTTCTGGAACTCGGCCAAAAAGTCGCAGGTCAGCTTGCTGTTGGTCCAGGTGGCAGCCAGACCCACCAGAACGCTCAGCACCAGAGCGCTCATAACGCTCATGATCTGGGGAATGTTCAGCTCAAAGACGACACCCGGCAGCTCGCGCAGACCGGCAACATTGTTGTCGATGGACAGGTGGGGGATCAGGCCGTAGCCTGCGCCCATGCTCATGAAGGCTGCGCAGACAGAGGACACATAGGCGATGACGATGGCCACTGCCAGCAGGCGGGAGGCGTTTTTGCCCAGCTTCGTGATGGACGGGGCAATGAAGCCGATGATGATCAGCGGCACGCAGAAGGTAATGAGCTGACCCATGATGTACTGCAGGGTCACCACAACGCCCATGGTGCTCTCGTTGAACAGCTGACCAAGGATGATACCAACAAAAATGCCCAACAGAAGCCGGAAGGGCAGACTATTGAATAGCTTTTTCATAACTTTAGTACCTCTTTCTTTTTCCCCGGAAAGGGGCCGGGTGGGGAGACTTATTCCGTCTCCGGGAGGTGTTTGTTCAGCATCAGATCAAGGATCACGCTGTCGCTGGTGCCGTGGGTGCTCAGGGTGGCAAAGTTGTCCAGCGTATATTCCACATTGTGCTCCACGATGCCATCGGTGCTCTGCACCCGCACGCCGCGCACGCCCATGGCAGCTGCCTGACAGGCGGCGTTGACGCAGGTAGAGATCTTCAGCGCACAGTCGGCCTTTGCACCATCGCATACCATGCCGGTAATGTTGCCCACCATGTTCTGGATGGTGCAGCATACCTCGTGGTAGCCGCCGCCCAGCAGATAGGCAATGCCGCAGGCTGCGCCGGTGGCGGCTACGGTTGCACCACAAAGGTTGCTCAGGCGGCCAAACTTGGCCTTGATGCGGATCGCGATCAGGTTGGAAAGGGTCACGGCGCGGAGCATCTTCTCCTCGTCGATGTCCAGCCAGCGGGCAGTTGCCACCACAGGCATGGTAGCCGTGATGCCCTGATTGCCGCTGCCGGAGTTTGCCACCACCGAGACCGGTGCGCCTGCCATGCGGGCGTCCGCACCGGCAGAAGCGATGACCATAGCGTTGGTGGTCAGGTCGCGGGTCATCAAACCCTTGCGACAGTTCAGTTCCAGATTGCGGCCAATGGCAAGGCCGTATTCCTTGGAAAGACCCTCGTTGCTGATGGTCGTGTTCACCTGTACGGCGCTGCGGATGATATCGATGGGGTCGTGCAGGGGGTCCAGCTCCTCAGTGCAGTAATCCCAGATGGAGCGGACGGTCAGAAATTCTGCGATCTGCTCCGGGGTCACCACATCACTGTCCCCTGCTGCTGCGGGGTCGGCGTGCTGCTTGTCCAGCGTCGCCACGCCGTCCTGCTCCACCAGTACCACATTGGTGTGCAGATCCCGCACCACCGCGCGGCCGGTGTGGCCGTCGGCAGTAACAACCACCTCAACGTAGAGCTTCTGCGGCACCTGTGCCACCTCTACCTTGACCTTGCCTGCCTTGACAAGGGCTGCGGCTTCTTCCATCTGCTCCCGGGGCACATAGTTCATGACCTCCAGCAGGTGGATGGGGTCGCCGCCTACGGCACCAATGGCGGCGGCGTAATCCATGCCCTGATACGAGGTGCCCGGAATGCCTGCCGACATGGCGTTTTTGATAATGTTGATGCTGGCGCGGACGGTCACGGCTTCTACCCGTGTGCCACCCGCCTTGCGGAGTGCTGCGCCCGCCTCTGCGGCGGTGAGAGCGACTGCGCCGGGCTCCGTACAGCCGGTGGCCAGCTCCATCTCACTGTTCAGGATGCGAACGAACATCTGTTTATCCATTTGGTTCACCGTTTCTTTTCTTCCCGTGCGGGGGAACTTACTTTACAGCAATGCACTCGATCTCCAGCGGAGCGTCCTTGGGCAGCTTGCCCACCTGCACCGCGCTGCGCGCGGGGTAGGGCTGCGCAAAATACTCGCCGTACACCTTGTTCATCTCTGCAAAATCGTTGATGTCCGCCAGAAACACCGTGGTCTTGACCACATTGGCCAGCGTCATCTCCTGCTGTGCCAGAATGGCCTGGATGTTCTTGAGGGACTGTGCAGTCTGGGCGGCGATGCCTTCCGGGATCAGGCCGGTGGCCGGATCGATGGGCAGCTGCCCGGATACATAGACGGTCTGCCCCGCAGCGATGCCCTGCGAATAGGGCCCGATGGCAGCGGGAGCATTGGGGGTAACGATCACCTGTTTCATCCGATTTTTCTCCTTTTCCATTTGTCGGCACTGAAATCAATTTTCCGAAAAAAGCTTCCCCCGGCCGGGGGAAATCTGTCCCCAAGGGGTGAAGGCTTTTGCACCGGGTCAATCTTCAAAAGTTGATTTCCGTGTTTTTCGGGAAGGGCTGTCCTTCCCTTGCTGACACTATCCTAACGCAGTGAGAATATTTTGTCAATAATATTTTCTTATCGTAAGAATAAATTGTCGCGCATGACAAAAAGTCCCGATAAATGTCATCAATTTGACGAAGCCATGGATACAACACACCTTTTTATTGTAAATTTCTGTCATTTCTGCTATGATAGCAATAGAACACGTGTGAGAATTTTTTCTTACGTGCTCCAGCAGTACAAAAGAGGTGAACGGGATGGATGCAAGACTTGAGCCTTATCGCGTAGTGGTATCTTTTCTGGGCGAAGCGCTGGGCCCGGACTACGAGGTAGTTCTGCACGACCTTACCAGTGAGGACGGCACCATTGTTGCCATCGTCAACAACCACATCAGCGGACGCACCGAGGGTGCGCCCCTTTCCAACATGGCGCTGCGCTTCATTCAGGAGCGGATGTATGAAAAACAGGATTATCTGGCGGGCTATCAGGGCGCTTCACAGGCCAAGGGGCGTCTGCGCTCCTCCACCATGTTCATCAAGGATAACGGCCAGCTCATCGGCATGCTCTGCATCAACTTTGATGCCGGTAAGTACAGCCGCATCGCGCAGGAGCTGCTTGCCCTCTGCGGGGCGCACACCGAGCCCTCCTCTACCGGCATCGGGGTGGAGAACTTTGTCAGTTCCCTGCCCGACGCCGTGCAGAATGCCATTGCCGAGGTGACCGGCAGCGCCGGGCTGCCTCCCGACCGGCTGACGATGGAAGAGAAGATCCGCATCGTGGAGTCTTTGCACCATGCGGGCATCTTTTATATGAAGGGTGCCGTCAGCGAGGTCGCCGCCCAGCTGGGCTCCTCGGAGGCCACCATCTACCGCTACCTGAGCAAGCTGAAGTGAGCTGCAAAGGAACTGTTTCCCGACAAAAAGACCGTCTCCGTTTTCAAACGCGGAGGCGGTCTTTTGCGTATCGTTTACGTTCCAGCCACCGGAAACAGCAGACTGTGCCGAACCGGAGGAAGTGGTGTTAAGGGAGAACGTGTACGCGCAGTGAAGCGACAATTCATCTTGTCTATACGCTTGAGAAGACTCTGAGCAAAAATTATTGATACATATTTTTTGAAGGATGGAGAAATCAGGTTGGATATGCAAAAAAAGCACCAGCCTGAGCTGATGCTTTTTTTGCGGCTAAGATGGTGGGATTCGAACCCACGTGCCCGGTTAAGGACAAAACGATTTCGAGTCTTTGAAATTGTTGGATGAAGCTGGTTCCTCG
>OLYA01001153.1_pt1 | contig 11039 bp, 9 predicted proteins | sample 1674361 | NCBI WGS metagenome assembly OLYA01 (sample SAMEA103958165, study PRJEB25191) | human gut metagenome | biome: human-associated habitat [ENVO:00009003]; feature: intestine environment [ENVO:2100002]; material: feces | place: Germany | collected 2013/2015
GGAAGGGAAAAACAAGAGGCCGCCGCAGCTTTGCGCTGCGGCGGCCGGTGCGTATCTGGTTTCGATGCGGGCTCAGACCTTGAAGTCCACAGAGGTCGCGCCCTGATCGTCCTGCTCGAAGGTGTAGTCCTTGCCGGGCAGGATGGCGTTGAGCAGGATGCCCACGATGGAGGAGACAGCCAGACCCGACAGGGACACGACGCCGATCTGGATGCTGCCGGAGTAGGTGATGCCGATGGCGAGCACGAGGATGAGCGCGGCGATGATGACGTTGCGGGTGTTGGTGAAGTCGACCTTGTTCTCGACGACGTTGCGCACGCCGACAGCGGAGATCATGCCGTAGAGCACGAGGGACACGCCGCCGATGGTGGCCGTCGGCATGGCGGACACGAGGGCCGCGAATTTCGGGCAGAAGGACACGACAATCGCAATGCAGGCCGCGATGCGGATCACGCGGGGATCGTAGACGCGGGACAGGGCAAGCACGCCGGTGTTCTCACCGTAGGTGGTGTTGGCCGGAGCGCCGAAGAGGGAAGCGAGGGTGGTGGCCAGGCCGTCGCCCAGCAGGGTGCGGTGGAAGCCGGGGTCGACCATGAAGTTCTTGCCGCAGGTGGAGGAGATGGCGCAGATATCGCCGATGTGCTCGACCATGGTGGCAAGGGACAGGGGCACGACCGTCAGCACGGCGGACCAGAGGACGCCGCTGTCGACCGGTCCGGCAAAGAGGTGGAACACGCTGTTTTTCCAGAAGATCGGCAGGCCGAACCACTTGGCGCTGCTGACGGCAGCGGCGACGGAGGCGCGCTCCGCGGGATCAACGATGAGTGCGAAGATGTAAGAGCCGAGCACGCCGAGCAGGATTGGGATGATCTTGGCCATGCCCTTGCCCCACATGTTGAAGCCGATGACGATCAGGATCGCGACGACGGCGACGAGCCAGTTGGCACGGCAGTTGGTGATGGCGGAAGAGGACAGCGTCAGGCCGATGGCGATGATGATCGGGCCGGTGACGATCGGCGGGAAGTAGCGCATGACTTTCTTGACGCCGAAGATTTTGAACAGTGTCGACAGGATGATGTACATCAGGCCCGCGATGGCGACGCCGAAGCAGGCGTATGCCAGCAGGTCGTTGTTGTAAATGGCGGAGCCGTCGGCGTTCGTGCCGATGGTGCGCACGGCGTTGTAGCCGCCGATGAAGGCGAACGAGCTGCCGAGGAAGGCCGGGACCTTACCCTTGGTCAGCAGGTGGAACAGCAGCGTGCCGATGCCGGCGAACAGCAGGGTCGTTGCGACGTCGAGGCCGGACAGCGCCGGGACGAGGACGGTCGCGCCGAACATGGCGAACATGTGCTGGAGACCCAGAATGAACATTCTGGGCTTGCCGAGTGTACGTGCGTCGTACACCGGCTCGGTACCGATGGAGCTTTTACTCATAGATTTTTTCCTCCCGTGAAAATTTAATCTATTCTTTATCCTCTCTCGAGGATGCAGACACTGTTCTCTCCGTCCGTTTCCTGCAGGCGGACGGCCACGACCTCGCTCTTGGAGGTCGGGATGTTCTTGCCGACGTAATTGGCCTTGATCGGAAGCTCCGAATGGCCGCGGTCGATCAGGGAAAAGAGCTGGATGCGCGCCGGACGGCCGAGCTGCATCACGGCGTCGAGCGCTGCGCGCGCGGTGCGGCAGGTGTAGATCACATCGTCGACCAGCACGACGGTCTTGCCCGCAATGGGGAAGGGAATGTCCGTCCGGTTGAGTACCGGCGCGTCCGCGACCGTGGACAGATCATCGCGGTAGAGCGTGATGTCCAGCTCGCCGACCGGCAGCTGCACGCCGTCGATCTTCTCAATGTTTTTTGCAAGGCGGCGGGCCAGCGGCACACCGCGCGTGCGGATGCCGATCAGGCACAGGTCGTCCGTGCCGTCGTTTTTCTCGAGGATCTCATGCGCGATGCGCACGAGCGTACGGTCGATGGCGGCTTCGTCCATGATCTTTGCCTTGAATTTCAGCTCCACAGCGATCCCTCCTCCGGGCATAAAAAAACACCCTGTCCGAATACAGACAAGGCGGCAACGCGCAGGGAGAGCCCGCAGTGATTCCATTGACCGTGACACCTTGCCGGTATCTCGTACCGACTTAAAAATATCAGCTTGCACAGCATACCACCGTATCTCGTGCTTGTCAACAGCAAATTCACATTTTCGTCACAAAAACTTGTCCCTCCCGTTTTCTGCGGGAGGGACAGGGTACAGGATCTTGTGGTCAGGCTTTCTTGAAGCTGTCCTTGAGCGCGACGGCCCGGTTAAAGACCAGATGCTCCGGAGCCGAGTCCTTATTATCCACGGCAAAGTAGCCGAGACGCAGGAACTGGAACGCGGCCGGAGCCTCGGCGCCGGCGAGCATCCGCTCGACCTTGCAGCCGGTGAGCACGGACAGCGAGTCCGGATTCAGGCACTCCAGATAGTCCTTGCCGTCACCCTCGGGGTCGGCGTCGGCGAAGAGGTTATCATACAGGCGCACCTCGGCGTCGGCGCAGTTGTGTGCATCGACCCAGTGGATCGTGCCGCGCACCTTGCGGCCGTCGGGCGTGTTGCCGCCGCGGGTCTCGGGGTCGTATTCGCACAGGACCTCCGTCACGCTGCCGTCCGCGTCCTTGACGCAGCCGGTGCAGCGGACAATGTACGCACCCTTGATGCGCACCTCGTTGCCGGGGTAGAGGCGGTTATACTTTTTCGGCGGCTCCTCCATGAAGTCGTCGGCTTCGATCCACAGCTCGTTGGAGAACGTCACGTCGCGCGTGCCGGCGTTTTCGTCCTCGGGGTTGTTCTCGATGGCAAACGTCTCGCTCTGGCCCTCGGGATAGTTCGTGATGCGCAGCTTCACCGGGTGCAGCACGGCCATGGCGCGCTGGGCATGGAGGTTGAGATCCTCGCGCAGGCAGTGTTCCAGAAAGCTGTAGTCGACCGTGGACGCGACCTTGGACACGCCGATGCGCTCGCAGAAATTGCGGATGGACGCGGGCGTGTAGCCGCGGCGGCGCAGGCCGCACAGCGTCGGCATGCGCGGATCGTCCCAGCCGGAGACATAGCCCTCCTCGACGAGGCGGCGCAGCTTGCGCTTGGACATGACGGTGTAGTTGATGCCGAGGCGCGAAAACTCGATCTGGCGCGGCTTGCACGGCACGGACACATTGTTTACGACCCAGTCGTACAGCGGGCGGTGATCCTCATATTCCAGCGAGCACAGCGAGTGCGTGATGCCCTCGAGCGCGTCCTGGATCGGGTGCGCGAAGTCGTACATCGGAAAAATGCACCACTTTGTGCCCTGACGGTGGTGCTCGATGTAGCGGATGCGGTAGAGCACGGGGTCGCGCATATTGAAGTTGCCGGAGGCGAGGTCGATCTTCGCACGCAGGGTATACTTGCCCTCCGGGAACTCGCCGGCGCGCATGCGCGCGAACAGATCGAAGCTTTCCTCGATCGGGCGGTCGCGCCAGGGGCTGACGGCGGGGGTGTTCACATCGCCGCGGTATTCGCGGAACTGCTCCGGCGTCAGCTCGCACACATAGGCAAGCCCTTTTTTAATCAGCTCCACGGCGTATTCGTAATCCTTCTCGAAGTAGTCCGAGCCGAAGAAGAACCGGTCGCCCCAGTCAAAGCCGAGCCAGTGGATATCCTCCTGAATGGCTTCCACAAACTCGTTGTCCTCCTTGGAGGGGTTCGTGTCGTCCATGCGCAGGTTGCAGATGCCGCCGAATTTTTCGGCCGTTCCGAAATCGATGCACAATGCCTTGCAGTGGCCGATGTGCAGGTAGCCGTTCGGCTCGGGCGGGAAACGGGTATGGACGGTCTGACCGGAAAAACGTCCGCCCGGCGCGAGATCGGCTTCGACAAAGGCTTCGATAAAGTTTTTGGTATCTTCCATAGTGTCATGTCAACTCCACATAAATTTGCAAGAGTATTATACACGATTCATTTTCTGTTTACAATATCGAAAAAGAGATATATAATTCAGACAGGATTGTAAGACAACGGAGGTGCGGATATATGTATGACCTGCTCATCATCGGCGGCGGCCCGGCTGGGCTGTCGGCGGCCATGACGGCGCGCAACCGGAATTTGACCGTGTGCGTGATCTGCGGCGGCGCGGCCGACAGCGCGCTGTATAAAGCCGGCCATGTCACAAATTACCCCGGTGTGCCGGATGTCTCCGGCCCCGCGCTGCTCGAGACCATGACGCAGCAGGCGCGCGATCTTGGCGCGGACATGCTGCGCGAGCGGGCGCTGTCGGCCATGCCGATGGGCAAAACGTTCGGCGTCTCGGCGGGCAAGGAATTTGTGGAGGGCAGGGCGCTTCTGCTTGCGACCGGCATTGCCCAGCGCGGCACGTTTCCCGGGGAAACGGCGTTTCTCGGCCGCGGCGTGAGCTACTGCGCTACCTGCGACGGCATGCTCTACCGCGGCAAGCGCGCGGCGGTCATCGGCCTGGCGGCGGACGCCCCGGCGGAGGCGGATTTCCTGCGTGAGATCGGCTGCGACGTGCAGTATTACGACGGAAAAAAGCACCGCTTTGAGATCCGCGGCGCCGAGCGGGCGGACACGCTCGTGGTCGACGGCGCGGCACAGCCGGCGGACGTCATCTTTGTCCTGCGCGCGGGCTTTGCGGCCGATACGCTTCTGCCCGGCATCGCCACGGAAAAGGGCCACATCGTCGTGGATGAAAGCTATGCCGCGAGCATTCCCGGCGTTTTCGCGGCCGGGGACTGCACCGGCGCGCCCTATCAGATCCCGGCGGCGGTCGGCGAGGGCAACCGCGCGGCGCTTTCGGTCGTGCGCTGGCTCAGAAACGCTTGACAAACGGCGCGGCAGGGCCTATAATTTTCCCATCCATTTGCGAAGAAGGGGAGGAGTAGTCTCCCGGCGGACGTCAGAGAGAAGGCGGTTGGTGCGAGCCTTTCGGATGCCGGAGATGAAGGTCGCCCCGGAGCAGCCGGCCTGAACGGAGTAGGGCGGCCGGGTTCTCCCGTTACAGAGACAAGAGTGTCACGCGCCTGCGTGGAATTCAGGTGGTACCGCGGTTTCGATCGCCCTGAAACAGTTCGTTTCGGGGCGATTTTTTTGCGCCCCGGCAATCTTAAAGGAGGAGAGCCATGAAAGAGCTTCCGAAGGTCTACGACCCCAAACAGGTCGAAAGCAAGATTTATGACATGTGGATGCGCGGCGGCTATTTTGCCGGCAAAGCCGATCCGGACAAAAAGCCGTTTTCCATCGTCATGCCGCCCCCGAACGTCACCGGCCAGCTGCACATGGGCCACGCGCTCGATGCGACGCTGCAGGACATCCTCACGCGCTATAAGCGCATGCAGGGCTATGCCGCCCTGTGGGTGCCTGGCACGGATCACGCCGGCATCGCCACGCAGATCAAGGTCGAGGAGATGCTGCGCAAGGAAGAGGGCCTGACCCGCTACGATCTCGGCCGCGAGGAATTCCTCAAGCGCGTCTGGGCGTGGAAAAAGCAGTACGGCAACCGCATCGTCGAGCAGCAGAAGTCGCTCGGCGTGTCCTGCGACTGGGACCGCAGCCGCTTCACCATGGACGATGGCTGCTCGAAGGCCGTGCGTGAGACGTTCTGCGAGCTGTATGAAAAGGGCCTGATCTACAAAGGCAACCGCATCATCAACTGGTGTCCGCACTGCCGCACGGCCCTGTCCGACGCTGAGGTCGAATATAAGGATATGCCCGGCGCGTTCTGGTATATCCGCTACCCACTCAAGGACAGTGATGATTACCTCACCATCGCCACCACCCGGCCGGAGACCATGCTTGGCGACACCGGTATCGCGGTCAACCCGGCGGACGAGCGCTACCAGCACCTCGTCGGCAAGACGGCGATCCTGCCGCTCGTGGGCCGTGAGCTGCCCATCGTGGCCGACGATTACGTCGAGCTCGATTTCGGCACCGGCTGCGTCAAGATGACGCCCTGCCACGACCCGAACGACTACGAGGTCGGCCTGCGCCATAATCTCGAGCAGATCCTCATCTTCGACGAGGACGCCCGCGTCATCAACGGCGGCAAGTACAACGGCCTCGACCGCTACGAGGCGCGCAAGGCCATTCTGGCCGATCTCGAGGAGCAGGGCTACCTCATCAAGACCGAGCCTTATAATCATAATGTCGGCACGTGCTACCGCTGCGGTACGACGGTCGAGCCGATGACGAGCCCGCAGTGGTTCGTCAAGATGAAGCCGCTGGCCGAGCCCGCCATCGAGGCCGTGCGCGACGGGCGCATCAAGTTCGTGCCCGAGCGCTTCAGCAAGACCTATTATAACTGGATGGAGAATGTCCACGACTGGTGCATCTCCCGCCAGCTCTGGTGGGGCCACCAGATCCCGGCGTGGTACTGCGACGACTGCGGCCATGTCACCGTCTCGCGCACCGACGCCTGCGAGTGCGAGGCCTGCCACAGCAAGAACATCCACCGCGACCCCGACGTGCTCGATACCTGGTTCAGCTCCGCACTCTGGCCGTTTTCCACGCTCGGCTGGCCGGATAAGGATTCCGAGGATCTGAAGTTCTGGTATCCGACGAGCGTCATGGTCACGGGCTACGACATCATTTTCTTCTGGGTCGCGCGCATGATCTTCTCCGGCCTGGAGCAGATGAAGGACATCCCGTTCCCGACGGTGTTCATCCACGGTCTGGTGCGCGACGATAAGGGCCGCAAGATGTCCAAGTCCCTCGGCAACGGCATCGACCCGCTCGAGATGGCTGACACCTACGGCGCCGACGCGCTGCGCTTCAACCTCATCACGGGCAACAGCCCCGGCAACGACATGCGCTTCTATGTCGAGAAGTGCGGCGCCATGCGCAACTTTGCCAACAAGCTCTGGAATGCTTCCCGCTTCGTGATGATGAACCTCACCATCGACAAAAACGAGCTGCCCGAGACGCTGGAGCTCGAGGACAAGTGGGTGCTCTCGAAGCTCAACACGCTCTCGAAGGAAGTGTGCGAGAACCTCGACAAGTACGAGATCGGCATCGCCGCGGCGAAGATCTACGACTTCATCTGGGACACGTACTGCGACTGGTATATCGAGCTCACGAAGCCCCGCCTCAACAGCGGCGACGAGGCCCGCGCCCGCAGCGCGCAGCAGGTGCTGCTGTATGTCCTGACGGACATTCTCAAGCTCCTGCACCCGTTCATGCCGTTCATCACCGAGGAGATCTGGCAGGCCCTGCCGCACGACGGCGAGGCGCTCATGATCGCCCGCTATCCGGAGTATACCGAGTCCCTTGCTTTCCCGGCCGAAGAGCGCGACTTTGAGATGGTCATGAATGCCATCCGCGCAGTGCGCAGCCGCCGCGCCGAGATGAACGTGCCGCCGAGCAGAAAGGCGCACCTGTTCATTACGACCGACCGGCAGGACGCTTTCCGCTCCGGCGAGATCTATATCACGAAGCTCGCCTACGCCGAGCAGATCACCATCAGCAGCGAGCAGCCGGCCGACGCCGAGAAGATGGTCTCTGCCGTCACGGAAGAGGCCAAGCTCTTCATGCCGATGGCTGAGCTGATCGACCTCGACAAAGAGCGCGCCCGTCTGGAAAAGGAGCTCGAAAAGGCCCGCAAGAACTACGAGGGCCAGATGCGCAAGCTCTCGAACGAGAACTTCGTCTCCCGCGCGCCGGAGGCCGTCGTGCAGACGGAGCGCGGGCGCGCCGAGAAGGCCAGGGCGCTCGTGGAAAATCTCGAGGCCAGCCTAAAAAACCTCGGCTGAGCGCCGCCGTCCGACAAATTTGGCCCACGTCTCTGGGCTACAATAGCACCGTGTACGAAGGTTCGTACACGGTGCTTTTTCTTTTGATTTAGGAGGTATGAGCAGATGCGGATCATAACGCATGATGACGGCCGGTGCCTGACGCTGCGCCTGCTCGGCGAGCTGGATCACGCGGCGGCGCAGGAAGTCATGCCCGGCATTGAGGACGCCGTGGAGGAGTACCTGCCGCGCCGCTGCGTGCTCGACCTGTCCGGCCTGAGCTTTATGGACAGCTCCGGGATCGCGGTCATTCTCAAGACTGACCGCCTCCTGCGGCAGACGGGGGGCGCACTGGCGCTGTGCGGCGTGCCGCGGCAGGTGCGCCGGGTGCTGGACGTGGCCGGCCTGACCAATATCGTCCCGGTGCTCGAGGACCGGGCAAAGGAGTGTGAACAGTGTTGACGCAGAAAAATTACATGAAGCTGGAGTTTCCGGCGCGCAGCGTGAACGAGGGCTTTGCGCGCGCGGCGGTGGCGGCCTTCGCCGCGCAGCTCGACCCGACGCTTGCCGAGATCGGGGACATCAAGACTGCCGTGTCCGAGGCCGTAACGAATGCGGTCGTGCACGCCTATCCGGACAAGCTCGGCACGGTGCAGGTGCGCGTGCGCATCCTGCCGGACGAGCGGCTGGAGATCGCCGTCAAGGATCACGGCATCGGCATCGCCGACGTGGCGCAGGCGCGCACGCCGCTGTATACCACCGGCGGGGAAGAACGCAGCGGCATGGGCTTTACGATCATGGAGAGCTTCATGGACACGCTGCGGGTCAAGTCTGTGCCCGGCCGCGGCACGACCGTGACGATGTGCCGCCGCATCCGCCGCCGCGCATGATCGCCGAGGAGACGCGCGACCTGCTCCGGCGCGCCCAGGCTGGGGACGCCGCAGCGGCAGAGCAGATGGTCACGGAAAACACCGGCCTGATCTGGAGCGTGGCGCGGCGGTTTTTCGGCCGCGGCGTCGAGCCGGACGACCTGTACCAGCTCGGCTGTGTCGGCTTTCTGAAGGCCATGCAGGGCTTTGACGAGCAGTACGGCACGTGCTTTTCTCAATCAGGTGTTTTTTGACGATCTTGGTCTCCGGGCTCCTGACTATTATCTGGATGCCGTAGGCGATGATCTCGGAGCCACGATTGGGAATATCATCGAGAAGTCCTACAAGCTGATGGTGCGGGTCAGGCCGGATGCGGTGCTGGTCCTGGGCGACACCAACTCCTGCCTTTCTGTGATCGGCGCCAAACGGCTGCACATTCCGATTTTCCATATGGAGGCGGGTAACCGCTGCAAGGACGAGTGCCTGCCGGAGGAGACGAACCGACGCATTGTGGATATCATCAGCGATGTAAATCTCTGCTATTCGGAGCACGCGCGCCGGTATCTGATGGAGTGCGGCCTGCCGAAGGAGCGCACCTTTGTGACCGGCAGCCCCATGGCCGAGGTACTGCACGCCAATCTGGACAAGATCGAAGCGAGCAATGTCCACCAGCGTTTGGGACTGACTAAGGGGCAGTACATTCTGCTCTCGGCCCATCGGGAGGAAAATATCGATACAGACCGCAATTTTGTCCAGTTGTTCACAGCGGTCAATGCCATGGCAGAGAAGTACAATATGCCAATCCTTTACTCCTGCCACCCCAGAAGCAGAAAGCGACTGGAGGCGACGGGATTCCAGCTGGACACCCGTGTGATCGCCCACGAACCGCTGGGCTTCCTTGATTACAACTGCCTCCAGATGAACGCTTTTGCGGTGGTTTCCGACAGCGGAACGCTGCCGGAGGAAAGCAGTTTCTTCCTGTCTGTCGGTAAGCCATTCCCGGCAGTCAGCATCCGCACCTCCACTGAGCGCCCCGAGGCGCTGGACGCGGGCTGCTTTGTACTCGCCGGAATCGACGCAGACTCCCTCCTGCAGGCGGTGGAGATGGCTGTCGGGATGCAGCGGGCGGAATGCTTTGGCACACCGGTAGCGGGTTACACTGCTGAAAACGTGTCCATGAAGGTTGCGAGAATCATTCAGAGCTACACGGGCATCGTCAATAAAATGGTTTGGAGGAAAGACGAATAAATGGCGCTTGCAGATAATCACATACACTTTTTGTTTGGAGTGGATGACGGTGCGAAAGACGAAGAGGTAATGCACGCCATTTTAGACGTGGCATAGCAAAAGGACCAAAGGGGGAGATACAAACAAGGGAGCTGTATATGGGGAAGTGCGGTTGGAAAAGGCAACTGCGTATCCCGTTCTCCGGCTTTACAACATCTGCCGGGGTGTGGTATCATGCGGACAGAAACAAATCTGCAAACGAGGGGGGACGTCCGTGTTAGACGCCAGAGAAACACCGGCGGCGCAGCCGCCAAAAAAACGCATGAGCCGCGGCACGCGCGTGCTGGTCATCATCGTGTGCGTTCTGGTTGCCATTGCGCTCATTCTGGTCGCCACGGTGCTGATCCTGTCGGCGGTCGGCCGCAATGCGCTGACGAACGACGACGGGGTGAACATTGCCCGCGACGATGTGGAGGCGCTTGGCTCCGGCACGGTGCGCTACAACGGGCAGCTCTACCGCTACAATACCGACATTATTACCGTCCTGCTCATGGGCGTGGACGAGGAGGTCAAGCAGGACGCCGACGGCGTCTATGGAAACGCAAACCAGTCGGATGCGAATATCCTTGCGGTGCTCGACATGCGCAACCAGGAGCTGACGCTTGTGTCCATCTCGCGTGATGCGATGTGCACGCTGGACATTCTCGACAGCACCGGCGCACACGTCGGCACGGCCACGGCGCAGCTGGCGCTGGCCTATTCCTACGGCGACGGGGCAGAGCGCAGCTGCGAGCTGACGAGCGCGGCCGTCTCGCGCCTGTTTTATGACCTGCCGATCCCGGCCTACGGATCGATCTATATGCAGGGTATCCGCCAGCTTGTTGACAGTGTTGGTGGTGTGACCGTTATGCCGGATGCGAGCTTTTCCGGTTTCACCGCCGGACAGCCCGTGACGCTCACCGGTCAGCGCACGGAGAATTATATCCGCTACCGCGCAGACTCGACCGAGGGCAACAACCAGCGCATGCAGCGGCAAAAGCAGGTCGTGCTCGCGCTGGTGAACAAGATGCTCGCGCAGGTCAAGGAGGACCCGGCGAGCGTGCTGGCGATCTATAACGATGTTCGGCGCAATATCACGACGAACATCAACACCGCCATGATGGTCTATCTGGCGCAGCAGGCGAGCGGGA
>OLYA01001169.1_pt1 | contig 10929 bp, 10 predicted proteins | sample 1674361 | NCBI WGS metagenome assembly OLYA01 (sample SAMEA103958165, study PRJEB25191) | human gut metagenome | biome: human-associated habitat [ENVO:00009003]; feature: intestine environment [ENVO:2100002]; material: feces | place: Germany | collected 2013/2015
CCCGTGGCCGCTGATCTCCTCGATATCGCTCACTCGGCTGCGGTCGATTTCCCTGCCGTAGGCCTTCTGCAGGCTCTTGCTGATTGGGTGGGAGGACGCGCACTCGGCCAGCGCCGCGTATTCCAGAAGCTTCACCTCTTCCATCTCGCTGTGGTGTACGCCGGTCACCTCGAACACACCCTGCGTCAGGGTGCCCGTCTTGTCAAAGACAACGTACTTGGATTCCGAGAGGGTCTCCAGATAGTTCGAGCCCTTGATGAGGATGCCCTCCTTGCTCGCGCCGCCGATGCCGGCGAAGAAGCTCAGCGGAATGCTGATGACGAGCGCGCAGGGGCAGCTGACCACGAGGAAGGTCAGGGCGCGGTAGATCCAGCTGGTCCAGTCCGGGGCCAGGCCCAGCGCGAGCCGCACGACGGGCAGCGCGATGGCGAGCACCACCGCGGCGATGCACACGGCGGGCGTGTAGATTCTGGCAAAGCGGGAGATAAACGCCTCAGACCGGGACTTGCGGGAGCTGGCGTTTTCCACGAGATCGAGGATCTTGGAGACCGTCGACTCCCCGAACTCCTTCGTCGTCCGCACCTTCAGCACGCCGTTCATGTCGATGCAGCCGCTGATGATCTCGTCGCCCTCCTTCACGTCGCGCGGAAGGCTCTCGCCGGTCAGCGCGCTGGTGTTCAGGCTGGCGCTGCCGCTGACGACGACGCCGTCCAGCGGAACCTTTTCGCCCGGCTGCACAACAATGACGCTGCCGACGGCGACCTCATCCGGGTCGACCTGCTCGAGCTTACCGTCCTTTTCGATGTTGGCGTAATCGGGACGGATGTCCATCAGCGCACTGATGTTGCGGCGGCTCTTGCCGACGGCGTAGCTCTGGAACAGTTCGCCGATCTGGTAGAACAGCATAACGGAGATGCCCTCGACGTAGTCGCCGCTCTTCGTCCAGACGGCGAGGAAGAACGCGCCGAGCGTGGCGATAGCCATCAGGAAGCACTCGTCAAATGCGCGGCCGTGGATGATGCCGATGCCTGCCTTGCGGAGGATATCGTAGCCGATGACGAGGTAGGCGGCCACATAGGCCAGGAGCCGCCAGATGCCGGTCAGGGGGAGGAATGCAAGCGCGATGAGCATGACTGCCGTGATCGCGATGCGGATAAGCATTTTTTTCTGCTTTTTGTTCATGCTCGGTTTACCTCTCTTTCTGATTTTCTATTTTTCAAAAGTGAAGGGGAACTCGAAATCAATCTGCAAGAGTGGACGGCGAAAAAGCTCCGTCATCCACCGCCGCAGATCGATTTAGAGGTCCCCCCCAAAGGAAAAGGCAGCGTATCTTGCGATGCGCCGCCGGGAGGGTCAAAGCTCGATCTCGCAGTCCGGCTCGACCTTCTTGCAGGCCTTGAGAACGCGCTTCATGACGTCCTTGGGATCAGCGCCCTCGGCGAACTCCACGATCATCTTCTGGGTCATGAAATTCACGGTCGCGTCGGCGACGCCATCGGTCTTCTTTGTGGCCTGCTCCATCAGGTTCGCGCAGTTTGCGCAGTCAACTTCGATCGGATACGTTTTCTTCATGATAAAAACCTCCTGAAAATTTTCCTTGCGCGCCAGCGGCGCTCCGGAAGGAATGAGTATTGGAACGATTCAATGCTTGCTTAATCGTTGTGACTGTAGTATACTGGATGCGGACCCAAAATGCAAGCGGTTTGGCCGGCTTGTTTCGGAACGGGCGAACGGAATTTCCAAAACGGAGAACGGAGAGAGACTATGGCAGAATTTCAGCTTCCCCACGACCACGGCACGTCGTCTCGGGCGGCAAGCCTGCATCAGGAGGTTATGCAGGTGGCGCATTTTGCGGCTGCTGCCGAGGTATTCAAGCAGCTCAGCGACCCGACGCGCGTGCGCATTTTCTGGCTGCTCAGCCACAGCTGGGGAAGGCCCTTGATCGCAAGGCCGAACGCGCTCGGCTCCTTTGGAGCCTGCGGCTGCTGATACTGGGGCTGCTGGGGCTGCTGGGGCTGCTGGGGCTGCTGCGTGCAGGGGCAGATGCCGCTCTCCGGCAGAGGGCGGCCGCAGCGTGTGCAAAATCCTGCCATAATGGATGATCCTCCTTCAATTCTGCGGTTCTCTGCCCGCAGTGATTCGCTTTTATTATACGCATGAGGCACGGGACTGTCAACCTGCCTTTGGGGTACTTCGGCACAAGCTGCAAAAATTGCATCAAAATTCGCGAAAATTGTCACACTGCCGTGATGAATTCCTTGCAAAGCCTAGGTTCGTATGGTATAATAGCAATCGGTGAAAAATCTTTCACACAGACTTCATCATATCTTGATTTGGAGGTTATCCCATGCCCACGAAGAAACCCCTGATCGGTGCAGCGATCGTCGGTCAGTCCGGCGGTCCCTCTTCCGTGATCAACGCCAGTGCCTACGGCGTGATCAAAACCGCCCTGTGCGAGGACATGCCCCTGATGCAGGCGGAGAACGCCGTGACTGCCGTGACGGCGGAGGACTATGAGCTGAAGCTTGACGACGATTCCACCCTTAAGGTCAGTCCGAATCAGATCTTCAACAGCAACAAGTTCCAGGATGCGCAGATCACCTCGGCGGAAATTCTGCCGCAGGACGACAGCGCAGACGGCCAGCGCGTGACGGTCCGCTTTGTGATCGAGGCCACTGCCAAGAACACCGTCGGTTCCTTCGTCGTCGGCACGCAGGAGGTCCGCATCGGCCGCGACTATATCGTCAAGACCGTGGATATCGAGATGCTCGGCACGGTCAGCGCCATGGAGAAGCTTCATGGATGAGCTGCTGAGGACCAGTCTGCTCTGGCGGCTGTTCGCGGCGCTTGCGGCCTTGTACCACCGCACGTTCCTGCCGCGGATGTTTGCGGCGATCCACCGCGCGTTTGCGGAGTCTTTGCCCGGCCGGGCGCTGCGCCGCCTGCTCGGCGGGCAGCCCGCCGTGGAGCGCTCGGCCTACCGCAGGCTGATGGATCGCGGCAATGCGTGGCTGTGCGGCATCGGGGCGCGCGTCGTGCCGGTACTGGAGGACAGCCTTGCCTACCGCATTTACCGCCGCGTCATGGCAGCGCTGCGGAACAGCCTCCTGCTCGGCTGGCTGTTTGCGGGCGGCATGACGGGCTTCCTGCTGTTCCTGTTCTCGTCCTATGCGATCGTGGACTATCTGCTGCGCGACGTGCTGCAGCTGGCAGCGATGTTGATTGCCGCGCTCGACCACTCCGGCGAAAATCGCACCGAGAGCAGCAGCGACGTGTATTGCCGCGCGCTCCGGGGCGACCTGATGGGCAGCGAACTGGAGGCGCTCAGCCACGAGCATCAGCTGCCGCAGGAGATGGATCGCACGGTCATGCTCTTCCACATCGTGCAAACCGAAAACGAGTGCGCCTATGACCTGCTGCGGGACATTACGCCGGTGCAGGACAAGGATGTGCTGCTGAACATGGATCGTCACACCGTTGTGCTGATTAAGGAAATGACGGACGTGGAGACGATTGACGACCTGCACCAGTTTGCACAGGCGCTGCAAGAGACGCTGATGGGCGAAACGGCGCACCAGATGACCGTCGGCATCGGCAAAATGCGCCGCACCATCGACGAATTGCGCGACAGCTACAACGAAGCGCGCCGTGCTATTGAAGTCGGACGCATCTTCAAGCCGGAAGAGAGCATTTATATTTACAGCCGCCTGATTCTGGAGCGCTTCCTGATGGAGCTGCCGCAGGACATCAGCGCTTATTATCACGGGCTGCTCTTCAACCGCAAGAATCAGCGCCTGTTCAACGAGGAAATGCTCTACACGATCGAAATGTTCTTCAAGAAGGACTTGAATCTGTCCGACACGGCGCGTCAGCTTTATATTCACCGCAACACGCTGGTGTATCGGCTGGACAAGGTGCAGCGGCAGACGGGGCTGGATTTGCGCTCCTTCGACGATGCCATCACCTTCAAAATCCTGATGGAATTGAAGAAAGTCAGCGGCGATAAAGCGCCCCGGAAATAAACGATGAAGGAGAATGTTCCCATGAAAAAGAAACTTGCGCTCGTGCTGTCTCTTGTCCTGTGCTGCGCGATGCTCAGCGGCTGCACGACGCTCACCGCTCTGATGGGTAAGCAGATGGCGAATGCCACCACCGACGATACCAGCGGCGACACCGTCACGATTTCCCGCGAGGAGTATGAGAAGTACAAGCAGTTCGACAAGCTGCTGGAACTGATGGATATCGTGGACGAAGGGTACTTCGAGGACTACGACAAGCAGAGTTTGCTTGACGGCGCGGCGGACGGCCTGCTCTCCGGGCTGGGTGATCCGTACACCTTCTACTACACACCCGAAGAGTACGCCAAGCTCTGGGAGGATGACGAAGGCGAATACGCGGGTGTCGGCATCCAGATTTCCACGTCCTATCTGACGGGAATCTGCACCATCAGCCGCGTGTTCGACAACGGCCCGGCACATGAGGCAGGCGTCCGCAAGGGCGATATCCTCTACAAGGTGGAGGATTTGTATGTCAACTCCAGCACCATTAACGATGCGGTAGATATCATGCGCGGCACGCCGGGCACGGATGTGCACGTCACGTTCCTGCGTGGTACGGAAGAAATGGCGTACACGCTCACGCGCGCGAACATTAACGTCAACCGCATTGATTCCATGATGCTGACCGACGAAATCGGCTACATTTATCTCTACGACTTTGCAGGCGACTGCGCTGAAAAGTTTGAAACAACCGTTAATAAAATGGTGGAGAACGGCACAAAGGGCTTGATTATCGACCTGCGCGACAACCCCGGTGGCTGGGTGAACGACGCGCAGAGCATCGCCGATATCTTCCTTGACAAGGGGACGCTGTGCTATTTGCAGTACAAGAACGGTGAACGCTACTACTACCGCACAAAGGACGGCAAGGTGGAGATGCAGCTGGTGATCCTTGTCAACGAGAACAGCGCATCGTCCTCCGAAATCCTCACCGGCGCACTGCGTGACCGCGCGAACGCGACCGTTGTCGGCAAAAAGACCTACGGCAAGGGCATCGTGCAGTCGGTTGTGCCGCTCTCCGACGGTTCTGGAATGCAGATTACCGTCGCACAGTACTACACGCCCAACGGCTACGCGGTGCACAAGCAGGGCATCACGCCGGACGTGGAAGTGGACGGAGACAACGGCATGTACGAGTTGGGTGACCTGACCGACGCACAGCTTGCAAAAGCGCTGGAGGTCATGCAGGAAAAGCTCGCGGAAACGAAATAATCACCAAAAGCCGGGGGAGCACAAACGCTGTCCCGGCTTTTTGCATACGAAAAAAGCGCTGGAACGTACATTCCAACGCCTTTTTGCGTTTGAGAGACGAATTAGTCCTCGTCCTCTTCCGCATTCTGTTCTTGGAAAATTTCAAAGACGGCGTTCAGCACGTCCTCGTCCTCCACACCGGAGTAGGTTTCTTCGTCGCCTTCGCGAATGACCTTGAGAATCACCACTTCGTCCTGCTCGTCGTCATCCTCAATTTCTTCATCGTCCAGCGGAATCATCACCATGTAGTCGTCGTTGTTGTACTCGACCACGTCCAGCAGCAGGAACTCCACATCGTTGCCGTTTTCATCGGTCAGCGTGATGATGTCCTCGTCCTGAATTTCGCTCATCGTCAGCCTCCTGCGTCACTCCGCGTCGGTGAACATGCTGTCGTCGCCCTCGTCGCCGTCGGCGAAGTTGTAGTCGTCGGCAAACATCTGCTTAAATTCCTCGAAGATGGCATCGGTGATGCTGTCATCTTCTTCCGGAACAAATTCTTCCGTTTCGTCATCGACGATTTCAGAGCGGAGAATTACGACCTCGTCGTCATTTTCATCCTGCGGGACCAGCACCACATACTCGTTGTCGCCATGTTCCATGCGGGCGGCGATGTCATAGAGATATTCCGTGCCGTCCTCGTCGGTCATCACGACCACGTCCAGATCATCTTCATCCTGCACGTCCTGCGGATTCAGTTCAGGGGTGTTGGGGGTATCAGTCATGATAGCTGCCTCCTTCAATTGCACTTAGGAACCTCCCACATTGTAGCACATCGGGCGCGCTTGTGCAAGCGTTTCCGGCGTTGACAGGCGGAAAATTTTATGATATTATCGGGAAAACGCGGAAAGGGAGATTGGCGAATGATACCAGCGGCGATTCAGGCGCTTCTGCCCCAACATCCGGGCGAAGAGAACCGCATCGGGCATTCGGGCGCGCAGGTGGTGATGTATGAGGACTGTGTGCTGAAAGTGCAGCCAGACACGGGAAATGCGGCGAATGAGGGCATCATGCTGCGGTTTTTGAAGGGGCGGCTGCCCGTGCCGGAGGTGCTGGCGGAGGCGGTGCAGGGTGGAATGCGCTATCTGCTGATGACGCGCCTTCGCGGGCGGATGCTCTGCGACGAAGCGTTTCTGGACAATCAGCCGCTGCTGGCGCGCCGGATGGCGGATGCCGCGGAGATGCTCTGGAATGTCGACATTGCGGGCTGTCCCTGCTCCTATGTGCTGGACGACGTCCTGCAAAAGGCGGAAGCAGACATCGCCGCTGGGCGCGTTACCATTGACACCGCGAATCAGCCGGAAACATACGGCGCAGGCGGATTTGCATCGCCGGAAGCGCTGCTGGCGTGGCTGAAAGCGAACCGTCCGCCGGAAACGCTTGTGCTGTCTCATGGTGACTTCTGCCTGCCGAACATTCTCGCGGACGAAAAGGGGATTGTCGGCTTCCTTGATTTGGGGCAGGCGGGCTGTGCCGACCGATGGCGCGACCTCGACCAAGGCTTATGGAGCATGTGGGCGAATACGACCGGGCTTTTTGGCGGAAAGGCGCGCCCGTTTGACCGAAACGCCCTCTTTTCCGCGCTGAATCTCCCCCTTGATGAGGAAAAACTGCGCTACTACTCGCTTTTGAGCGAACTTTGCCCCTGAAAAAACGCCGCTCACTGCCATTGTCAAGCAGTGAACGGCGTTTTGTCATCAGCGGATAACAAGTTCCATCGGGTAGTGGTCAGAGCCGCGGATTCTGGGGTGTGCGTTCGCATCGACTATGCGCTCCACCATGCGTTCGGACACAAGAAAGTAATCCAGCCCGCCCGCGCGAATGCCCTTGCGATAGGCGAATGCACCGGGCGCGGTGTCCGGATGAACGTGGCGATAGGCATCAACGAAGCCGCTTTGCAGAAGCGCCGCCATCCCGCTGCGTTCCTCGCGCGTGAAGCCCGGAACGTGCATTCCCTGCGACTTTCCGGCTAAATCCGCATCGTTGTAGGCGGCATTCAAGTCCCCGCAGAGAATGACGGGTTTCTGCGCATCAAGCGCCTGCAAATGACGAAGCAGCGCGTCATTCCACGCGACACGCTCTGGCAGGCGGCTCAAATCCGCCGCGACGTTCGGCGCGTAGGCGTTCATAAGGTAAAAGTCACCCAAATCCGCCGTAATCACACGCCCTTGCGTATCCGTTTCATCCTCGCACAAGCCGAAGCGAGAGGATACAGGCGTTCGCAGTGTCAGCATCGCTGTGCCGGAATAGCCGGGGCGGTCGGCGTAATTCCAAATGCCTGTAAAACCCGGCAAATCCAGCTCACCTTGACCAGCCTGCAACTTCGTCTCCTGCAGGCAGTAAACATCCGCGTCCAGCCGCGCGAAAGCATCCAGCAGCGTCCGGTTCATCAGCGACCGAAAGCCATTGATATTCCACGAAATCAGCTTCATTTCTGCTCCTTACCGGTATCCCAGCGCGTCCCACTCCGGCGGGTCGGTGCTGTCGCGCCCCGTGTAGCATTCCGGGAAGAGCGCCGCCGTCGAGTATGGCTCATCCGCCGCGTACAGGTGCGAAAGGTCGCCTGACTGCATACAGCGGAACACGACCTCGCCCTTGACGCGCTCTTCCGTCACCAGCGTGGTCACGCTGGACGGCTGCGTGCAGAAGCCGTGCCACAGCAGCATTGGCGACAAGCCCAGCAAGTGCCCGATGCACGCCATCATGATGCCAAAGTGGCAGAACAGCACAATCGTGTCCGGCTGGTTGTTGTCGCAGCGGTACAGATGTCCGTCGCGAATCATACCGTAGCGTGACAGCAGCGCATCCATGCCCGCCTGCGTTTCACGCCAAATCGCATCGACCGTGCCGACGCGGAACAGTTCATCCTCCGTCCAGTGATTCACGTCGTACAGCAGCGGATGCCCCTGCCACAGCCGCGGCTTGTAGTCCCACGGAATCCGCTCTGCGCCCGTTTCCGGGTCGATGCTCCGCCCGCGGAACTCCGCCAGCCACGGCAGCGTTTCCGCCGTGCGGTGCGTGCGCTCCAAGGTGTACCGCGCGGTTTCCTGCGCACGCCCCAGCGGGGAGGCGTAGAAGTCCCGCACGTCGAGTTTTGCCAGCCGAAGCGACAGCAGCTGCGCCTCCCGATGCCCTTTCAAGGTCAGCGAATCGTGCTTGTAGTCCGGTTCAGCATGGCGGACAAACATCAGTTTCATCGTTTTGCACCTCATACTATTTCAAAATGAGAATGCGCCAAGATGCGCCGCGAGTTTTTCGTTCTGGCTAACGGGAGTGAAATGCAGCGTAGCAGCGCTACGCTAAATGGAACGACCGGACGCCAGAGCGGAAAAGACGCAAGCAGATGGCACAGGTGAATTTGGAAATAGTATTAATCAAAAATCTGGAAGATGCCGCATTTGAGGTACTGCGTTTCCGGCGCGGCAGGCAGAATCGGATGGTCGCGCCCCTGCGTGCGGTACTCGACCTGTCGCAGCTGCACATGCGCATCGTGCGCCGCATCGCGGACAATATGCATGAACGCATCCGGCAGAATGTGCTGCGAGCAGGAGCAGGTAATCAGGTAGCCGCCGGGCTTGACCATCTTCATCGCACGCAGGTTGATTTCTTTGTAACCCCGCGTCGCCGCTTCGATGGCGCTGCGCGTCTTGGTGAACGCGGGCGGGTCGAGAATCACCACGTCATACTTGACACCCGCGCGGCTCTGCTCCGCCAGCAGGTCAAACGCATTTGCTTCGACGAAGTGGACGACATTCTCCAGCCCGTTCAGGCGCGCGTTTTCCGTCGCGAATTCGCAGGCGAAAGCGGAAATATCCACGCCCGTGACTTCCTTCGCACCGTAATGCCCCGCATGAAGCGCGAAACTGCCCGTGTGCGTGAAGCAGTCCAGTACGGTCTTTCCCTTGACGAACGGTGCAATCGCGGCGCGGTTCTCCTTCTGATCGAGGAAGAAGCCCGTCTTCTGCCCTTCCTTGACATCCACCCAGAAGTGGACGCCGTTCTCCACCATCTCCACGCGGTCGGGAACTGTGCCGTACATCACGCCTGTCAGCTGCTCCAAGCCCTCCAAGCGGCGAACCGGCACGTCGCTGCGTTCATAGATGCCCTGTGGATGCACTTCTTCCACCAGCGCGTCCACCACATCCTGCTTGAAGCGCTCCATGCCCAGCGCCAGGCATTGCAGCACCAATACATTGCCGAAGCTGTCCACAATCAGCGCGGGCAGGCGGTCGCTCTCCGCGAAAATCAATCGGCAGGAGCGCAAGTCCGCGAACGTGCGCCGGTAATCAACAGCTTCCTTGACACGGCGGAAGATGAACGCGCGGTCAATCGGCTCGTCGTGCAGGCTCATGATGCGCAGGGAAATCTGGCTCTGCGGATTGTAAAACGCCTTCGCCAGAAATTTGCCCTTGCTGGAATACACCGATACGATGTCGCCGGGGGTGAAATCGCCCTCAACGCGCGCAATATCGCTGCGGAACACCCATGGATGCCCGCCGTAAACCCGTTTTTCTTTGCCGGGGATGAGAATCGCATTGGCCATATGCCAGCCTCCTTATGCCTGATGCGCCGCCGCTGCGCCGATGAACGCCGCGAACAGCGGATGCGCCTTGTTGGGGCGGGAAAGGAACTCCGGATGATAAATTGTGCCGATATAGAACGGATGCGCCGGAATCTCGAATACCTCCGGGTAATTTCCGTCCGCGCTGAAGCCGACGAAATCCACGCCGACCTCGTGCAGCGGCGCAAGGAACGCATCATCCACCTCGTAACGGTTGCCGTGGCGTTCGTGCACCATCGTCAGACCGTAGATGGCCGCGGTGCGGCTGCCCTCGGTCAGCACGACATCCATGCCGCCCATGCGCGCATTCTGCCGGCCGTCGTTCTCGTCCACGCGGTCGCGCGGAATCGCCACCACCGCCGGGTTCGCCAGCCGATTGACTTCCGTCGAGTTCGCGTCCGGCAGCGACAAAAGCGACCGAACTGCTTCCACCACGCCAAGCTGCATTCCGTAGCCAATCATCAGGCAGGGGATACCCTTCGTGCGCGCGAAGTTCGCCGCCGCCATCATCCCCTCCGCGCCACGGTGCCCGAAGCCGCCGGGGAGGATGATGCCGTGATAGCTGCCCAGCCGTTCCGCGGCGTTCGCTGCCGTCAGCTCGTCCGAGGAGATATAGTCCACATACACCGCCGCGAGGTTTGCGATGCCCGCGTGCACCAGCGCTTCGTGCACAGACAGGTACGCATCATGCACGGCAACGTACTTGCCGACCAGCGCGATATGCACTTCTTGCGTCGGCGCGTCATAGCGGGCGACCATGTTTGTCCACTCGGTCAAATCCGCCGGGGGATTGTCAAGCTTCAGCGTTTTCAGCACCATGCCCGCCAAACCTTCTTTTTCCAGATTCAGCGGCACTTCAAACAGTGTGGACGCATCCCGGTTCTGCACCACGTTACCCACCGGCACATTGCAGAACAGCGCGATTTTGTCCTTTGCGGACTGGCTGATGTTCACCTCTGTGCGGCAGACGATAACATCCGGCTGAATGCCGATGGCGCGCAGGGCCTTGACAGAGTGCTGCGTCGGCTTCGTTTTCATTTCGCCCGCAACAGACAAATACGG
>OLYA01001174.1_pt1 | contig 10903 bp, 5 predicted proteins | sample 1674361 | NCBI WGS metagenome assembly OLYA01 (sample SAMEA103958165, study PRJEB25191) | human gut metagenome | biome: human-associated habitat [ENVO:00009003]; feature: intestine environment [ENVO:2100002]; material: feces | place: Germany | collected 2013/2015
GCAGGCTGGACTGGAACCAGCCGCGGAACTGGTCGCCGCCTTCCATATACATATCAGCCGGGAAGCGCAGCTCGGGGCGCTCCTCCAGCACAGCGGCGTGGGTGGAGCCGGAGTCGAACCAGACGTCCATGATGTCGGTGTCCTTGGTCCACTCAGAAGCACCGCACTTTTCGCACACTTCGCCTGCAGGGATGATCTGCTCGGCTTCGTACTTATACCATGCATCGGAACCTTCCTTGCGGAACAGGTCGCTGACAGCCTTGATGGTGGCATCGGTGATGTGGTAGGTGCCGCACTTCTTGCAATAGAATGCGGGAATGGGCACGCCCCAGGTGCGCTGGCGGCTGATGCACCAGTCGTTGCGGTCGCGCACCATGCCCTTCATGCGGTCATGGCCCCAATCCGGCATCCAGGTAACGGTGTCGATGGCCTTATAGACATCCTCGCGGAACTTTGCGATGGAGCAGAACCACTGTTCCGTTGCACGGAAGATGATGGGGTGATGGCAGCGCCAGCAGTGCGGGTACTGATGCTTGATGTGCACCTGACCCATGACAGCACCGGACTCGGTCAAATCGGCCAGAATGGTCTTGTTGGCAGCCCACACGCGCTGACCCGCATACTTGCCGGCCAGCTCGGTCAGATAGCCGCCATCGTCCACGGGGACGGTGATGGGCACCTGCGGATACTTCTGGCAGACGTTGAAGTCGTCCACGCCGTGGCCGCCTGCGGTATGGACACAGCCGGAACCGCTTTCCAGCGTGACGTGATCGCCCAGAATGACCCAGCCCTCCTTGGGCAGGTAAACGTGGTTGTAGCGCATCAGCTCGAACTCGGTACCGGGGACCGGCTCGCCCACGATCTCGTAGTTCTCGATGTGGCAGGCATCCATGACGCTCTTGACCAGTTCGGTGGCCATGATGTGGAACTCATCGCCGATCTTGACGAAGGAGTACTCGAACTGGCCGTTCAGGCAGATCGCCTCGTTAGCGGGCAGAGTCCAAGTGGTGGTGGTCCAGATGACGAAGTAGGTCTTGTCCATCGGGATGCCGTGCTTTGCCAGCACACCGTTGGGGTCCTGAGAGACGTGGAAACGCACGAAGATGGAATCGCAGTCGTCCTCGCCGTACTCGATCTCGGCCTCTGCCAGAGCCGTGCGGCAGTCCGGGCACCAGTACACGGGCTTCAGGCCCTTGTAGATGTAGCCTTTCTTTGCCATCTCGCCAAAGATCTCGATCTGGCGTGCCTCGAACTCAGGCTTCAGGGTCAGATACGGATGCTCGAAATCGCCGATAACGCCCAGACGCTTGAACTGGTCGCTCATGATATCGATGTGCTCGGTAGCAAACTTTTCGCAGATTTGGCGCAGTTCCAGCTTGGAAATGTCCTTCTTCTTATCACCGACGGAGGACAGAGCCTTCAGCTCGATGGGCAGGCCGTGGGTATCAAAGCCGGGCACATAGGGAGCCTGGAAACCCTCCATGTTCTTATCGCGGATAATGATATCCTTGATGATCTTGTTCAGGGCAGTACCCATGTGGATATTACCGTTTGCGTACGGAGGGCCATCGTGCAGGATGAACTGCGGCTTGCCCTCGTTGTGCTTCATGAGCTGATTGTACAGGTCGTTGTCGTCCCAATCCTTCAGCATGACCGGCTCCTTCTTGGGCAGGCCGGCACGCATTTCAAACAGGGTCTTGGGCAGGTTCAGAGTACTATCGTACTGCGATTTGTTCTTAGCCAATGGTTTACACTCTCCTCTATATTTCCTTATGGGGTTGCCTTACTCGCTGAACTTGACACCCTGAAAAGCATCGTAGTCCGGCTCGTCCGGCTTAAAATCAGCAGGAGGCGCGGGCGGCGGGTCCAGCTTGAGCTGGCTCTCATCCTTTGCCCAGAAATCCTCGCTGCTGTCAGCTGCCTTGTCGTCGTCATCTTCAACAACGGCAGCAGGTTCTGCATCTTCCTGTGCGGGCTGTGCAGGCTCTGCTTCCGGCTCCTGCACGTCCGCTGCCTGCGGCTGGGCTGCAGCGGCAGGCTCACTTTCCTCTGCAGCAGGCTCTGCCTGTTCGGCATCCTGTGCAGCCGTTTCCTTCTGGAACTCCGGCAGACGGCTCAGCGACTCCACATGGCTGCGGTACAGGTTGAGCACATCAGACTTGAAGCGGGTCACTTCCAGACGCACGCGGTCATACTCGCGTTCCTCTGCAAGGCGCTTCTCGTTTGCTTCGTTCTCAATCTCGTCTGCACGGTCGTTTGCCTTCTGCAGCAGTTCGTTGGCATCGCGGATGATATCATCACCGCGCAGATTTGCACGATGGATGATCTCTTCTGCTTTCTGGTTTGCTTCGCGGATGACATTTTCGCCCATGCGCTGTGCATTGATCAGCGCGCTCTTGAGCATTTCACCATCTGCCTCAAAGCTCTTCAGTTCATCGTGCAGCTTCTGGTTTTCAGCAGTCAGGTCCGCAATCTGCTTGCGAAGCTGTTCCGCCTGCGCATCGTCGTCCCGCAGCTGTTCTTCCACCTTATCCAGAAAACGGTCTACGTCCTCTGTGCGGTAGCCGCGGAGGTTTTTCTCAAATTGCACAGAACGGACATCCTGCGGAGTCAGCATAGTCATTTCCTCCCGTTGCTTTTAATATTGAAAAAATTCGATGATCGACCGATCTTTTCTGCTTTTGCCGGGCAGTGCAGTCAGGTTGAAGCGGCCCTTGCCGCGCACCGTGAACACATCGCCCTCATATACCTGCGCATGAGGTTTATCCGCCGGCAGGTGGTTGATCTCCACCCTGCCCGCCTCGATCAGTTCCGAAGCCTGTCCTCGGCTGCAGTGCAGCATAGCTGCCAGCACAGCGTCCAGCCGCAGGGACGATACCGTTGCACTGTGCATCTCACGCTCCGCCTGCGGAAACTGCGGCACCTCATCCAGCGTCAGCAGTTCCGTGGTCAGCTCCGTGTGTCCAGCCTGAAACAGTTCCCGGCAGATCAGCTGTGCTGCCGGTTCCAGCGCAAACACATAAGCTGTGCCCGGCTGATCCTCCGGCAGAACGATATCTCCCAGCGCCTCGCGCCGCAGCTCAAGGCCCATCAGACTGCCCAGGTAATCCTTGTGGGCGGGCAGCGCAGCCCCCGCCTGTGCACGGCATTGCAGCCGCACACAGCAGATGGGTGCTTCGCCGCAGCTGTACTCCGGCTCGATACAGAGCACCCTGCGCTCCGCATTCAGCCAGCCGCCCTCAAACCGGAAGCCCTCCTGCACACCGGCACGGCCCAGTGCCGCGCGGGCCAAGTCCTGCTCGCGGTCACTCAGGAAAGCCGAATACCGCGCAATGTCCCGGGAAAAGGCCGTGTGGGCCAAGTCCTCGATATGGCGCATGAGATAGCGTTCTTCATCGGTACGCGCAGGGATGAACCCGCGCGCCGCCTTGGGCTGCGGATCAATAGAACGCGCCATTGTTCTCCAGCTCGTCCAGCAGATCACCCATGATATCCACGTTGTACGGAGTGATGATGAAGGTGCTGTTGGCCACGCGCTTGATCTGGCCATTGTTTGCATATGCAACACCGGACAGGAAATCCACCAGACGGCGGGACACTTCCTTGTTGGTGGACTCCAGATTGAGCACCACGGTGCGCTTGTTGTTCAGGTGGTCAGCAATGGTACTGGCATCCTCAAAACGCTCAGGCTTGACCAGAACGACCTTGAGCTGAGTGGTGGCATTGATGTTGACCACCTTGCCGTTCTTCTTGGCACCCTCAACAGGCTCTTCATTTTCGTCGTCAGCACCAAGGCCGATGCCATTGTTATTGTTTACCATCTGGGGGCCATCGTCAATGTACTGATCCTCGTAATCGTCTTCCTGGTCAAACAGACCTTTCTTAATGCTGTCAAGCAAAGACATACAATCTGCTCCTTTCATTCGGGCAGCATGGCGCTGCCTGGCGTTCTTTGCAAATAGATGCAAATAATAGCTTTATCTATTATCGGATTTTTTGCCTCAGATGTCAATAACTACAAAAGCTTTCCATCATACAAATTTTGTCCGGAAACGATTATTTCGTCATAAAGCCTCACCTTGCTGACCGAGCCCTCGGTCCCTTCGGGCAAAACAAGGATGTAATCGCCGTCCGTGATGAGGGGATGGTCTGCGTCCACCGGGTCGATCCGGCAGAAGCGGGCAATGTTGCCAAGTTTCACGTACACACCGGGAATGTAGTTTTCGCCCTGCGTTTGTGCCTCGGTGCCATCCTCTTTTAAATAGTGCACAGCCGCAGCAGGCACTCGCAGGCCGCTGCGCTCTCCTACCGAGATGCGTGCTGCAGCCCGGTTCAGGCAAAGCACATCGCCGTTGATGGAGTTGCAGGCAAGCACAAAGCGGGCAAGGCCGCTGTCCTGATCGATCTCCACCTCGGTGACGGTGGCCTTGAGGCTGTTCTCCACCTGACCCGGGAAGCTGATCTCCACCGCTGTGCTCAGCGGCTTGCCGTTCTGACCCAGCAGCTTTTCGCCCTGCTTTGCAGTGCACACGCCCACATAGCGCCATGTGAACCCTGCCACGATCTTACCGGCGCAGCCGTCCAGTGCCAGCACTGGGTCGGACTGCAGATAGCCCTGCAGCTCCTGTGCGTTCAGTGCAAGGATATCATCGGCACTGGCATTGAGCCGTCCGCTGCTGGAAGAGCGCACAAAATAGCCGGTCTGCGATGCAGTGATCTGCGCCGGGCTGCCCAGCTGCGCCTGCACGCTCTGGGACTGCTGGACCAGCGCAGTGATCTGATCGGTAAAGTTTGCAGCTTCGCCCGTTACCACCCAGAGCTTGTTCTGGGCCAGCAGGTAGGCATTGGCATCATCATCCACCGCTTCATAATCGCTGTCGTCCAGCGTATCCAGCAGGTCATACAGCGCAGAAGAACGTTCTTTTAAAAGGGTATCCAGCTGCAGCGCAGAAGTGTTCTGCGATTTCTGCAGCAGGTCGATCTGATCATTCAGCTGATTCAGTTGCAGGCGCAGCGAAGCCTGCGAAGCGTTGCTGTACACCTCTGCCACTGCGGTGCCCGCTGAAACGCGCTCGCCGTCGGCAGCAAGATATCCAAGGTTTCCGCTGCCTGCCACATAGCTTTCGTCGAACAGCAGAACTCCGTCGGCTTCCACCGTATCCGAAATGACCGCAGGCAGCGCAGTCTCATAAACATTCTGCGGGAACAGGATATGTGCGGCCTGATACACCACATAAATTGCTGCCAGCAGCAGAAATGCGATCAGCACGCCTGCCAGAGTGGTAAGCACATGCGGCGCATGGCGTTCCTTCTGGGTCTCATCCGGCATATCGATCATCCTTTCGCTAAAAATTCGCTAGTTTTGCGGATGGCAGTCTGCACTGCATCCGGTGCACCGGCATCCAGCCAGACCACACCGTCCATATGGCGGAACCAGGTTAACTGGCGCTTGGCATAGTTGCGGGACGCCTGCTTGAGCTTTTCCGTGCAGGCTTCCAGTGGAGCCGTCTGCTCAAAATACGGAAAGAACTCCTTGTATCCGATGGCCTGCGCTGCCGTGCGGAAGCTTTCCCGGTTCTGCCAGACATGCTCCGCTTCCTTTATAAGGCCCGCTTCCAGCATTTTGTCCACACGCAGGTCAATGCGGCGGTAAAGTACCGCGCGTTCTGGGAAATCCAGACCGAGGATCAGGCTGCGGTAGGGCCGCTCCGGTGGGAGAGACTCCGCCTTCTGTTCGCTCAGCTTTTTGCCGGTGGCACGATAATGTTCGAGTGCGCGCAGCACCCGCACCTGATTGTTCGGGTGGATAGCCGCAGCAGCTTCCGGGTCGGCCTGCTTCAGTTCTTCGTACATGGCAGCACCGCCTTTTGCAGCCAGTTCCACCGCCAGCTGCTCCCGCAGACCGGCAGGTGCTTTTTCCTCTGTAAAGCGCACCCCATACAGAAAGCTCTGAACATACAGCCCTGTGCCACCCACAAGGATGGGCAGCTTCTTCCGGGCAGAGATCTCTTCTTCCAGCTTTCCGGCCATGGCGGTAAAGTCTGCCACGCTGAAAGCCTTGTCCGGTGTAAGGATATCCACGCCGTGATGCGGGATACCGCAGGTCTCCTCCGTTGTCACCTTTGCCGTGCCTATGTCCAGACCTTTATAGATCTGCATGGAATCACAGCTGATGACCTCGCCGGAAAAATGTTTTGCAAGTTCTACGCCCAGCGCTGTCTTTCCGGTTGCGGTAGGGCCGACGACGGCCACCACGGGATGTTTATACGATGCGTCCAAACTGCTTTTCCAGCTCCTTCCGGGTCAATTTGAGTACGCAGGGGCGGCCATGCGGGCAGAACGGCGGCACCTCGCCGGAAAGGATCTTTTCGGCCAGCGCCAGCAGTTCCTGCGGCGAGGACTTGTCCCCCGCCTTGATGGCTGCACGGCAGGAGATAGAATGCAGCACCCACTCGGTGTGCTCGTTCAGCGCATCATGGCCGCCCTTGAGCAGCTTATTTGCGATCTCCACAAGCAGGCTTTCGGCATTCTGCGGCTCCACATCTGCGGGCACCGCGCGCAGCACCACGGTATTGCCGCCAAAGTCCGCAATCTCAAGGCCCGCATTTTCCAGCAGAGGAATGTTATCCAGCAGGGCCTGCTTTTCCTCCGCAGCAAGGTCGATGGCAGCAGGCTCCAGCAGCATCTGGCTGGGCACATTGCCGTAGTTCGCGGCCAGTTTTTCGTACAGCTGGCGCTCGTGGGCAGCGTGTTTATCGATCAGGCACAGCTCGTCGCCGCGTTCTGCAAGGATATATGTTCTGAACACCTCGCCCACATAGCGCAGCGGCTCCGGCTGATCCGCCGTCGGATCAAAGTTCATCTGCTCCGGCTCGGCCAGTACAGTTTCCTGTTCTGCCGCTTCCGGCGCATCCGGTTCTGTTTCTGCACAGGGTGCACTCTCAGGTTCTTCCTTTGGTGCTTCCTGCGCAGGGTTCCACGCTGCCATATGGTCCTGAGACGAATGCAGTTTTGTCTCACCAAATTCCGGTTCCACATCCAGCTGCGTTTCACTTGCCGCCGCACGGAACGGCTCTGGTGCCTTTGTCGTTTCCAGCTTCGGGCTGTGAAGGGTCACGAACGGATCCAGCATATCCTCGTTCTGAGCACTGCCTTTCCAGCGCGGCACACTGGGTGCTGTCGGTATTTGCATTGCAGCAGCCGGGGCAGGCTGCTGCGGTGCTGCGGCGGGTTTTGCCGGTTCCCAGTGCTGCTGTGGCAGAACGCCTGGGTCTGCCTGCCCCCGAATGATCGCAGAAAGGCCTGTAAAGTTATTATTCTTTACATCATTTTTGATTATATCAGTGTCTTTTTTTGAATTTCCAGCTTTTTCTTCTTTGTCTGCTTCAAAGGTAAAAAGCCGTTCGCCAGTGCCGGGCTGAGCCAATGCCAGCTTGACGGCATGATACACCACATCAAAAACATCATTTTCGCGGGCAAAGCGGGCTTCGATCTTGGCCGGATGCACATTGACATCCACAAGGTCGGCCGGCATTTCCAGCAGCAGAATGCCGCCCGGGAACTTGCCCTGCATCATGGTACCCTTGAACGCCATCTCCATACCGGCCATCATGGTGCGGTTGCGCACATAGCGGCCATTGATGTAAAAATGCTGCATACTTCGGCTGGCGCGGCAGCTTTTGGGCGGGGTGACCAGACCGGTGATGCGGTACACGCCCTCCTGATTTTTCAGCTCAATGAGGTCCCGGCTGAACTCCCGGCCCAGCACCGCATAGGCTGCACCACGCAGCTGGCCGTCGCCGGGCGTGACATACTGCAGCTTGCCCTCACGGATGAACTTGACGCTGACTTCCGGGTGGCTGAGCGCTACATGGGTAACTGTATCCGACACAAAGGTGCCCTCGGAGGAGTCCTTTTTGAGGAACTTCATGCGGGCAGGCGTGTTGTAAAACAGATCCTTTACCCGGATGGTGGTGCCCACAGCTCTGGCACCCGGCTCACGGGAGACCTCTTCCCCGCCCTCAATGCGGTAGACCGTGGCAAACTCGTCCACCTCGGTTCGGGTGGTCAGCTCTACACGGGCCACGCTGGCAATGGATGCCAGTGCTTCACCGCGGAAGCCAAGCGTATGGATGTTGGTCAGATCGTCCGGTGTTTCAATTTTGCTGGTGGCGTGGCGGATAAACGCCGTGGAGATATATTCTGCCTCGATGCCGGTGCCGTTATCGCTGATCTCGATCAGCTTGACGCCGCCGGATTCAATGCTGACGGTCACCTGCGTGGCACCGGCATCAATGGAGTTTTCCAGCAGCTCCTTAACAACGGATGCCGGACGCTCGACCACCTCACCGGCTGCGATCAGCTCGGCTGTGTGCTTATCCAGAACATGGATCACTGCCATGGTGTTTTCCCTCCTTGTATGGTCTGGGTCAGGTAGAGCAGTTTCATCTGTTCAGGCTGCCCTTCAGGGTCTTTTTCAGCTCGTAGAGGAAGTTCAAAGCCTCAATGGGGGTGAGTGTTTCCACATCCAGAGCTTCCAGCTTGTCCATCATCTCGCTGGGCACAGCCGGAGAGTTATACTCCTGCAGGGCATCAAAATCCATCTGCTCTACTTTATTTTTAGGTGCAGTTGCTTCCAGCGTGCGCAGCACCTCATGGGCGCGGCGGGTCACACTGCCGGGCAGGCCTGCCAGCTTTGCCACCTCGATGCCGTAGCTGTCATCCGCCGGGCCGCGCACGATGCGGCGCAGGAAGGTGATGTCCTCGCCGCGTTTTTTTACTGCAATATTGTAGTTTTTTACGCCGTCCACGCCGCCTTCCAGCTCGGTCAGCTCGTGGTAGTGGGTGGCAAACAGAGTCTTGCAGCCAAGGCCCTTGGCGGGGTCTGCAATGTGCTCCACTACGGCGCGGGCAATGCTCATACCGTCAAAGGTGGAAGTGCCGCGGCCGATCTCGTCCAGCACCACAAGGCTTTTGGCGGTGGCATTTTTCAGGATCTCCGCTACCTCGGTCATCTCCACCATAAAGGTGGACTGACCGGCAGACAGGTCGTCCGACGCACCGATGCGAGTGAAAATGGCATCCACCACACCCACATGGCAGCTGGAAGCCGGTACAAAGGAGCCGATCTGCGCCATCAGCGCGATCAGTGCATTCTGGCGCATGTACGTGGATTTACCTGCCATGTTGGGGCCGGTGATGATCAGGCAGCGGTCTGCACCACAGTTCAGGGTGGTATCATTGGGTACAAACATGCTGCCTTTCAGCATCTGCTCCACCACAGGGTGACGGCCCTCGGTGATGGTCAGCTCGTCACTGTCGTCCACGATGGGACGGCAGTAGTTGTTTTCCGCTGCCACCTGCGCCAGCGCCGTGAGCACATCCAGCTGGGCCACCGCATTGGCCGTGCGCTGGATGCGGTCCAGCTGAGCGCTGATGTTTTCCAGCAGTTCGCTGAACAGGCGGTGCTCCAGCGTGATGAGCCGTTCGTGGGCACCTAAGATCTTGCTTTCCAGCTCTTTCAGTTCCTGCGTGATGTAGCGTTCGCCGGATGTCAGGGTCTGTTTGCGGATGTAGGTCTCCGGCACCATGTTCTTATAGGAGTTGCTTACCTCGATGAAGTAGCCAAACACATGGTTATAGCCGATCTTCAGCTTGGGGATGCCGGTCTCCTGCCGCAGGCGGGCTTCCAGCTGCGCCAGAACGCCCTTGGTATTGTCGCGGATGGAACGCAGCTCGTCCACCTCGGCATGGTAGCCTTTGGCAATGACACCGCCATCCTTGAGGGTAGAGGGCGCTTCCGGGTCCACCGCCGCATAAATACGGGCCTTGATGTCCTCCAACGGATCGATCTGTACTGCCAGTTCAGCAAGCTCCGGGCAGCCGCAGGCCTCAGCCAGCCTGCGCAGGCCGGGCAGCCGGTCGCAGGTCTGGGCCAGCGTATAGATCTCCTTGGGTGTGGCAGAGCCGTAAACCGTGCGGGTCATCAGGCGTTCCATATCCGCAATGTAACCCAGCTCTTCGGTCAGGTCGCCGCGGGCCATGGTCTGCTTGACAAGGCTCTCCACAGCGTTCAGGCGGTGGTTGATGAGTGCACTGGAAATAAGCGGCTGCTCGATCCAGCTGCGCAGCATACGCTTGCCCATGGATGTACTGGTCTTATCCAGCACCCAGAGCAGCGTGCCCCGCTTTTCGCGGCCGCGCAGCGTCTCGGTCAGCTCCAGATTGGCGCGGGTCACGGGCGAAAGACGCATGAACTGGGCCTTATTATAGGTTATGACTGTTTTCAGACGTTCCACGCCCTTGATCTGGGTATCGTGCAGATATTCCAGCAGTGCCGCCATGGCAAAGCGCACAAGGCCGTCCGCTGCAATGCCGGTGGTCTGCGCCCAGTCGCGGCCAAACTGGTTTTCCAGCGATGCCGCCACAAGGCCCGGTGCATAGCGCTCCTCTTCGATCAGCTCCACCGAACAAGTCATATTCTTTTTGATGTACGCCGTCACCTCGCGGCAGTCCAGCAGACCCGGATTCATCAGCACTTCGCTGGGATGGTAGCGGCACAGCTCCGTAATGACCGCCGGGGCGATCTTGTCTGCATTCAGCTCTGTGATATGGGCCGTACCGGTAGAGACATCCGCAAAGCACAAACCTGCTTTCTTTCCTTTGAGGAAGATACTGGCAATGTAGTTATTGCGGTCATCCTGCAGCATACTGCTCTCAATGACCGTGCCGGGTGTGACCACGCGGATGATGTCCCGCTTGACAAGGCCCTTGGCCTTGGCCGGGTCTTCCACCTGCTCACAGATGGCTACTTTGTAGCCCTTGGCGATCAGACGCGCCACATAGCCCTCGTAGCTGTGGAAGGGCACGCCGCACATGGGGGCCCGCTCTTCCAGCCCGCACT
>OLYA01001177.1_pt1 | contig 10885 bp, 8 predicted proteins | sample 1674361 | NCBI WGS metagenome assembly OLYA01 (sample SAMEA103958165, study PRJEB25191) | human gut metagenome | biome: human-associated habitat [ENVO:00009003]; feature: intestine environment [ENVO:2100002]; material: feces | place: Germany | collected 2013/2015
CCGGGTTCACCTTGCCGTCCTTCCCGGCGGGGGTGGTCATGACGATCTCGGACACGCCTGCCACCTTGGCGGGGATCACATCCATAAGCACGGTGGAGGGGTAAGCCGCCGTGCCGCCGGGCACATACACGCCCGCCTTTTCAATGGGGGTGTACTTCTGCCCCAGCACGATGCCGGGCTTATCGTTCACCACAAAGTTCTTGTGCACCTGCTGGCGGTGGAAGTTCTCGATGTTGGCCGCCGCCTGCCGCAGGGTCTCGAGGAAATAGGGGTCCATGCCCGCAAAAGCCTCGTCGATCTCTTCCTGTGTGACCTGCAGGTTTTCAATGACAGCCCCGTCAAATTTCAGGGCGTAGTCCTTCAGGGCCTCGTCACCCCGGGCACGCACATCGGCAATGATGCCGTCCACCACGTCCTCCACGTTCTTCTCGGCGCGGATGTCGCGGTTCAGGATCTCTTCGGGCTTCAGCTCGTCGAAGTTGTACAGCTTGATCATTTTGCTTCCTCCTTGTTCTGCAGCTGCGCCCGCAGCTTTTCCAGCATGGTGTCCATTTCAGCGTGCTTGAACTGGTAGCTCGCCTTGTTGGCAATGAACCGGGCCGAGATGGGCAAAAATTCGGTGACCACCTTCAGGCCGTTCTCCCGCAGGGTGGTGCCGGTCTCCACGATATCCACAATGACATCCGACAGGCCCAAAATCGGGGCCAGCTCGATGGAGCCGTTCAGCTTGATGATGTCGATGTCCCGCCCCTGCGAGGCGTAGTAGGCTTTTGCAATGTTGACGAATTTGGTGGCTACCCGCACCGGGCGGCTGGGGTCGTCCTGATAATCGGCCGGGGCCGCCACGCACATGCGGCATTTGCCAAGGCCGGTGTCCAGCAGCTCGTACACGTCGGCTTCCGCCTCGGTGAGGATGTCCTTGCCCACGATGCCCACATCCGCCGCGCCGTGTTCGACGTAGATGGCCACATCGCTGGGCTTGACGAGGAAGTAGCGGATGCCGGCCGCCGGGTTCTCCACCACCAGCTTGCGGGTGGCGTTGTAGTCCTCCGGGCAGCCGTAGCCGATGCCGGCCAGCAGATTGTAGACCTTGTCGCCCAGACGGCCCTTGGGCAGGGCCACGTTCAGCATCACCTTGTCGGTGCTGTTCTTCTGCACCGGCGGCAGGGGTGCGCTCAGGCGGTCCAGCTCGTCCAGATAGACCGCAAAGCCAATGGCACCGGCCCCGGGGGTGAACTGCTGCATCAGCAGGTCGTACCGGCCACCCTTGAGCAGGGGGCGGGGCAGGGCTTTGAGGTAGCCTTGAAAAACAAGGCCGTTGTAGTATTCCATCTCACCGGCCAGGGTCAGGTCCAGCCGGATGGCACCGCCCGCCTGTTCCAGCGGCCCGGCCAGCCCCTGCAGCTCTGCCACCGCGGCCCGCATGGCGTCGTTGCGGCACAGGGCTTCGGCACGGGGCAGGGTGTCGGCGTAGCCGCCGCAGAGGGTCAGCACCCGGCACAGGGTGTCGGCGGCGTCCTCGTCCAGCCCGGCGGCGAGGGCAGCGGCCCGCAGCTCGTGGGCGTTTTTCTGGCCCAGCTTGCGCAGCAGGCCCGCGCGGGCGTCCTCCGGCACCTGCAAAGCATCAAGCAGGCCGAACAGATAGCCCATGTGGCTCACTTCCAGCACCCAGTCGGTGCCCAGCTGTCCCAGCGACTGCGCCGCAAGACACACGGCCTGCTGCACTTCCGCTTCGCCCACACCGCCCAGAAATTCCAGACCCATCTGGCCGATCTCCTTGAAGGTGTGGCTCTCTGCCGAGGGGCGGTAGACGTTTTCGTGGTAGTAGTAGCGCAGCGTCTCGCCGGGGGCGGGCTGCGCCGTTTTGGCAATGGAGAGGGTCACGTCCGGCTTGAGAGCCAGCAGACGGCCGTCCAGGTCGGTGAAGGTGATGACCTGTTCCGACGAAAGAAAGCTACGGTTGGCCTGATACAGGCTGTACTCCTCAAACCGGCCCATGTGGTACTTGCGGCACCCTGCAGCCTCGTACAGCGCCCGCAGGGCAAAGGAGGCACGCTCCTTGGGCTGCAGCGTCGAAAGATCAAATTCCATGTCGGTTCCCCCCGTTCTTCTTACACCATCCTGCACCGGTCCTCCCGGCCGGTGGGTGCGGTGCCTTCCGCACACAATGGGCACACCCGGGTGTGTTCTGTCTTTATTTTACTTTATCTTGATAAAGTTGTAAAGCAGGAAAGTGACAGTGTTTGCAGCTCCATCTTACATTTTTTCGGTGCGTTTGTACAGAAAGGCGAAAATGTTTCACCGCCGGGCCGCAAGAGTTGACGGCGGGCGAACACAAAAAAGCCACCCGCAGTCTCCTGCGGATGGCTCAGTCAGCACATCTTAACCCAGCAGCTCCAGCACACCGGCCTTGGGGCGGGCACCCACGGCCTGACGCACCAGCTTGCCCTGCTCGAACACCAGCAGGGTGGGGATGCTCATCACCCCGAACTGTGCCGCCAGGTCCGGCTGCTCGTCCACATTCACCTTGCCCACCTTGACGTCGGTGCGCTCTTCGGCCACCTCATCCACGATGGGGCTGAGCATGCGGCAGGGGCCGCACCAGCTGGCCCAGAAATCCAGCAGCACCGGCTTGTCGCTGTGCAGCACTTCCTGCGCAAAGTTTTCGGTCGTAATGGTCACAACTGCCATATTTTATCCCTCCGTAAAAGGTGTTTGTTTTTTCTGACAGCATCAGTATACCCCGGATGCCGCATGTTTTTCCGTGACCAGGTCACATAAAAAACGCGCCGCCGGGCACTCAGGCACGGCAGCGCGCTGCAAAATCGGTTTTACTTGTTCAGCATCTCATGTGCGGTCTTGCAGATGGTGGCAGCATCCAGGCCGTACTTTGCCAGCAGGTCCCATGCGGGGCCGGAGCAGCCGAACACGTCCTGCACGCCCACGCGGCGCACGGGAGTGGGCAGCTTCTCGCTGAGGACGGCGCAGACGGCTTCGCCCAGACCGCCGATGACGTTGTGCTCCTCGGCAGTAATGACCTTGCCGCACTCCTTGGCAGCCTTGAGGACGATCTCCTCGTCCAGGGGCTTGATGGTGTGGATGTTGATGACCCGGGCGTGGATGCCCTCGGCAGCCAGCTGCTCGGCAGCCATGCGGGCTTCGTTGACCATCAGACCGGTGGCAATGATGGCAATATCGTTGCCCTCGGTCAGCTGCTCGCCCTTGCCCAGTTCAAAGTGGTAGTTGGCCTCATCGTGGAACACCGGCACAGCCAGACGGCCAAAGCGCAGGTAGACGGGGCCTTCCATGGCGTAGGCGGCGCGCACAGCGGCGCGTGCCTCGATATCGTCGGCGGGGCAGATGACGGTCATGCCGGGGATGCTGCGCATCAGGGCAAAGTCCTCGCAGCACTGGTGGGAAGCGCCGTCCTCACCCACGGAGATGCCGCCGTGGGTGGCGCCGATCTTCACGTTCAGGTGAGGGTAGCCCACAGAGTTGCGCACCTGCTCGAAGGCGCGGCCGGCTGCAAACATGGCAAAGCTGGAAACAAAGGGCACATAGCCCATGGCGGCCAGACCTGCGGCCACGCCTACCATGTTGCTCTCGGCGATGCCGCAGTCAAAGTGACGGTCCGGGTATGCCTTCTGGAATATACCGGTCTTGGTAGCGGCGGCCAGATCAGCGTCCAGCACCACCAGATCATCGTGGCCTTCCGCAGCCAGCTCCTTCAGGGTGTTGCCGTAGCTGTCGCGGGTCGCGATCTTTTTCACGTCTGCCATCTCAGTTCTCCTCCTGTTCCAGCGCGGCATAGGCGGCGTTCAGCTCGTTCATGGCCACCTGATACTCTTCGTCGTTGGGGCCCTTGCCGTGCCATGCAACGGCATTGGTCATATAGGAAACGCCGGTGCCCTTGACCGTATCCAGAATGATGCAGGTGGGCTTTTCGGTCTCGGCGTGGAAAGCCTGCACGGCGCTCTCGATCTGGTCAAAGTCGTGGCCGTTGATGGTGACCACGTTGAAGTTGAAGGCGCGCAGCTTGTCCTCCAGCGGGGCGCTGTTCATGACCGTCTCGGTGGTGCCGTCGATCTGCAGATGGTTGCGGTCCAGCATCACGCACAGGTTAGAAAGGCCGTAGTGGGCGGCAAACATAAAGGCCTCCCAGCATTCGCCCTCTTCCACCTCGCCGTCGCCCAGAATGGCGTAAACGTTCACGGCAGAGCCGGCGTGCTTTGCGCCCAGCGCCATGCCGCAGGCGGCAGAAATGCCCTGACCCAGACTGCCGGTGGACATATCCACGCCGGGCACGCTGTTCATGTTGGGGTGGCCCTGCAGGCGGCTGCCGATCTTGCGCAGGGTTTTGAGCTCCTCCACCGGGAAGAAGCCCCGCTCTGCCAGCGCGGCGTACAGCGCCGGGGCGGCATGACCCTTGGACAGCACCAGACGGTCGCGGTTCGCCATCTTGGGCTGGGCAGGGTCAATGTTCAATTCCTTAAAGTACAGATAAGACAGCACATCTGCGATGCTCAGACTGCCGCCCGGATGACCACAGCCTGCACTGTGGGTCCCCTCGATCACGCCCATGCGGATGTGGCAGGCGTGCTTTTTCAGGGTAAGTTTTTCAGCATTTGTCATGATGGTCCTCCCGTATGAACCTCAGAATTCATGCGCTCAAAAAAGCCTCTCGTCAGCGCCCCGGCGTCAAGATTGCCGCAGCGCGCTTTTTTTCAATTTTATATTATCCATTCTGCGCAAAAAGGTCAAGCTTCTTCCAGCAAAATGTACAGCCCCGGGGAAATTTTTTTGCGAATAGAGCGATTTTTGTCTATTTTGCAGACGTTCTGCCCCGCTTGACAGGGGCAAAATGGTTTGTTATACTTTTGACCATCGTTCCGGCAGGAAGCCGGACACGGGCGGGCAGCAGCCTGCCGCTTATCCCAGCAAGCAATATTTTTTTGAAACAGACGCCACGAAGGGGTCTGCCTTTGGCATGGAATGCCGGGGCAGGCTCCTTTTTATTTTGCGGCTGAAAATGGAGGGACCCTTATGAAAACCAAAAACGCTTCGCCTGTGCGGCAGCTGGTGCCGGCTGCCCTGTTTTTAGCGCTGGCCTTTGTGCTGCCCCTGCTCACCGGACAGGTACCCAAGGTGGGCAATATGCTCTGCCCGATGCACTTCCCGGTGCTGCTGTGCGGCTTTGTGCTGGGCGGCCCGTGGGGGCTGGCTGTGGGCTTTGCCGCCCCGCTGCTGCGCTCGGTGCTGTTCGGGATGCCGCCCATGTTCCCGGTGGCCATCTCCATGGCCTTTGAGCTGGCCACCTATGGGCTGGTGTCCGGGCTGCTGTGGCGCAGGGCAAAGCACAACCTGCCCGCGCTCTACGCCGTACTGCTGACCGCCATGGCGTCCGGACGCATCATCTGGGGCATCGTGCGGTTTGTGCTGGCCGGGCTGACCGGCGGCAGCTTCCCCTTCCGTGCGTTTTTGTCCGGGGCGCTGTTTACCGCCGTGCCGGGCATCGTGGCGCAGCTGGTGTTCATCCCGCTGCTGCTCACCGCCTTGCACAAGGCCGGCTTTGCGGACTGACCCCCTGCGCGCACCCTTTGTGCAAATGGACGATACTTCAGCCGGTTTTTAAGGCACTTTTTCCAAAAGAAACGGAAAACCGGAAAAATTGTGCCGTTTTGTGGCTTTCTCTTGGCAAATGTGATAAACTTGGACTAGATGCGGGCGTGTGCCGCTGTGCGCCGCCCACAATGAGTAAATGAAGAAGAGAGGTCGTTTATCGTGAAGATCATTCGTACAAAGGACTACGCTGATATGTCCCGCAAGGCAGCAAACATCATTTCTGCGCAGGTCATCATGAAGCCCGACTGCGTGCTGGGTCTGGCTACCGGCGGCACCCCCGTTGGCATCTATGAGAAGCTGGTGGAGCGGTACAACGAGGGAGATCTGGATTTTTCTGAGGTCACCTCCGTCAATCTGGACGAGTACCGCGGCCTGCCCAAGGATCACCCGGAAAGCTACTGGAGCTTTATGCACCGCAACCTGTTCGACCATGTGAACATCGCCCCCGCCCACATCAACCTGCCGGACGGCACCAACATGGACGCCGAAGCCGAGTGCAAGCGCTACGACGAGGTCATCCGCAGCGTGGGCGGCGTGGATCTGCAGCTGCTGGGCATCGGTCATGACGGTCACATCGGCTTCAACGAGCCCCACGATGCCTTTGATCTGGGCACCCACTGCGTGGATCTGGCCCAGGAGACCATCGAGGCCAACAAGCGCTTCTTTGACGGCAACGTGGATCTGGTGCCCAAGCAGGCTTACACCATGGGCATCCGCACCATCATGCAGGCACGCAAGGTGCTGATGGTGGTCAACGGCGCAGGCAAGGCCGAGATCGTCAAAAAGGCCTTCTTCGGCCCCGTCACCCCGGAGGTGCCCGCAAGCATTCTGCAGCTGCACCCGGACTTCATTCTGGTGGGCGATGAAGAGGCTCTGAGCCTGATCTGATCCTCCAAGTTTCTGAGCCGCTGCACGGCTGCCGCCGTGCAGCGGCTTTTTGTTGTCCTCTCTTTACATTCCGCCGAAAAAGCGGTATTCTTTTTCCAGAACAAACTTTCCCGGGAGGAGACCATGGATATCCGCCAGCTGCACTACTTTTTGACCCTGTGCGAAGAAATGAATTATACCCGCGCCGCACAGCGGCTGTTCCTGTCGCGGCAGGCGCTGCGCCAGAGCATCTCTGCGCTGGAAGCCGAGATGTGCGGGCCGCTGTTCATCAGCGCTCACCACAAGCTGGCGCTCACCGACCGGGGCATGAGCTTACAGCGCCATGCCGCCCCGGTGGTGGAGCAGTTCCAGCAGATGCAGGCCGCCCTGCGGGCAGAGATCCAGTCTGCCCAGCCGGTGCGCATCGGCATCAGCGTGGCGCTGGTGCCGGACTATCTGCCCGGGCTGGAGACCCAGCTGGACAAGTTCCGGCAGCAGTACCCCCATGTGGAGATGCGGTTCCGCCTGCTGGACAACGACGCCGTGGCCGATGGGGTGGAGCAGGGCGAGCTGGACGCGGGCTTGGTCATCGACCTTGGCTGCGCCGCGCCGGTGCTGGCACGCACCACCCTGCGGGCAGACCCCGCCTGCCTGCTGGTGCCACGGGGACACCCCTTCTGGGAAAAGGAGCGCATCCCGCTGGCAGAGCTGCGCGGGCAGCGGGTGCTGCTGCCCAGCCTGCGGCAGGATCTGTTCAGCCCGCTGTGGGCGGCCTGTGCCCGGGCGGGCTTTGCCCCCAATGCCGAGATCGGCCCCAGCTTTTATCAGGCCTACTATCTGGTGCAGGAGCAGCTGTGCACCTGCCTGACCCGCTACGAGCCCGGCGCGCGCCGGGAGCTGGACCGGGTGCGGGACGTGCTGCTGGAGGATATGCCCCCGCTGTGCGTGTCGCTGGTGCAGCGGCGGGACACCAGCTCTGCCTACATCGACCTGCTGCGCAGTTACCTGTTAGAGGTTCTGGGCAGCACCGCCAGCCTGCCGCCCCGCCGGGGTCGGCCCGCAAAGCCCTTCTACACCGCGCCGGTGCTTTCCAGCGCCGCCGCCAAGGCTGCCCCGGAGCATCCCGCCCCGGGCACCCAGCTGCCCTTTGCGGGCGGCAACAACTTCCGGGAGCTGGGCGGTTACCGCGCCGACGAGGGCAAGACCGTAAAGTGGGGACAGATCTACCGGGGCTTCCCCACCGGGCGGCTGACCACCGAAGCCGACCGCGCCCGGCTGGACGGGCTGGGGCTGCGGCTCATCCTTGACCTGCGCAGCGGCGCAGAGGCCGCCAAGCTGCCGGACTATGTGCCGGACGGCGCACGGCTGGTGCAGATCTGCGGCCTGCGGGACGCCACCGGGCAGGAGATCGATTTTTCGCCCAACGACATCCAGCGGCTGGTGCAGAGCGCCCCCGCCGGGATGAGCCTCACCCAGCTGATGTACCGGCAGATGCTCACCGGTAACAAGGCCTTCAAGGAGCTGTTCCGGGCGCTGGAAGCCGGCGAAACGCCCATCCTGTTCCACTGCACGGCGGGCAAGGACCGCACCGGTGTAGCCGCCATGCTGATCCTGCTGGCGCTGGGTGCTTCGGACGAGACCATCTGCGCGGATTATGCCCGCACCAACCTCTGCCGCGCCGCCGAGATTGAAAAGGCCATGGCTGACCACGCGGCGGAGATCGCCGCCGACCCAGCGCAGCGGATGCGCTGGCAGTCCTCCGCCGGGGTAGACCCGGAGACTGCGCCCTTTGTGCTGCGCACCATCCGCAAAGAGTACGGCACCACCGATGCCTATCTCGAGGCGGAATACGGCCTGACCCCCGCCCGCCTGATGCGGCTGCGGCGGATGTATCTGGAATAAGATGATTTTAAATTTCGGGATAGCGGAGCGTCTGCGGACGCTCCGCTATCCCATTTTCACGGGGAGGGGTCGTGACGGCAAACGGCAGCTGCCGCGCTGGTTTCCTACGGAAAATTGATTTCCATGGTAAACGTCGATTTCCTCTTGAAAAAAAGCCTGTTGTCCGATACACTGAATATAACGAATCTTATAAGAAGGAATGAAGCTGACCATGGCTGCAAAAACGCCTGCCCAGTGGAAAACACTGTTTGAAAACGTACCCTTCCACCGCGAAAACTACTATACCGGCCCCCTTGGGCCGGACTACACCCCCGGCGGCACCTGTCTGCGGCTGTGGGCACCCACCGCCGAGGCGGTCACTGTGACCTTATACCACAAGGGAGACGGCGGCGTCGTGCTGGGCACAGAGCCCCTTGTGCGCGGGGCGCATGGGGTGTGGAGCGTCTGGCTGCCCGGAGAGCAGCACGGCCACTATTACACCTTTGCCGTCACCGTGGACGGCATCACCCGCGAGACCGGCGACCCCTACGCCCGGGCGGCGGGGGTGAACGGCGTCCGCAGCATGATCGTAGATCTTGCCCGCACCGCGCCCTCCGGGTGGGAGCGGGATGTGCGCCCCACTATCCCCCCGGCACAGCGCGCCGTGTGGGAGGTGAGCGTGCGGGACTTCTCGCAGGATGCCGCCAGCGGGGTGCGCCCGGCGTGGCGGGGCAAATATATGGCCTTTACTCAGCAGGGCACCACTCTGCACGGCGATGGCATCCACCCCACCTGCCTGAACTACCTCAAGCGGTTGGGGGTAAAATACGTCCAGCTGATGCCCATTTTTGATTTTGGCAGCGTGGACGAGGCAAAGCCCCTGCTGCGGCAATATAACTGGGGCTATGACCCCACCAACTTCAACGTACCGGAGGGCAGCTACTCCACCGACCCCACCCGGGGCGAGGTGCGCATCCGGGAGTGCCGGGAGATGATCGCCGCACTCCATGCGGCGGGCATCGGGGTGGTGATGGACGTGGTGTATAACCACACCTACCGCACCGAGACCCCCCTGAACGACACCGTGCCCTATTACTTTTTCCGGCAAAACCCGGACGGCAGCTTTTCCAACGGCAGCGGCTGCGGCAACGAGTTTGCCAGTGAGCGCCCCATGGCGCGGCGGTACCTCATCGACTCCATCCTCTACTGGGCCAAGGAGTACCACATCGACGGCTTCCGCTTCGACCTGATGGGCCTATACGACGCCGAGAGCATCAACGCGGTGCGCACTGCGCTGGATGCCCTGCCCGGCGGGCGGGACATCCTGCTGTACGGTGAGCCGTGGCAGGGCGGTGCCAGCCAGCTGCACCGGTACGAAGCCAACAAGGCGAACCTTGCCATGCTCAACGAGCGGGTGGGCATCTTCTGCGATGACACCAGGGACGCCATCAAGGGCGGCTGCTTCGATGCCCGGGAGCCGGGCTATGTGGAGGGCAAGCCCGGCAGTTTCTGGGATATCGGCGCAGCGGTGGCGGCATGGTGCCGCAGCGACCGTCTGCCGCCCCACGCGCCCAGCCAGATCGTGAGCTACGTTTCCGCCCACGACAACTTTACCCTGTGGGACAAGCTGCTCTGCGTCCGGTACGAAAAGCCGGAGTTCACCGCCCGGGACACCGTGGCGCTGGCACAGAACCGGCTGGCGGCGGGCATCTACCTGACCAGCTTCGGCCTGCCCTTCATGCAGGCAGGCGAGGAGTTCGCCCGCACCAAAAAGGGCGTGAGCAACAGCTACCGCTCCTCCCCCACCCTGAACCGTCTGGACTGGAACCGCGCCGAGAAGTACCACGCCCTCGTGGACTACTACCGGGGGCTTCTGGCGCTGCGGGCAGCCTTTCCCCGGCTGGGCAGCACCGACCGTCACGCCCCGGAGGCTTTGCAGTTCTTTGCACTGGAGCAGCCGCTGGTGGGCTGGATGCTGCCCGCCGTCTGGGGAGACGGCGCGGCATGGAGCGCCCTGTGCGTCTTTTATAACCCCACCGACACCACCCGCACCGTCTCCCTGCCCGCCGGGCAGTGGAAGCTGCTGAGCGACGGCACCTCTTCCAGCCTGTGGCGCGGCCAAAGCCGCATTTTTACCGGCAATGCCCCCCTTGCGCCGTATAGCGCCACTATTTTTGGTGCGGTGTAAGACGATTTGAATGCGCGCCGCGTTGCTCTGCGCAGATTCAGCGGAAAAATTATTTTAAATTTCGGGGTTCAGAAACGCCTGCGGAGTTTGGCGGGGCAAAGCCCCTCCATCTGCTAACGCAGACCACTCCGCTGCTTGAAAGCCCCACTGGGGCTTTCATTGCTGCGCAACCGCAGCCTTTTCTGAACCCCATTTTCACGGATGGGGTCGTGAAGGAAAACGGCATTTGCAGCGCCTGCTTTCTGCGAAAGCGCGGCGCTGTGGGTGTGCCCGCTCCCCCTTGGGGGAGCTGTCGCGCAGCGACTGAGGGGCTATAAATGGAGAAGC
>OLYA01001180.1_pt1 | contig 10863 bp, 8 predicted proteins | sample 1674361 | NCBI WGS metagenome assembly OLYA01 (sample SAMEA103958165, study PRJEB25191) | human gut metagenome | biome: human-associated habitat [ENVO:00009003]; feature: intestine environment [ENVO:2100002]; material: feces | place: Germany | collected 2013/2015
AGAAGGTCGGAATGTCCTCGTCCTTGATTTCGATGACGGCGGACTTCATGTCGTAGGGAAGGTCTTCGTCCGCCACGCCGTCTTCGCTCGTGCCGTCGGTGTTCTCGAAGATGATGTTCGTCTTCGGGTTGACCGCTTTGAGCTGGCGACGCCACGGGCTCTTGTTTGCGCCGGGCTGGCAGCGGTTGACCAGAATCAGGTCAGCGACCTTCATCGGGTCGGTCAGCATCTGGCGCATGTTGGTGAAGTAATTGTCGAAGGTGTTCGCGTCCACCGTCGTGATAATCTGCACGACTTCCCACTTGCGCGGCAGCATACAGCTGCCCAGCCGCTCAATCGTCCAGATGCTGTTGTACTCGATGATGACGCGCTCCGGCTGATACTCCTTGTCCAGCGCTTCCATCTTCTTCGTGTTCATCTCGTCCGCTTCGTCGAGGACGACAACGGTCGTGTTCTTCGCCGTTTCGTATTCCTCAACGCCCTCTTCGCAGCAGATGACCAGCGTCTTCTGCCCGCGCGAGAAGTTGTCGTCCGTCAGCATGGAGTTGATGAGCTGGGTTTTGCCGCTTTCGAGGAAGCCGGTAATCAGGTAGACTGGTGTAAATTCCTGTTCGCTCATGCCTTGAACAGCTCCCGCAGTGCTTTTTCGTCGATGTGCGCACCGATGACGCACAGGCGGCCGGTGTAATCCGGCGTACCCGGACGGAACTGGCTCTCGCCCGGCACATAGTCAAACTGGAACCAGTCGCCCGCCGCGTTCTGCAGCACGCCCTTGGCGCGCAGCACCGTGCCGTACTCTTCTTCGTCGGACAGCTTGTCCAGCATCGCCTTGACCTCGTCCTGCTCGTAACGGTTTGCAGTCTCTACGCCGACAGACACGAACACTTCGTCCGCGTCATGCCCGTGGTGATGATGATGGTGATGTCCGCAGGAGCAGGTTTCGCCGTCCTCGTGGTCGTGATGATGATGTTCGTGCTCATCCTCGTCATGGTCGTCGTGATCATGATGGTGATGATGCTCATGGTCGTGATCGTCATCATCATCGTCGTCATGGTGACCGCCGCAGCACGGGCACACGCCGTCCTCGTGGTCATGGTCATCATGGTCGTGATGGTGATGATGCTCGTGTTCGTCCTCGTCGTCGTCATCATCGTCGTCATCGAGGTGGATTTCCATCGGCTTGCCGGATTCAATGACTTCCAGCAGCGTATCAGCGGACAGGTCATCCCACGGCGTCGTCACGATGCGGACGCCCGGATGCTGCTCTTCCACCAGCGCACGGCTCTTCTCGATGCGCTCCGCGGACAGCAGCTGCGTGCGGCTGAAAATCACCGTCGCGCTCGTCTTAATCTGGTCGAGGAAGAACTCGCCGAAGTTCTTCATATACATGCGGCACTTGCCCGCGTCCACAACGGTCGCGCAGCCGGTCACAACGAGGTCGCTGTGGCGTTCCTTCGCGCGCTCGACGGCGGCGAGGATTTCGCTCAGCTTGCCCACGCCGGACGGCTCAATCAGCAGGCGGTCAGGATGATACTTCGCAATCAGGTCATCAACCGCCTTCTGGAAGTCGCCCACCAGCGTGCAGCAGATGCAGCCGGAATTGAGTTCATCAACGATGATGCCCGAATCCTTCATAAAGCTGCCGTCCACGCCGACTTCGCCATATTCATTTTCCAGCAGGATGATTTTTTCCTTCGCAACGCTGCCTGTCAGCAGCTTCTTGATGAGCGTCGTTTTGCCTGCGCCCAGAAAACCCGAAATAATGTTGACCTTAACCATAGCTGTTTTTCTCCTATTCCTCAGGGTCTGGCGGCTCATTCCCGCCACGCTGTTAGAAATACTATTCCGGGATTCATCTGCGCCATCTGCTTGCGCCTTTTCCCTTCTGGCGTTCGCTCATTCCATTTGGCGTAGCGCTGCTACGCTGCATTTCATTCGCGTTAGCCAGAATGAAAAATTCGCGGCGCATCTTGGCTCATCTTCATCCCGAAATAGTATTATACCACATTCGTCAAGGTCTAACAAGGGGAAAATTCGCAAAAAACGCCAAAAGCAGCGCTGTCCCAAACGCGCCTGCAGGCGCAAGTTCCTTCTGTAACAATAAAAATCAAGAAACATGGGAGTGCGCTGCGAAGGGGTCAAGGGGGGCGACCGCAAAGCCACCTTGTCGCGCCCGTAGGCGCGATTCCCTTTGCAACAAATGGAACCAAGCAACAAAAGAAAAAAAGGATGCCGCTCATCCACTGACAAGCAGCACCCAAGGTTGCTTATACCTTCCTCACCGGATGCCGAATCACGGTTTTCCTTTTCTCCGCCGCTGTTTTCCGCGGGTCGGAAAGGTAAATCTCGTGATGCAGCCGCTCCGCCGTGAAGTCATTTTCATACCCGTTCTCGCGCAGAAACGCATCCATCTGCGCCACCGACGCGGGTTCGTCGTCGTATGCGCCGATGTGCATCATCTGCACACAAAGTCCTTCGCGAATCGTGCGCAGTTCAGCGCGGGAGCAGTCAAGCTTCTTCTTCGCCGACGCCGTTTCCACCGCCCAGCGGAAATCCTCCGCCGTCACGAAATCCGGTACGCGAATCACGGACAGCCAGCGGAAATCCGCCTTGCGCCCGTAGTCTATGCCTGATGCGCCGTCCTGCTGCCAGAAGCCTTCCAGCGGCGGCACGACGTAATCGAAAAAGCCGTCCATCAGGTGTCCAGCGCGCGGACTCATCTTCAATGTGTAGCTGACCGCGTACAGCACGCCGAGCGCCTGCTGATACGCGCCGCCCTCCTCGTTCGGGTCGCCCGTACCGGACACGCACACGAACTGCATTTCCGGCACGTCGATGATTTCTGGCACTTTCGGCGGCTGGTAGAACGCACGGTACTCCTTCTTGTAGTCAAACGACATTACGCTTGCTCCTTCTTCGCCAGCTCGTTTGTGTCAATCGTCCCGCGATAGACCACAAACTTCTGGAACAAAAACTCGGTCACGAAGTTGACGAGCATGTTGATGACTTCAATCAGCCAGTCGTGTACGCCGAGCGCGACCAGTTCCGTGCTCCACCATCTGGAAAGCGTGATGAACACGACGTAGTACAGCGCGACGAGCAGCATCGCGCGCTTGACGTTGCCGTCCGAGCGGAAGGTGTAGCGGCGGTTGAACGTGAAGTTCCACAGGACGGACAGAATCAGCGAGGGAAGGTAACAGGCGTTGTAATCGGGAATCTTGAACACATCATGCAGCAGGGCGAAGCTGATGAGCTGAATGAGCCCGGCGGATGCGCTGAACAGCGTGAATTTGACCGCCTGCCAGACGTTTTTGTTCTTCATGCGGAATCCTCCTTGGTTGGAATGAATGATGAATGGGATGATTTGCTGCCGTGAAAAATTTCTTCCTAATTATAATAGGCTTATACTATTTTCAAATGAGAATGCACCAAGATGCGCCGCGAATTTTTCGTTCTGGCTAACGGGAGTGAAATGCAGCGTAGCAGCGCTACGCTAAATGGAACGACCGGACGCCAGAGCGGAAAAGGCGCAAGCAGATGGCGCAGACGAATGCAGGAAATAGTATTACACCAGACGAAGCGACGGCGTGGCGTTGAGCGTCAGGGGCGCAAGCTCACCCTTCTTCATCCGATAGTATGCCGCAGAGCCAATCATCGCCGCGTTGTCGGTGCACAGGTCGAGGCGCGGCATGTACAGCGGCAGGTGCGCCTTGTCGGCGGCCTCCTGCATCATCCGGCGCAGCAGACGATTCGCGGAAACGCCGCCCGCCATTGCAAGCGCGGGGGCATGAGTATCCTTCGCCGCCAGCATCGCCTTTTCCACCAACGCCGAAACGACGGCGTAGCGGAACGAAGCCGCCATATCCGCCTTCGGGAGCGGTTCGCCCTTCATCTCCATCTTGTTCGCCGCGTTCAGGAACGCCGTTTTCATGCCGGAGAAGGAATAGTCGTACTTGCCGGGGGTGTGCGGATGCGGGAGCGAGAGGAAATGCGGGTCGCCCTCCTCCGCCAGTGCGTCGATGCGTGGGCCGCCGGGGTAGGGGAGCGTCAGCACGCGCGCCGCTTTGTCGAACGCTTCGCCCGCCGCGTCGTCCATCGTCTGACCAAGCAAGGTGTAATCGCCGTAGTCGTTCACGCGGACGATGTGGCTGTGTCCACCCGATACGACAAGGCACAGGAATGGCGGCTTCAAATCCGGATTGGAGATGTAGTTCGCGGACACATGCCCTTCGATGTGGTTGACGGGGATGAGCGGCTTGTTTGCGGCGTAGCTCAAGCCCTTCATGCAGCTGACGCCGGTGAGCAGCGCGCCGACAAGCCCCGGCCCGTAGGTGACGGCGAGGGCATCGACATCCTGCAAGTGCATGTCTGCCGCCCGGAGCGCTTCGTCAATCACGCGGTCGCAGGCTTCGACGTGCGCGCGGCTGGCGATTTCCGGCACGACGCCGCCGTAGAGTGCGTGGAGGTCAATCTGGCTGAAAACGATGTTGGAGACGATGGTGCGCCCATCCTCGATGATGGCGGCGGCGGTTTCGTCGCAGGAGGTTTCCAGCGCCAGAATGCGAACGTGGTCTTTCACCTGCAAGGCATCAAGCTGCGCGCGGGCAGATTCAGTGTAGGTCATGGGAATACGCCCCTTATTGTTGATTTCGTAGCTTCACGGTGGCAATGATGAGCAGAACCCCCATCAGTGCCGCCCAGACAATGCCGATGATTTGCGCATAGTCAATGAACAATTGCGTCGGCATTAAACGGATGAGCAAATCCGTTTGCGGATTGAGCAGCCACAGGTTGTTTGTGAAGGCGATTTGATGGAAGAGGATGAACAGCCGGTCAAAATCCATCGCCGCCAGCAGCACAAGGATGGCGACAAACGCCAGCATACAGCAGGCGGTTCGCCGGACGATTCGCCAGAAGAACCGCTGTTTCCGGAAATAGAGCCAACCGACCAGCGTCAGGAGGATGCTGCCCAGCGAAAAACGACGGCACAGGCTGAACAGCGTCCGCACGTCCGCCATATGCGTTTGCTCACGCTCGTTAAAAGCGTTGTATGCTATGCCGTTCATGGAAAATACGAGCTGGAAGTCGCCCTCGCCCTTGAGGTAATCGGTAATCAGCTTGGCGGCGGCACCGTATTGCTCCGCCGGAAAGCCGGTTGCTTCAGGCGGAGCGGTGCGCAGCATGATCGTTTGCATCAGGGAAGGCTGCGTACCGACCCCGTAAACGATGGCTGCCAGCATGGTCAGGCAAAGCAGAAGCGCCGACAGGATGGAAACGAGTTGATAGCGCACCGGAAAATCTCCTTTCCGGGGAAAGCAATATAACGGCGAGAACCCTCCCAGCAGACACTGAGAGGGTTTCGGCATTACTGCATCTTCAAATAGGCGGTGATGAAGCCCTCAAGGTTGCCGTCCATCACGTCGTCAATGTTGCCGGATTCGTAGTTCGTGCGGTGATCCTTGACCATCGTGTAGGGCTGGAAGACGTAGGAGCGAATCTGGCTGCCCCACTCAATCTTCTTCATTTCGCCCTTGATGTTCGCCATTTCCTCTTCCTTGGCGCGTTCACGCAGTTCCAGCAGCTTCGCCTTCAGCATTTTGATACACGTCGCGCGGTTCTGCACCTGATCGCGCTCGGTCTGGCAGGAAACGACGATGCCGGTCGGGTAGTGCGTCATGCGGACGGCGGAAGAGGTTTTGTTGACGTTCTGTCCGCCTGCGCCGCTGGAGTGGTAGGTGTCCACGCGGACGTCCTTCATGTTGATTTCGATGTCGGAATCATCGTCCTCCAGCATGGGGGCGACGTCCAGCGACGCGAAGGATGTGTGGCGGCGGGCGTTTGCGTCGAACGGGGAGATGCGGACAAGGCGGTGTACGCCCTTTTCGCCGCGGAGGTAGCCATAGGCGTGGTCGCCGCTGACCTCGAAGGTTACGGATTTGATGCCCGCTTCGTCGCCGTCAAGCAAATCCAGCACCTTGACGGTGAAGCCCATCTTCTCGCAGTAGCGGGTATACATGCGGTAGAGCATGGACGTCCAGTCCTGCGCTTCCGTTCCGCCCGCGCCCGCGTGGAGGGACAGCACCGCGTCGTTGTCGTCGTAGTCGCCGCGCATGAGGGTTTCCAGCTCCAGTGCGTCGGTATGCTCTTTGAGCGTCGCCAGCTCATTCACCGCTTCGGTGACGGTGTCTTCGTCCTTCTCTTCTTCCGCCATTTCGAGCATGACCTCGATATCATCGGCGGAAGAAAGCAGCTTTTCGTAGTGCTCGAGTTTGCCTTTGAGGTTGGAAACCTTCTGGTTGACCTTCGCGGAGTGATCCGGGTCATTCCAGAATTCGGGCTGATTCATTTCCTCGGTCAGCTCATCCAGCTGTTCGCGGATATGGTCAATGTGGAGGGCATCGCCCGCGGCAAGCAGGGATTTACGAATCTCTGCCAGTTCGCTGCGATACTGGGGAATATCTATGAGCGCCATGTTTAATCTCCTTCAATCGTCAGGAAAGGCTTTTTCTATTTTGGTTGTGGATTGCTGATTTTATTGCTGCATGATTTTCTTGCGGCAGAGGGTTTCGCTCCTGCGGAGGCGACCAAAGGGCAGTAAGAACAGACGAAGTCTACGATCGCCCTTTGGAAACCTTCGGCGCCTCCCATGTTAGTTGAGCTTTATTGGAAGTTTTTTAGTTTGTGTACTTCTCGTTCTTCCAATCAGCAATACAAAATTGCCGCATGGGTGGCGAAGGCGAAGGGGTCAAGGGGGCGACCGCAAAGCCCCCTTGTCGCGTCCGCAGACGCGAAATCCCTGCATAAACACGCGAAAATTACATTGGAATTGCCACCTACTCAATCGCGAAAATGGGTCAAGGGAGTTACTCCCTTGTTTCTTTGTCCTTGCCGCAGCAGTTTTTGTACTTCAAGCCCGAACCGCAGGGGCAGGGATCGTTGCGGCCAACACGCTCCGACGGCTTCACCCGCTTGGGCTGGCGCGGCTGACCGTTGCCGGGCACAATCGGCTTACCCTCGACGGGGCGAACCGCTGCCTGCACACGCTCCGGCGTGCGCTCAATGCGCAGCTGATACATGCGGCGCACCGTGTCTTCGCGAATCAGGTGATTCAGCTCGTCGAACATGTAGCCCGCTTCAATCTGGTACTCGGTGACGGGGTTCTTGCCGCTGTACGCGCGGAAGCCGATGCCGTCGCGCAGGCGATCCATCGCGTCGATGTGATCCATCCAGCGCACATCCACCGCGCGCAGCAGCACAACGCGCTCCACTTCGCGCATGTCCAGCCCGATTTCCGCCAGTGCCGTCTCGCGCTCTTCGTAGAACGCCTTCGCGTCGTCCTTGAGCGCCTGCGCCAGTGCGTCGCGGTCACCGGAGCGGACGACATCCTCCAATTCGGCAATCTTGCCGTGGTGGATGCACAGGTTTTCCAGATAATTCGTCAGCTGCGGAATATCCCAATCCGTGCCGTCATCAGACGCGCAGTGGCGGGAGAGCGCGGCGTCAATCAGCTTGTACGCCATGCCGATAATGTTGTCGCGGACGTTCTCGCCCATCAGCACGCGGCGGCGCTGAGCGTAGATAATCTCGCGCTGGCGGTTCATCACGTTGTCGTATTCCAGAACGTGCTTGCGGATCTCGAAGTTGCGGCCCTCGATGCGCTTCTGCGCGGATTCAATCTGCTTGGTGAGCATTCCCGCCTGAAGCGGCTCGTCGTCCTTGAGCCCCAGACGCTCGACCATCGGCATGATGCGGTCGCCGCCGAAGAGACGCATCAGGTCGTCCTCCAGCGAAATAAAGAACTGGGTCGAACCGGGGTCGCCCTGACGGCCCGCACGGCCGCGCAGCTGATTGTCAATGCGGCGGGATTCATGGCGCTCCGTGCCGATGATGTGCAGACCGCCGGTTTGCAGCACGCGGTCATGCGCTTCGTCGGTGGTGCGCTTGAAGTCCTTGTAGAGGGACTGGTACTTTTCGCGCGCGGCAAGGATTTCGTCGGACACATCCTCGGCGTGACCGGTCGCGGCTTCAATGATTTCCTCGTCATAGCCGTCCTGACGCATGGCGCGGCGAGCGAGAAACTCCGGGTTGCCGCCCAGCAGAATGTCCGTGCCGCGGCCAGCCATGTTGGTGGCAATGGTGACGGCGCCCCAGTGGCCTGCCTGCGCGACGATTTCAGCTTCCTTGGCGTGGTTCTTGGCGTTCAGCACCTCATGTTGGATGCCACGGCGCTGGAGCATGGCGGAGAGCATTTCGCTCGTTTCAACCGTGACCGTGCCGACCAGCACGGGCTGACCGCTGGCGTGCACCTGCGCAATTGCGTCCACAACAGCGTTGAACTTCGCCTTCTTCGTCTTGTAGACCATGTCGTCCAAGTCCTTGCGGATGTTGGGCTTGTTGGTGGGAATCTGCACGACGTCCAGCGAGTAGATGTTCTGGAACTCGTCCTCTTCCGTCTTCGCCGTACCCGTCATGCCGGAGAGCTTGTGGTACATGCGGAAATAGTTCTGGAAGGTGATGGTCGCCAGTGTGCGGCTTTCGCGCTCGATGGTCACATGCTCCTTGGCTTCAATCGCCTGATGCAGACCCTCGGAGTAGCGGCGGCCAATCATCAGGCGGCCCGTGAATTCGTCAACGATGATGACCTGATCGTCCTTGACGACGTAGTCCACGTCCCGCTTCATCAGGAAGTTGGCGCGCAGGGCGCAGCTGACGTGGTGATTCAGCTCGGCATTTTCCGCGTCATTGATGTTGGTGATGCCGAACGCGGCTTCGACGCGCTGGGCGCCCTCGTCGGTCAGGCTGATGGCCTTTTTCTTCTCTTCAATCTCGAAGTGAACGTCACGCTTGAGCGTGCGGACGACCGCGTCCACCTTTGCGTAGAGGTCGGTGGATTTGTCGCCCGCGCCGGAGATAATCAGCGGGGTGCGCGCTTCGTCAATCAGGATGGAGTCCACTTCGTCGACGATGGCGAAGTTGTGGCCGCGCTGCACCAGCTCGCTTTGGCGGATGACCATGTTGTCGCGCAGGTAGTCGAAGCCCAGCTCGTTGTTCGTGCCGTAGGTGATGTCGCAGGCATAGGCGGCGCGGCGCTCGGCGCTGTCCAGATCGTGGACAATCAGGCCGACGCTCAGCCCCATGAAGCGGTGGACTTTGCCCATCCACTCGCTGTCGCGGCGCGCCAGATAGTCGTTGACGGTCACGACGTGCACGCCCTTGCCGGACAGCGCGTTCAGGTACGCGGGCAGGGTGGACACCAGCGTTTTGCCCTCGCCGGTCTTCATCTCGGCGATGCGCCCCTGATGCAGCACCAGGCCGCCCATCACCTGCACGCGGTACGGGCGCATTCCCAGCACGCGGGCGTCGGCTTCGCGGATGGCGGCGAACGCTTCGGGCAGAATGTCATCTTCGGTTTCGCCATTTTGCAAGCGCGCGCGGAATTCATCCGTCTTGGCGCGCAGCTGCTCATCCGTAAGCGCCTTGTATTCATCTTCGAGGGCTTCCACGGCGTTGACCGTCTTTTGCAGCTTTTTGACCTCCGCGTCATTGCTGCTGCCCAGCAGTTTTTTGACCCAATCGAACATAAAGTTCTCCTTTCAATATAGAAACAATTTCTGATAATATTTGGAAAATCACAATCATATGAGCGCACCTATTCCCGAATAGACACACTACTCTTTCATTATAACATGAAAGCCCCCGAACATGCAAGTGCTCAGGGGCAATAATCTGCCTTTACGCTCGTGCAAACTGCTGTTACTGCTCCGCCAATTCAGGGTGGGGAATCAGCAGCAAAACGCGATGCGCCTTGTCGGACAGGATGCGGCATGGGTCGTAGAAGGGAATTTCCGCCCCGGCTGCTTCGGCGCAAAAGGTGACAATATCGGACTGCTTGTCCTTCATAGCCGCTGTATACCGTGCGTACAGGTCGGGCGAAAGCTGAATCTCCACGGTTTCACCGTCCACAAGACGCATCAGCTGGGTCAGCAGTTCCTGCTCGGTGGAGACGTACAGCCCGTGCGCCTGATAGTAGTTCGGAACGCCGCTCAGGTCGGGGAAAGTGTACCCGCGATTGGGCGTGTGGTCGATGGACATATCCGCTTCACCCATGGCGTAGTTGCTGTGGAACACATGCCCGTCGAAAGCGGCACCCCATGTTGCGTCAAGAAAGCCGAAATTGGTCACGTTCCATGCATGCAAACCGGTTTCGCCGCTTGTGTCTGACGCTTCGCCGATGATGGTCGCGCATGGAATGCCCGCAAGCCGATAGAGCAGTGAAATCGCCTGCGCATATCCTGCGCAGGTGGCTTCGCCATACAGCAAAGCGCCCACGGCCGCGTGCTGCCACATGCTGTCGGGTGAATAGGTTGTATTCTGTACAAGCCGTTCGTACAGCGCCAGCGGGTCGGGATTTTCGTCCACCCACGACTGAGCTGTTTCCAGCAGCTGTTTGCGCAAGGCTGATGCCTCTTCGGCGGAACAAAGGTAGCGCGGTGAAATGCTCTGGGCGACATCCGGCTGATTACGCTGATAATGGACGCGGTAGGATTCGATGTGAAACAGCTCCGGATAGTCGTTGCGCATGTTATCCAAGGTCTGTACCAGCAGATTGTAGGACGTTCCGGCGGGAAGTTGAATGCTGCCTTCCTGCGCCATGAGCTTTGGATACAGGAAATTGCGCAGGCTACGTTCGCCGGGCGGCATCATGCGGACAGAGAGCATGGTTTCCGCCGGATAGGGCGTATCCGGCTCCTGCTGGGCGAGCAGGGTCGGGGCGGTGAAGAGCATCAGCACAACGCACAGCAGGGGGAGAAAGCGGATTTTCTGCACAGAAATCCCTCCTTTCGGTGGAAGACGGGGAAAAGC
>OLYA01001197.1_pt1 | contig 10757 bp, 7 predicted proteins | sample 1674361 | NCBI WGS metagenome assembly OLYA01 (sample SAMEA103958165, study PRJEB25191) | human gut metagenome | biome: human-associated habitat [ENVO:00009003]; feature: intestine environment [ENVO:2100002]; material: feces | place: Germany | collected 2013/2015
TATTATAATATGTCAATAATACATCGTCTTTGAGAACGTGATAGAAATAATTAAGATGTTTATCATCTAATAATTGAGTGATCTTTGTACCTAATGTTTGTGATAATGGGTAGGTACAAAGTAATTCATTTTTTGGTACGTCATACAAAATTGCACCATCTAATGCGATCACTGGAAGATGCAATTTAAGATGTTCTATTTCTGCCTGCATGGATGCAGGTGTTCTTTTTGTGATAATTGTAAATAAAGCACCATCATCTACTATTTTATTCAATTGAGTCTTATTGAAGTTATTTAACTGCTGGTGTGCTGTTTGTTCCATATCATCAAGTTCAGCTACAAAGAGAACATCATTTCTTCTTTTAACTGGTAGATGTAATGTACAGACAAGATAACCTACACCAACACCAATACATGTATCTAAGACACGATAGAATAAAAATGCGTAAGGTGAAATACCAGCATGGGGAATCACTGCAACACTTAAATAAGCCACACAGGCCATAAATGCCATATGCTGTACTTTAAATAAGACTGTCAAATAAATAGTCAACATAATAAATAATGCATTAAGTAAATCCCATGCGAGATCAATATGGATGAAAGGCTGTAAAAACATGACAATAGCTCCTGTAATTGCCCCTATAAGTGTGCCGAGGGCTCTTACAAGTGCCTGGTTCTTTTCATTCTCTTTATCTGGCTGAATACAGATAATTGTGGTTATAAGGACATAGAAAGGTGATCTCTGTACGCCAAAGAGAGTGAATAATACCATGATGATGAAGACAGCAATACTTGTTTTAATAATACGTAATCCGATTCTAGGCATAATTACAACTCCAAACTATCATTACCGGCTTCAGCCATCATTTTTTCTCTACAAGATAGAACTAATCCATCAATGATTTCCATATGTTCAACCATCTGTCTTCTAAACAAATGTGTAGGAAGCAATATCGCAATTTCATCATAGTCTTTATCATTCTTCTCTCCTGTTTCCTGTCCATAATAGACACGAGCAAGAGGTGCTTCTTTTTGAATACTGAAGAATGTATCCCAGATGATTGCATAAACCTGCGCAGGTGTAAGATGAAGCTTCTTAGTATCAGGAAGTGCATAAAGAAGTAAGATGCCTCTGACTGCATCTGTCTTTCTCTGGTCTACTGAACCGTCATGTTTATAATAACGTTCTATATCATAGCCATCAGCCAGATAAACAAGGGAACGGGGAACAGGCTGATGTTGTGAAAGGATACTTTTAAATCGTCTCATCGTATGGTGTGAGACGTCCTTTCCTTCTAACAGGTCTCCAGAAGGTGATGTAAGTAATACTGGATTTTCTCCTGCTTTACCATGAAATGTTTGAGGAATCAAATATGCATCACGTAATAAATCAAACATAGATTTACCACATATAGCGAGTAATAATGCACTAATATCCTGATTTGAATAACTATCTAGAACGACTTTTGAAAAGGTCTCATTGTTTAATTCTTCTGATCCCTGAAAGTCTTCTAGACTTGAATTTAATGTTTCTCTTAGTCTTGCACAAGCTTCTTTACTTGCGAGTATTTTGTGAAATATGTTCTCTACTTCTTGAACACGTGGAAATAATGGTGTCATAGTTTTAACCTCCATCCACTTGTGATTATAGACTTTCTATATCATATGTAAAATGTATCTTTCAGATATTGACAATATATTTATTACATGACAAAAAAGTGATTCGCAACCGAATCACTTGTAATAGTCTTTTGTATATTGAGACATTTCCTGTTTAAATAAACGCATAAGTATAGGTGCACAAAGTAAATAAAAGACAAAATTACCTACTGCATGGAATGTATCAAATAAGAGCCCCTGGGCATAATAGATACCAAACCAGACAGGACCACCAATAATTAATTGTTCGAGTGAAACGACAAATCCAAAGACATAACCCATCAAAAAGGCATAGAGAGCCATAAGAAGTAATGGGGGTTCTTTGTTGATTTTCTTATAGAAGTCACTGATACATTGAGTAAATAAACAGATGACAACCCATGAGAGAATCTGAAAGATTGTCCATGTTCCCATACCTAGAATCATATTGGATGCAATAGTTGTTACTACTGTGAGTTTTATTCCAAATGATAAGCCAAATAAGAGTACAGATATAATAATGATAGATGTAACAGGTTTAAAGTTAGGAAGTGCCTGTAAGGCTACTCTAGAGGCAATATTGACTGCAGAGAGAATACCTATCAAACATATTTCTCTTGTCTTATTGTTCAGCGTTGACATAATACCAGATGACTTGATCTCCTGCTTTTAAATAATAAGCTCCTGCCCCAATATTTGGTGGTGTACCATTCACCTTATACATCCAGCCAGAACTAGGTCCATGATCAAATTCTTTTAATCCATCTATACCTGATACATAAACAGTAGAACCAAACCCTTTTGTAGAGATACTCTTACCATTCTGTTTCGCAAGTTCTCTTAAGACACTATAAGCTGTAGAAGAACTATTCACTTCTATATTCCCCTGCATCATTGTGCTATTTACTCCAATCACCTGCACTGAAACAGTTTGCTTGACAGGTGTTTCCTGTTTAGGTGGTTCTACCTGTTGAGGAGCAGAGGTTTCTTGTTTACTAGAAGAAGTGTTTGTTTCTGTCTTCTTTGTCTCTTGTTTAGTAGAAGAAGATTTTGTTTCGGTTTTCTTTGTTTCCTGCTTCTTAGTCTCTTGTTTACTAGAAGAATCAGATGATTTTATATCAGTCTTCTTCGAGTCTTCTTGTGACTCTATTTGTTTTGTCTCTTCTTGTTTCGTCTCTTCTTTTTTAGAAATATCTTTCTTCTTTATGCTACTTTTTACTTCATTACTAATAGTAGGCTGAGACTGGAATTGTCCAGTTATACCACGATAAGCTGTAAAGCCAAATATAAAGACAAAAGCGATTGCGACAAAGGCAATCGCTAATTGTTTAGTTGTGAATTTCTTCATTATTTCTTTTTACTTTTAATAACTAATACGATCACACCAACAGCTGCGATAGCTGCCACTACATATGCCATCACATTTGTGTTATCACCTGTATTAACTACTTTTACTGTTTCCTTCTTTGGTTCAGTTGTAGTTGTTTCTGGCTTTACAGCTGGTGTAGTTGTACCAGGTGTAGTAGGTGTACTAGGTTTTGTAGGTGTTTCAGGTTCAGTCACTACTGGTGTAGTAGTCTTTGTATAGTCTCTTCTAGCCTCTAATACAAAGCTGTCGTTATTGATTACACCAAGTGCTCTTGCACCTTCTACTGATGCATAAGCGTTAGGTTCTAACTGACCTGTACTATAGTTTAATGCATTGAATGTACCATCTTCATTCTGATAAGAAAGAAGATAATTATACGCATTTGTATCTAATGTATAACCTGCAACAGATAATCCTTCTAATACACAAGACTGAGTATCCGCATTTCCACCCCAGCCAATATCATAAGAACCATCTGTACTATTTAACTTAGACTGTACAAAAGTATATGCTTTTGAGATAGCTGCATCATAAGTAGAACGTCCTGCAACACTTAATGCTTCCATAGCCCATCCAGTTGTATCTAGATCTGCATTTGGTCCCTGATATTCATACCAGTAAGCACCATTCTCCATAGCCATAGTTGATAACTTATCTGCAACAGCTTTTACCTTAGGTGAGTTTACTGTTTCTAAAGCCATTAATGTCCAAATAGTAGCCCCACATCCACCATTTACATCATTTGTAAGAGTACCATCTTCCTGTACTCTATTTTCTAAGATTTCTACTAAGTTAGTCTTATTGAAATCTTTTGGATTTTCACCTAATAAAGAAATTGCGATAATAGACTTAGCTAAATCGCCATAAGAAGCAGTAACATAATCTGTTTCCTTGAAGTTATTCAATAAAGCATCAGCCTTATAATCAGCTTCCATACCTGTAGCTTCATACGCAATAACTGCATCAGGACTATCTAAAGTAATAGTCTTTAAATAATTTTGTGATTTTATTAATGCATCATCATTCGCAAAAGCTGCTGAGAATGATAACGCAAAAGTTAAAGCGATAGAAGTTAATACTGTAAATATTCTTTTCATTCTTATTCTCCTCCAAATACTTTATCCGCAAAACGCACTGTTTCCATTGCGTCTTTCGCATAACAATCTGCACCGATACGATCTGCATATTCCTGAGTCATAACGGCTCCACCTACAACTGTTAGTGTATCAGGCTTCTTTTCCTTCAATAGTTTTATAGTATCTTCCATACTCACTACTGTTGTTGTCATTAAAGCACTGAGTCCTACTAGTTTTACATCTTCTTTTATTGCAGTATCCACAATTAGTTCAGGTGGTACATCTTTACCAAGATCAATGACATCATAGCCATAGTTTTCTAACATAACCTTCACGATATTCTTTCCAATATCATGAATATCACCCTTAACTGTCGCAATGATGATTTTTCCTTTCATTTCTCTTGGTTTACCTGCCATAGAATCTTTAATGACCGCAAATGCAGCCTTAGCTGCTTCAGCACTCATTAATAACTGAGGTAAGAAGATAGTGCCTTTTTCAAATCCTTTCCCTACTTCATCAAGGGCAGGAATCAATTCTTCATTAATAATTTCTAGTCCTTCTTTAGTTTCAAGCTGTTTTTGAGTGGCTTTACCTGCATTTTCACTCATACCACGCTTGATACTTTCATATAAAGACATATCAACCGCTTCACTCTTTACAGGAGCTGGTGCACTATTACCATAGGCGCTAATATATTCTGTAAAGTTTGTATCAAGCCCACTTAAGGCAAGATAGGCACGATATGATTTCATCATTGCTTCTGATGAAGGATTGATGATTGCACAGCTGAGTCCTGACTGCATTGCCATAGTAAAGAAGTTTGCATTCACAATTGGTCTTTGTGGAAGACCAAAAGAGATATTAGAAACACCTAAAATAGAATGTCCATGTAATTCATCTCTAATAATACGTAATGTTTCTAATGTCGCAATGGCAGAAGTAGGATCTGATGAAATAGTCATAGCGAGTCCATCGATTACGATGTTCTTAGGTTCAATACCATATTTGCTTGCTTCTTTATAGATCTTCTTCGCAATACGAATACGATCTGCCGCATTATCTGGAATACCTTCTTCATCTAAGGCAAGTCCTACAACCACACCACCATATTTCTTTACTAATGGGAAAACAGCATCCATGGATTCCTGTTTACCATTAACTGAGTTAATCATAGCCTTACCGTTATAGTGTCTTAAGGCTGCCTCTAAGGCGATTGGATCTGATGTATCAATCTGTAATGGCAATGCAATGACAGACTGCAACTTCTTCATAACTTCTACCATCATCTTAGGTTCATCAATTTCTGGTAGACCTACATTGACATCTAGAATATGTGCCCCTGCATCTTCCTGTTTTAAACCTTCAGATAAGATATAGTTAATATCTCCATCACGTAAGGCCTGTTTGAATTTCTTCTTACCAGTTGGGTTAATAAGTTCCCCAATAATAACTGGTTTAGGACCTATTTCTACAGCCTGTGAGAAAGAAGTCACAACAGAGATATTCTTCTTTACAGGTGGTTCAATAGGCAGGTCTTTCACTAATTCTATTGTTTTTGAGAGATATTCTGGTGTAGTTCCACAACATCCTCCTAGTACATGCACATTCAATGAGGCAATCTCTTTCATCTCTAATGCGAATTCATCTGCATTCATATCATAATATGTATGACCTTCATCATCAGTCTGAGGTAAACCAGCATTAGGTGTCACAATAATAGGTGTAGAAGAAACTTTAATCATTCTTTCTACAAAAGGTTTAATTTGTGTTGGACCTAATGAACAGTTAATACCCAATGCATCAATATGTAACCCTTCGAGTAAGGCAACTACTGATTCAGGTGTACCACCTGTCAACATCTTACCTTTTTCATCAAATACAACAGTGGCACATACTGGTAAATGTGAATGTTCCTTAGCGGCTAGTACTGCAGCTTTTAATTCATAGCTATCCTGCATTGTTTCAATAAGGATGACATCAGCACCCGCTTTAGTTCCATGCTCAATGACTTCAGCATAAATATCCACTGCATCATCAAATGATAAATCTCCTAGTGGTTCTAAAAGTTTACCTGTAGGTCCTAAATCAAGCGCAATCAGGGCATCCCCGCGTCCTGTAAGTTCTCTTGCCTTTTTTGCATGTTCTACTGCTTTTGTGACTATTTCTTCTAGATTATCTGGATATTTTAATCTATTGGCACCAAATGTATTGGTGTTGATAATATCACATCCTGCTTCTAGATAGCCTTTATTTAATTCAACAATCTTTTCTGGATGGTTGATATTCCATGTTTCAGGTAGTTCACCAGCTTGTAAACCCCAGCTTTGAAGTACTGAACCAGTACCACCATCCCAGAATAACCATTCTTTTGTCAGTCTTTCTTTAAATCCCATTAATCTATCCTCCTGAATTCACATTGTGCAGGACAATTGGCACAATCCTTCGTATGACGAGGCTGTGCATGATGTGTAATACCAATGATCGCCGTCACTGATTTGGATGGGACCATTAAGAGACTTTCTAATAAACTGATACCAATCTTATCCATCTGTAATAAACGCATAAAATCTTTCTGATGATCTAATGCAAGATCTCCATAACCAGGTGAAAAGCGTGGCTTTAAGAATTCATTATTCTTATATGCCTCCTGATTAAGTTCTTCATTCACTTCATCACAATAAGCTTCTATCATAGCAGCTCCTGCTGCCTGATAGATCACTGCATCACTCATCTTAGTAAGTTCTGTACGTTTAATCAAACGATCGACTTCTATACCTATAGTAGCCGCAAAGAGATAAACTGCATGACAGCCTTTTAAGTTATTCTCTAAGTTTTTACTATGTATCACCATATCACCAATTGTGATTGTATGATTCTCTATTGTGAGAGGTAATCTTTTCACAATATGACGTGGTACAGCTGTTTTCTGTAATACTTCGATACAATGATCAAGTGCGACATTGATTTCAGTGAGATCACCTTCAATAGATTGACGGTATCCTAAGTATCGTAAAGCTTCTTTACGATTGATTTCTATCATTTAAGAATCTCCGAAATATTGTTCATGATGCCTTCGGCGATGTCTGGTTTATTCATTGTATAAACATGAATATGTTTTACACCATTCGCAATTAAATCAATAATCTGTTCAGATGCATAAATAATACCAGCCTGCTTCATGATTTCAGGATTATCACCAAATGCATCCACCATCATCTTGAAATGATAAGGAATAATAGATGTACCTGACATCTGTACAGCACGACTGACCTGTTTCGCATTAGTAATAGGCATAATACCAGCGACTACAGGTACATTAATACCAGCTTCCTTGATTTTATATAAGAAGTTATAGAAAACATTGTTGTCAAAGAACATCTGAGTTGTTAAGAAATCTGCCCCTGCTTCTACTTTTTCTTTTAGATGCTGGATATCTTCTTGAATACTAGGTGATTCTACATGTCCTTCTGGATAACATGCTGCCCCAATACAGAAATCACCTTTCTCTTTAAGTTCCTTGATTAACTGACAGGCATACTGATAGTCTTCTCCCACTTGACCATCCTTAGGAATATCTCCTCTTAATGCCATGATGTTTTCAATACCATTTTCTTTAAACTGTTCAACCATGGACTCTACATGTTCTCTTGTAGAAGAAACACATGTCAAATGAGCCATGACTTCAACATCATATTTCTCATGAATATCTTTCGCAAGTGCAACAGTATGTGCACTTGTTCCTCCACCTGCACCATAAGTCACAGACATGAAACTTGGATTTAAAGATGCAATCTTTTCTGCAGCCTTTAAGACATTTTCATATTTACTGCTTGTCTTAGGTGGAAATACTTCAAAAGATAAAGTTACTTTATCTTCGTTTAATAAATCAATAATTTTCATTGATGTAATCCCCCTTTTTTTCATATTCTACATTATTTTTTTATTAAGAACTAGTATGTGTTTTATAATATTGTTTCAGAACTGAATCTAAGAACTCAGTAGATGCTGAAACATAATAAGGTTCCATACCACTCACAATAGTCAACATTCCATCAGTATATTTCATTTGTGGCTTCTTAAACATATGATTGACATACGCAAAGAACTTCTGTCCATCTAAATCTTCTAAGAAGACTTTAGAGAAACGTATTTCTAGTCCCTGGCTACTATCCTTTACATCATCAATAAGTGGATCATGTGAAAGGATATCAAATCTTCTCTTGACTACAATATTACGTACCTGTGATGGAAGAACACCATAAAGGTCAGTGAGTTCATGTTCTACACGTTTCAATGTTTCTAAGTCATTGGCTTTATAGACACGCTGATAAAGTTCTAACTTTTCCATATCACTTTCTACATAATCTTCAGGAATATAACCATCTACTGGTACATTACGTGATGGTACAGTTTCATCCTCTTTAATCTTACCCTGTTTTTCTTCAATCGCATCCTGTAAGATCTTCATATACATATCAAAACCGACTTGATCAATAAATCCTGCCTGTTCACCACCAAGAATATCACCGCTGCCACGAATTGATAAATCTCTCATCGCAATCTTATAACCAGAACCTAATTGTGTGAATTCCTTAATAGCTGTAAGTCTCTTTTGAGCTTCTTCTGTCATCGCACGATCTTTTGTATAAAGAAGATAAGCATATGCGATACGTTCACTTCTTCCTACTCTACCTTTGATCTGATAAAGCTGTGCTAAACCAAACTTATCCGCATTCTCAATAATAATTGTATTCGCATTAGGTATATCAATACCTGTCTCAATAATAGTTGTACATACAAGAATATCGTATTTCTTTTCTACAAAGTCAGTCATGACATCTTCTAGATCATTCTTATCCATCTGACCATGTCCTACACCAATACGGGCATTAGGTAAGAGTGTCTGCAATGTAGAGGCTATTTCATAGATGTTTTCTGTTCTATTATGTAAATAGAAAACCTGTCCATTACGTGATAATTCTCTTTCAATAACCTGTTTAATTAATGCCCAGCTCTTTTCTGAGACATATGTCTGTACAGGGAGTCTATTTAATGGTGGTGTTTCTATTTGTGAGAGTCCTCTAATACCCATGATGGACATTTGTAATGTACGAGGAATAGGTGTGGCAGTTAAAGTGAGTACATCAATTGTTTTTCTTAGATTCTTAATCTTCTCTTTCTGTCTTACACCAAAACGCTGTTCTTCATCGATACAAAGTAATCCTAGATCCTTGAACTCAACATCCTTAGATAAAATACGATGTGTACCGACTAATAAATCAATATTACCTTCCTTTAAATCAGCTAATATCTGTTTCTTTTCTTTAGTAGTCGTGAAACGATTGAGTAACGCAATATTCACAGGGAACTTCTCAAAACGCTTCTGCATTGTACGATAATGTTGTGCTGAAAGAATTGTAGTAGGGCATAAGAAGGCACATTGTTTCTTAGATACAACCGCTTTAAAGCAGGCTCTTAAAGCCACTTCTGTTTTACCAAAGCCTACATCACCACATAATAATCTATCCATAGGACGTGGTGTTTCCATGTCCTTCTTGATTTCTTCTACAGCCTGCGCCTGGTCTGGAGTGAGTTCATAACCAAATTCACTTTCAAACTCTAATTGAAGATCCCCATCAGGTTCAAACGCAAATCCTGGCTGTTTCATTCTTTCTGCATATAAGTTAATGAGATCATCAGCTAAACCATCTACCTTCTGTCTGACTCTTGCTTTTTCTTTAGCCCATTTAGGTGAACCTAAAGCATGAATGTGAGGTGGTTTACCATCTCTTGATGAATATTTTCTAATTAACTGGAACTGTTCTACCGGTACATAAAGAATATCATTTCCTTTATAGGCAATATGTAAATAATCCTTATGTACACCATCTACAACTAATGTTTCAATACCCATATATTGTCCAATACCATTTGTATCATGAACAACATAGTCTCCTACTTTTAATTCATTATAGTCTGAGATTTTAGTGGCATCTCTGTATTTAATATATTTCTTCTTTGTTTCTTGTACTTTAAAGAGTTCCTGACTTGTGAGTAATATAGTCTTCTCTTCTACAAAGTTCATTCCACAAGGTAAATGTCCTAAGAATAGATTAACCCCGTCATAAATCTTATTTGTGGCACTTGTGAGAGTAAATGGAATAGCATGATCAGTAAATAGGTTAACTAATATATCTATCTGACGCTTTTCATCTACACCAATCATGACACGATTATATGTAAGTAAGTCCTTTAATTGACTAATAAAGACTTTTTCATTAGCCATAGAGATCATCACAGGCTGAGTCATAAACATGATTTGTTTATCATTTTCTCTAAAGCGTACTAAATCAACATCAGGATGTTTTAAAATATCCTGAGGGTTATTAATAAGCTTAATTCCTCTGATCATCTGTCCTATTTCTTCTAGTTCATGATAATAGAGGTAGTTCTCTTCCATATAAGTCTTATAAGAAGCAAGAATAGAAGCAAGAGATGCAGTAATAATAGTATAATCACTTGCATAATCTATAATTGTGGCAATTTGAGGGAATAAGCTTAAGTATTGATAAATACGTGGACTATAGTCATGTGCTTTGAGTGATTCAATATCTAATGCATATGTTTCTTCAAGTTCATCCTTGAATTCATCTTTGATCTTCATCTTC
>OLYA01001200.1_pt1 | contig 10732 bp, 7 predicted proteins | sample 1674361 | NCBI WGS metagenome assembly OLYA01 (sample SAMEA103958165, study PRJEB25191) | human gut metagenome | biome: human-associated habitat [ENVO:00009003]; feature: intestine environment [ENVO:2100002]; material: feces | place: Germany | collected 2013/2015
GGATTCTTCAATCAAATCCTCCAGCCGGTCATAGTGGCGATAGAACGAGCAGCGGGAGACGCCCGCCTCCTGCGTGAGCTGCGTGATTCCGATATTGTCAGGTGCTTGTCGTTCCAGGAGATACTGGAACGCCTTGTGCAGCGCCTCCTTCGTCGCAAGGGCACGGGCGTCACCGCTGTGAAATCGCAGTGTCGGGTCGCTCAGATCGCGAAGATAGAGTCGCTCCTCCTGCCGCGATGCGTAGCCGATCCGTCGCGTGTCCGACATAATCCGTGCCAACTGCGCAGGCGTTTCGATGGCCTCACGCTCGAGAAACCAGAATGCGGAATAGAACGTGAGCGCCGACTCATACCGACAGAATGCTTCCAGGGATCGGTCGTCCGGAAAGAATTTCGACACTTTTTCCGATCCCTTGGCGAGTGAATGCAGTATGCGGCGCTGATATTCCGGAACCAACTCGATCAGCCCGTTCTTACGAAGCAAAAGCAGCAGCGCCCGGTTTTGTTCCATGCGTGCGATGTCCGCCTCTAAGAAGGCGAGATACTGCGGTTCATTTTCCGGCATTGGGATCTCGCGCAGGGTACCCATGGCATTTTCAATCAGAAACTGCAGGATATCTTCCTTTGACGAGAAATGATTATAAAATGTAGTGCGGCTCACATAGCCCCGCCGCGCCACCTCATGAATGCTGATCTTCTCGTAAGGTTTTTCCTGCATCAGATTCAGGAGCGAGTTGGAGAGAAAGTACTTTGATTTTTCCATTGTTCGGCACCTTAGGTTCAAATTCTGTATAAAATTTTACACTTTGCCGAAAAGTGTGTCAATAAACTCAAGTACTATTTTCCGTAATCGATGGGGCTATTTTTTGTGACACACAATACTGTATCTTGTTCAAAGATTTGCGACAAATTATAGCAAAATGTAAATAAAACAGTGCGTTGTCGTGGCTTTCACAAAAAAATAGACCATAGGGGATATGGATTGTCGAATATCTTATTGTTACACTTTAGACAAGCCCAGTCCCAACAACATAAAATATCGGTAAGGAGGTATCCTTATGGACGAGGGAATCATGAAAAGCAGAACGAATACGGATGCGTTTCGCTGGCTGGTGCTGGCAGGTGCGGTGATTGTGGCGCTGTGCAGTGGTCTGCTTTATATGTGGAGCGTCTATGTCAAACCCATGTGCGCGGAATACGGATGGAGCACTGATCAGGTCGCCCTGATGGGCAACGTCATGGTGGCAACACTCTGCCTCGGCGGATTCATCGGCGGTCAGACGCTGCCCCGGATGGGCGCGAAGGCCTGCGCTGTGGTGGGCGGTCTGCTCTTTGGCGGATTCATGTTCGTTTCGAGCTTCGTCTCATCTCCGGCTGTCATGTACATCACCTATGGCATCCTCTCCGGCACGGGGGCAGGCATCCTCTATAACTCCATGATGTTTACCGTCGGCCTCTGGTTCCCGGACCGTCGCGGCCTCGCGATCGGGATTTATCTCGGCGCGTTCGGACTTGCCACCACACTGTGGTCCAAACCCATTTCGAGCCTGCTTGCCTCCATCGGTGTGCAGAATACGATTCAGTGGACCGGACTTGGTTTCAGCGCCACGATTGTGCTGATTGGCCTTTTCATCATGAAGAATCCGCCGGAGGGCTGGCTCCCCAAAGACTATACTCCGCCGCAGGAGAAGGCCAGTGCCAATGTAAAGTCTGTCAGCGTGCGTGATGGGCTCAAAACCACAACCTTCTGGTTGATTACCGTGGCGCAGGTGCTGCTGGTCATCACCTATAACTTCATCAATCCATACGCCGCTGTCTATATGACAGATATCAAAATGCTCTCGGCGGAATTTGCCGTTAGCGTAGTTGCGGCTATGGGCATCGGCAGCCTCACGGGGCGTCTTGCAGGCGGCTATCTGGCCGATAAGCTCGGCAACAAGATTGCATATCTCATTGCGTGCCTGAGCTCCATCATCGCCTGCGTCGTGCTGGTTGTTGCGGGAAGTCCCACCGCAGTTGCGGTCAGCTTCTTCCTCATCGCTTTTGGCTACGGCGGGAGAACCCCGATCTACGGTACGCTCGCGGTGGACAGCTTTGGCGCCAGAACCTCCAGCTCTTTCGCAGGCTTTACAAACCTTTTCACGATCATCACAAGCCTGCTCTCTGGTGTTATGACTGCCTCCATCAAGCAGGCCACGGGCTCTTATAACGGCGCGTTCTACGTTGCCATTGCAGCCGCCGTCATCGGATGCACCTGCATCATGCTCCTTCCGAAGGAGAAACCGGTGGACAAAATCTGATCCTTCCTTCCAACAGAAAACCGCCCGGCAGACGCCGGGCGGTTTTTCTGTTGGTATCCATCATTCTGTGATTTCAATTTCAAACGTATCGATTTCACTGTCCGGGCACCCTGCGCCGGTAGCGAGCATACGGATCGTCATGCGGTTGTGCTCCGCCGCCTTTGGCAGCACAATGCCGGAAGGGTAGTCTGCGCCGCCGCCGAAGTAGAGTGGAATGCGGGTGTTATACACGAATCCGTCGTTCGGCGCAGGATCGCTGCAGGGGGCGCCATCCAGCGTGAATTTGTAATAATAATGCACTGTGTTCAGCAGATCGTCGCAGTCCAGATTGAAGCGTATGAGACTGCCTTCCTTTGCTGTCACGCGGGCGACGCTGCCCGGTACTGCGGGGTAAGCGATTACGTCCTCGCCGAGCTTGCCTCCAAGCGGGCCTACATAGAGTACGCTGTGTGCTTTGCGCGACTCCGGAAGCGCTGCAAGAGAAATCACCGCACCGCCTTGGACGAGCTTTACGAAGTTCGCCTCATTCATATCGTTCCAGTTGCGCTGTCCGATCACAAAGAGCAGCTCGTCCGCGTCTGTCAGAAGAAGCCCCGGTTCGAGTGTTTCGCCTCGGCTGTCTGCCGGGTTCATCCCTGCGAGGATCTGCTCGGACGTGAGCAGGGGATAGTAGTACCGCTCGGCATAAACCGATCCCAGGCGCAGTTTCACCTGCCGCAGCCCGGACGAAACTATGATCTCAGCCTCTTCCGGAGCGCTCGCCGGGTCAAAGCTCCCTGCGCCGTAAAGGGCGTTCACCAACTCCGAGAGCGGCAGCAGTCGACCGGTCTCGGACCGGTAGCCGAAAAAGTCATTCTTGGCAGAGAAGGTGTGAGTCTCTCGTTCGGCAAACATCGCCTTCAGCGCGGCATAGCTGATTTTTGCCGGAGCAAAACTGTCTCCGCTGCGCACGCCGCTGCCGAAGAGCGTGAGCTTCAGCGCATCATCACCTTCCACATCCAGCACCGGAGCCGGTGCGGACGTTAGCACCTTGTCCACACCACTGCCCAAAGAAAGTGTTTTGATAGGGAGATCATAGGCGGATGTTTTCAAAAATTCAGTCATTTGCAATACCTCCTAAAATATAATTCCTCTGTCTATATCATAAGACAGAGGAATTGCGGTTGCTATAATTCTGACGGGCTAATTTTCGCGCTCCAGCTTATACAGCTTGTCCATCAGCTCCACGCGGCTTTTTACTTCAGCCTTGTGGAAGATGTTCGAAATGTGAATCTTTACCGTATTGGCGCTGATGAACATTTTCTCTGCGATTTCCTGATTGGAGAGGCCCCGGGAGATATACTCGATCAGCTGGCATTCGCGGTTCGTCAGGCCGAGCCTTTTGAGCGTATTGTTGGAAATCGGGGCTGTGGTGTCAAATGCCTTGTCACAGACAATATAGACGCAGGTGGTCATGTCGTTATAACGAATCACACCATCGCCGCTGGTTTGCATGAAGTGAGCGCCGTTTCCGATGTGCCCGCCGAGGAAGTTCAGGCTCTTTCCGGGATTGGAGAGGCTCAACACACTGAAGAGAAAGCGTTTCAGGCGGATAGGCTTGCTTGCACCGAAGTTTAAGATATCATACTGGTTGCGTTTATAGATTTCATTGACATAGAACGAATTATAAAATCGTTCGTCGTTGAAGCCCAATTCTTTGAGATATTCCTTGGCCAGGTCGTTGACGAAGGTAACGTTCGTGAGATTCTCCACGATCATGATACCAAGCGGGAAGTAATTCGTACAGGTCATGAGCATTTTGGCCTCATTTTTTAGATTCCAGAGCTTGACGTAATTGTCCTCCGTGATTGCAAGACTTCTGGAAATCGTCTGCACGGACTCCATATCCTCATCCGTAAAAGCCGCGCCCTCTGCGAAAAGAACGATATAGGCGATATAGCCGGACGCCCCGGGCGGTTTCAAAAAAACAATCAGGCTATCCGCAAGGCCGCGGGGCTTGAGCACCTGCCGGTAAAGCGGCTGCTTTTTATAGTCTGCCGTACGGCTGAGCAGCCATAGATCGTCCGCATTGTTATATGGGGAATAAGGCGACCAGATCTCGCTGAGGAAGTCCTGCACCAGCTGCATGTCGATGCCATGGGTCGTCACGGTAGGGGAGAAGACCTTTTCGCTCTCGTTGCCGATGAAGCCCATGAGCGATTTGCGGTAACCCAGCTTTTTGTCCAGAAGCTGCAGAATGCGCTGTGTACAAAGCTCGTCATAGGGTTCGTTCATGTAGATCGTAAGCAGCTCCGACTGGAATTCCAAAAGACGCTGATAATGCTGGATAGCCAACATTGAAATCCCTCCTTTACGTCTATTTGGCGCTATTTTAACAGACAAATCCACGCATTTCAATTTGTTTTTTCATCGCTATTTCAAAAGTCTGACTAATTTCAGGTGTTCATTTCTGAAAAAGAGATCAAAAAACAGGTGCTATTTTGCATGATGCATGAAAATAACCATAAAAAACTGTAAAAAGTACACAATCTGAACATTTCGGTAAACTATGTATCAAAAATAGATTGTGAATTATCAATCGAAACTTTGCAAAAATAGACAGTTTGTATGAAAAATAGACCGATTCTTTACATTTCTTGCTGTTTGTTGCGAAAAGATAGTACCTCCGGGTAATTGTTGCTGCAGTTCCTGGCTGATATGTTTTTAACAGAACCGAGCGGCAGAGCACCGCACTTAAAAATGAATCGGAGGAACCGTTATGAACAACTTCAGTTATTTTTCCACCGTTCGCACGATGTTCAACAATGACCTCAAGGAAGGCCTTGCGCAGGCCCGGAAGGTGCTGGGCGTAAAAAAGGCAATGATCCTGACCGATCCCGGCGTGGCAGCACTGCCCATCTGGCAGGAGATGCAGCAGGCCATGAAGGAAATTGACTTTAGTTTTGAGCTGTTTGAGCAGGTGAAGCCCAACCCCACCGATGTTACCATGGAGCAGGCGGCGGATGCGCTCAAGGCCACCGACTGTGACTGCGTCATCGGCTTCGGCGGCGGCAGTGCGATTGACACTGCCAAGGCGGCGGCGCTGCTTGCCACGAATCCCGGCAGTCTGCGGGATTACTACGGGATGAACAAGGTGCAGAACAAGTGCCTGCCGACCATCATGGTCACCACGACCGCCGGCTCCGGCGCGGAGGTCACACAGTACATCTCCATTGTCGATACCCAGCAGCAGACCAAGCAGCAGATCGGCTCGCCCTTCTGCGTGAGCGACATTGCGCTGCTCTGCCCGGCGCTGCTGAAGAATTCACCCCGCAGCGTAACAGCGGATGCGGGCTTCGACGCACTGGCACACTGCATGGAGGGCTTCATCGGCCGAAAGGCGAACCCAATCACCGACGCCATTGCGATCCAGGTCTTCCGCATGATCACTAAGAGCCTGCTGAAGTTCGTGAATGAGCCCAACGATATCGATGCCGCCTCGGATATGATTCTTGCCGCTCATATGTCCACCATGATTGCAAGCAACATCGGCACCGGCGACGGCCACAACATCGGCCTGGCAATCGGCGGGCGCTTCAATATCTCTCACGGCACGACACTTGCGGTGCTGCTGCCCCATGTGCTTGCTTTTAATGTAGAGGTTGCCGCACCGAAGCTCGCCGAGTGCGCCCGTGTTATGGGCATTGACACCGACGGTATGACGGAGCTTCAGGCCGCACAGGCCTGCGTACTGGCTGTACAGCAGCTGCGCGATGATCTTCATCTTCCCAACAACTTCAAGGATTTCGGAATGACGATCACCGATGAGGATCTGGAAAAGATCGCCGACACTGCCGAGTATAAAAACAAGGTCGGCGCCTCTGCCGGCTCCGCACCCCGAAAGGGCACCCGCGAGGACTTCAAACGCATCGCAGTGGATGCCTATCATGGCGTAAAAGTTTCCTTCTGATTCTTCTCCACTCTCATTATTCCCCTTTTTCCCATTCCAGCCCCGGGGCAGACTTCCGGTCCCGGGGCAGCCCTGAACACCATTACCTGAAAATAAAGGAGCAAACGGACATGAAGAACGCATACTATCCTCACTTGTTCAGCAAAGGCAAGATCGGCGGCTGTGTGATCCCGAACCGCGTGGTGCTCTCCCCGATGGACGACACCCTCGGTCAGGCCAGCGGTGAGATCTCTCCCCGTGCCATTGAATACTACGCCAACAAGGCAAAGGGCGGCTGCGGCCTCGTCATCGTGGGCTATATCGCTGTCGTCGGCCCGGAGCTGGGCGGCATTGCTATGAGCGGCGAGACTCAGCTGAGAAGCCTCAATGACCGTCACGCGATGAGCATCCTCGCCGAGCGCGTGCATGAGTACGGCGGCAAGCTCTTCTGTCAGCTGAACCACCCCGGCCGCAAGACCACGCCGGAGTACAACCAGGGCCACAGCCCCGTGTCCGCTACGGCGCTGCCGAGCCAGATGGTCGGCAAGACCGCACCCTGCCATGAGCTCACCATCGACGAGATCCATGAGATCGAGGAAGGCTTCGCCAATGGCGCGGAACACGCCTTCAAGGCCGGCGCCGACGGCGTGGAGATCCACTGCGGTCACCACTACCTCATGTGCCAGTTCCTGAATCCGGTTCGCAACGAGCGCACCGACGAATATGGCGGCTCCATGGAAAACCGCTGCCGCATCGTAGTCGAGACCATCGAGAAGATCCGTGAGCGCGTTCCCGCGAGCTTCCCGGTGACCTGCCGTATCCACCTCTTTGACGGCGAGGGCTACGAGGGCGAGAACACCGTCGAGGATATGATTGAGATCGCGAAGTATCTCGAGAGCAAGGGCGTAGACGGCTTCAACACCACCATCGGCTCCGTCGACCGTACCGGCTCCCCGGAGATGAAGGCCGGCTGGAGAAATGAATACTACAAGCAGTTCAAGGCTGCGCTGAATGTGCCGATCTATGGCCCCAACGAGGTCAAGACCCCTGAGGAGGCAGAGCAGTTCCTCGCCGAGGGCGTGTATGACTTCCAGATCCTCGGCCGCCAGCAGTCAGCAGACCCCGAATGGGCGAACAAGGCCAAGGCCGGACGCAGCGAGGACATCCGCCCCTGCATCAGCTGCAACTACTGTCTCTACCGCGTCACGGCGGAGGACGCGCAGATCCGCTGCGCGGTCAACCCGCTGCTGGGCCGCGAGATCGACAACCTCGCCCCGTTGAAGCATGGCGAAGGTACTGTCATCATCATCGGCGCCGGCCCCGCAGGAATCCAGGCCGCTTTCACGCTCACAGAGCGCGGCTTCAAGGTGAAGCTCTATGACAAGCGCGACGAGCTCTGCGGCAGCCTGAACCTCGCCAACAAGGCGCCCAACAAGTTCCGCATGGACAATCTTGTGCATTACTACCGCCGCCAGGTGGAAAAGAACCCGAACATCGAGGTGCATCTGAACACCGAAGTCACCACGGAGATGATGGATCAGTGGGCGCAGGAGGACGTATACGCTGTTGTGCTCGCCTCCGGCGGTCAGCCGATCGTTCCGGGCAGGATCCCCGGCATCGAGAAAGGCATCAGCAGCTTTGACGTGCTGTGCGGCGATGTGAAGATGGCGGGCAAGACCGTCGCGGTCATCGGCGGCGGCATGACCGGTCTGGAGACCGCCGAGCGGCTGGCAGAGGACGGCAACAAGGTCATCGTTGTCGAGATGATGCCCATCGTCGGCAACGGCATCTTCTACTACAATGTTGTGAAGACCCAGCAGTTCCTCACCGAGCGCGGCGCGGAGATCAAGACCAGCACGGCGCTCAAGGAGATCAAGGACGGCGCGATCGTTGTGGAGCCCTATCACGGCAAGTTTATCTCTGCCAGCCTCAAGGGCATGCGCAACATCAACGGCTTTGTTGACGTCGCCGACGTCGAGGAGGAAGGCCCCTATGAGATCCCCGTGGACTGCACGGTGCTGAGTCTCGGCATCCGCCCGGATCTGAGCATGCTCGATGCACTGGAGGATCGCTTTGAGAAGGTCGTCCACATCGGCGACTGCACGAACCCCGGCCGCATTGGCGACGCCACCGGCTCCGCCTATCTCGCGGTCAAGAATCTGTAAGAACACTTCTCTTCCAATCTCCTTTTTCCAACAGAACGGCGCCCGGCCGTTGTGCCCGGGCGCTGTTCCCAAGCGTAACAGAAGGAGGTAATCTCTTTGAAAAAAACGTTGACGACGCCGAAGGGTGATCGAATTGCCTATGTGGAAAACGGCGCGGGCGATCCCATCGTTTTGATCCACGGCTTCACCGGCAATACCAGCGCCTGGGCGGACACGCTCACGAATCTCGGGAAAAAGTACCATGTCTATGCTTATGACATGCTGGGCCATGGCGAGACGGTCATGGCGGACAACGACGCCGTCGGCGATACGGCGTTGGCGGATCAGCTCCATGACTTCATTGTCGGGTTGGGACTGGAGAATGTGATCGTCATTGCCCATTCTCTCGGCTGCTGCGTGCTGTTCCAGTATGTGCTGAAGTACGGCTGCGAACACTGGAAGGGTGCTATTTTGGCGGACATGACCCCGGCCATGAATCCCAGCGAGGACTGGGATTTGATCGCGGCGGGCGGCTTTGGCTCCCGCGCGGCGCTGCAGGCCATGGAAGAGGATTATGAAGGATATATGCGTGCGTTCTTCATGGCCGGACTCCCCACAGAGGGGCTCAATGAGGAACAGATCGAATTCATGTATCAGGGCTGGTACAATCTGATGGTGCCGGAGCTGGTGAAGAAAGTGCTTGCGAGCTGCCAGCCGGACTACCGCCCCGCGCTGGAGAAATTCACGGTGTCCACCGCCTATTTCTATGCCGCGCAGAGCTTTATTCTACCAAACCCGGACAAAATTGCTGCGGTCTATCAGGAGCGGATCGTGAACGCACCGTTTACGCTGGTGCCATTCGACTGTGCGGTGCACGCCTTCCCCGAGGAGCGCAACGCGGAGTTTGTCGCGCAGGCAGAACAGTTTATCGAAAGCATTTGAATCACACAAAGGAGAACCGTCATAGACACTCAGAAAGTTGTATTTATGAACAAGGCGCTCAATCTGCGCCTGGCGGGGCTGCTGCGCATTCCCACAGATTTCGACCTCAGCCGCAATTATCCCGCCGTCGTTGTGACCGGCCCGATGCTCTCCGTCAAGGAGCAGGCGCAGTCTGTATATGCCGAGCGTCTGACCGAGGCCGGCTATGTAACGCTGGTGTTTGACGGCTCCTACTTCGGAGAGAGCGAGGGCACGCCCCGCGGTCAGGAGCTGCCGGACGTCAAGGAGAGCGACATTGAGGGCGCAGTGGACTATCTCTGCAGCCTGCCGTATGTGGACAGCGAGCGCATCGGCGGTCTCGGCATCTGCGGTTCCGGCTCGTACATGTCCGTCGCCGGTGTGAAGGAGCCCAGGCTCAAGGCCATCACCGCCATCGTCCCCGCCATTGCGGACATTTCCACCTCTCCCATGATGGGCTTCTTCAGGCCTGAGGCCGAGGTTGTGGCCGCGAAGGAGGCCTACGACAAGGGAGAGGGCGAGATGATGTACCTCAACTTTATGCCCAGAGCTTTCGATGAAGGCGCGGCGTATTACTACTCCTCCCGCGGCACGCATCCGCGCTGGTCCAATCAGGTGGTGGCCTGGAGCCAGCTGGAGCTGGTGAAATATAACGTCCCCAGCATCATGAAGGACATGACGAAGCCCTACTGCGTTATCTCCGGCGAGAACGCCTGGTCGAAGCCGTCCTCCGAGGATGTGTTCAATGCCGTGCCCGGCAACAAGGAGATGCACGTCATCCCGGAGGCCAGCCATTTTGATATGTACGATCTGGCACCCTTCGTCTCCGAAGCTTTCGAGTTTATCCTGCCGTTCTTCGGCAAGAACCTTTGATACATCATCAAACCGACGTCCGGCTCATCTTGCGAGCCGGACGTCTTGTCAGGTGGTTTTATGAAACGATGGATGATTTTTGCGCTGGAAGTGGTGCTCCTGCTGTCTGGCTGCGCAGCGGAAAAAGAGAATGCAGCGCCGGAAGCGAGCGGGATGCTGACCGTCGGAACGGAAACGCAGCGTAGCTTTTTGCAGGATAACGTCTTTCGCTCTGATCAGGGGGACATTCACTACAGCAGCTCTATCCCCGTCAGCTATGACGGCAGCGAGCCCTATGCGCTGTTCATCACCCTGCCCGGCTGGGAGGGACTGTACTTCCAGGGCGTGGGCGCCAACATGGTGGAGGACTTCGGCCCGGAGGCGGCGCGCCGGAACGAGAAGATGATCGTCATCTCCCCGCAGTTGAACGATTGGGGCGAGACCTCCGCAAAGCAGACGATTGCGCTCACAGAGTTTCTGATGGAGACCTACAACATCGACCCGGATCGGGTCTATCTGGAGGGCTACTCCGGCGGCGGAGAAACCGGC
>OLYA01001209.1_pt1 | contig 10635 bp, 9 predicted proteins | sample 1674361 | NCBI WGS metagenome assembly OLYA01 (sample SAMEA103958165, study PRJEB25191) | human gut metagenome | biome: human-associated habitat [ENVO:00009003]; feature: intestine environment [ENVO:2100002]; material: feces | place: Germany | collected 2013/2015
CGGCACCGCCCCGTGCAAGACCGCCTGCCCGGCGCACATCGCCGTGCAGGGCTACCTGAAACTCGCCGCGCAGGGCCGCTATACGGACGCGCTCGAACTCATCAAGAAAGAAAACCCGTTCCCGGCCGTCTGCGGCCGCATCTGCAACAAGCGCTGCGAGGCCGAGTGCACCCGCGGCAGCGTGGACGAGGCCGTCGCCATTGACGAGGTCAAGCGCTTCATCGCCGACCACGACCTGCACGAGGCCACGCGCTACGTGCCGAAGCTGCTCAACCAGATCGGCCGCCCGTACACGGAGAAGATCGCCGTCATCGGCGCCGGCCCTGCCGGCATGAGCTGTGCCTACTACCTCGCCAACAAGGGCTACCCCGTGACCGTGTTCGACCGCAACCCGGTGCCCGGCGGCATGCTCACGCTCGGCATCCCGAGCTTCCGGCTGGAAAAAGACGTGCTCAACGCCGAGATCGACATCCTGCGCGAGATGGGCGTCGAGTTCCAATGCGGCGTCGAGGTCGGCAGGGACATCACCATCGAGCAGCTGCGCGCGCAGGGCTACAAGGGCTTCTACGTTGCCATCGGCGCGCAGAAGTCGGCCAAGCTCCGCATCCCGGGCGAGGAGCTCGAGGGCGTCTACGGCGGCGTGGACTTCCTGCGCGCCGTGAACCTCAGCCACGAGACGCATATCGGCAAGCGCTGTGCCGTCATCGGCGGCGGCAACGTGGCCATGGACGTCTGCCGCAGCGCGGTGCGCCTCGGCGCAGACGAGACGTACGTGCTCTACCGCCGCAGCGAAGCCGAGCTGCCCGCCGACCCCGAGGAGGTCAAAGAGGCGATGGAAGAGGGCGTGCAGTTCCGCTTCCTGACCGCCCCGGTCGAGATCCTCGGCGCGGACGGCAAGGTCACGGGCATCCGTGTGGAGCGCATGGCGCTCGGCGAGCCGGACGAGAAGGGCCGCCGCAAGCCCGTCGGCACGGGCGAATTCGAGACGCTCGCGGTCGATTCCGTCATCGGCGCCATCGGCCAGACGGTCGACTGGGGCACGCTCGACGTCGGCGCACTCACGACGACGAAGAAGGGCACGGCCGAGGCCGACGCGCTGACCTATCAGACCGCGCAGCCGGACATTTTCGTCGGCGGCGACTGCTACACCGGCCCGAAGTTTGCCATCGACGCCATTGCCGCCGGCAAGGAGGCCGCCATCAGCCTGCACCGCTATGTGCACCCCGGCCAGACGCTCACCGCCGGCCGCGACCGCAGAGTCTACAAGGCACTCGACAAGGAGCACGTGCTCATCGAGACGGCCGATTTCGATAAAGATCACCGCCAGATGCCGGGCTACAACGCCGCCAAGGCCAAGACCTTCTCCGACGCGCGCGTCACGTTCACGGAAGAGCAGGTGCGCAGGGAGTGCGCCCGCTGCCTCGGCTGCGGCGCGACGAAGGTGGACAGCTACCTGTGCATCGGCTGCGGCCTGTGCACCACGAAGTGCAAGTTCGATGCCATCCACCTCAAGAAGGTGCGCGACTGGCACGCGGGCTCGTATGAGACCATGCCGATCAAGGTCGCCGAGGGCGTCGTCAAGCGCGCGGGCAGCATCGTGAAAAAGGCGGTCAGCAAGTAATGCACGAGCTGGCACTGTGCGACGCGATGCTCAAAATGGTGCGCGATATCTCCCGCGAGCAGGCGCTCGAGGGCGTGCGCAGCATCACGGTGCGCGTCGGGACGCTCTCGGGCGTTGTCCCGCGCTTTCTCACCGACTGCTGGGTCGCCGTGACCGACGGCACGGAGTATGACGGCGTGCCCCTGCGCGTCGAGACGGAGGCGGGCCGCGCCCGCTGTCTCGACTGCGGGGCGGAGTTCGTCGCCGACGTTGAGGACCTCTCCTGCCCGGACTGCGGCGGGAAAAAGCTCATGCCCCTCTCCGGCCGCGACATGACCATTCAGGAGATCGAGGATCAGGCCCTGCAGCCAGTCGGCGCAGCCCGCCTTCTCCAGACCGTTGCCGATCAGGACCGGGATGCCCGGGACCCAGACGCCGTAGTCGGCCGGGTCGGGCGCATCAAAGCCGTTGGCTTCGAGGTAGGCGACCGCATCGACATACGTCATGCCCACGGTGCTGTCCTTGTCGGCGTCATCGGGGATGTTGTCGTAGTAGGCGGTCATTTCATTCTCAGCCAGGGTCTCCTCATCCTCGACCATGGTGGTTGCGGTGTCGGAGGTGGGCTGGAAGTCTTTCATTTCCGCGAGGGTGGCGTCGGCGTCGAAGTCTTCGGCTTCGGTGTCGAGACCCAGGAACGCATCGACCGCTTCGGTCGCGGCGGTGTATTCGTCGTTGGCGTCGTTATAAGCGCTCGAGCCGATGCCCAGTAGGTGCCAGCCGTCGCCGAACACGCCGTCATTGGCCCAGTCGGTCGCGGGCGCGCCGACGGCGACCATGGCGACCCAGTAGACCAGGAACATGACCACGGCGAAGATCGGCAGGCCCAGCCAGCGGTTGGTGACGATGCGGTCGATCTTATCGGACGTGGACTGCGTGGCCTTGGATTTCTTGCGGTAGCAGGCGCGGATGACTTCCGCGATGTAGACGTAGCGCTCGTTGGTGATGATGGACTCGGCATCGTCGTCGAGCTCTTCCTCGGCGGCCTTGATGTCCGCCTCGATGTGCTGGTGCACATCCTCGGGGATGTGGAGCTTGGCGAGCACCTTGTCGTCGCGCTCAAAGATCTTGATCGCGTACCAGCGCTGCTGCTCTTCCGGCATCTTGTGCACGGCCGCCTCTTCGATGTGGGCGATCGCGTGCTCGACCGGGCCGGAGAACGTGTGCATCGGCACGGTCTTGGTGGACTTGGCGGCCTCGATGGCGGCTTCTGCCGCGTCCATGACGCCGTCACCCTTCAGGGCCGAGATCTCCACGACCTTGCAGCCGAGCTGCTGCGACAGCTGGCTGATGTTGATCTGGTCGCCGCTCTTGCGCACGATGTCCATCATGTTCACGGCCATGACCACCGGGATGCCCAGTTCGGTCAGCTGCGTGGTCAGGTACAGGTTGCGCTCGAGGTTCGTGCCGTCCACGATGTTGAGGATGGCGTCCGGACGCTCGTCGATCAGATAGTTGCGGGCGACGACCTCTTCGAGCGTGTACGGGCTGAGCGAGTAGATGCCGGGAAGGTCCATGATGACAACGTCGTCATGCTTTTTCAGGCGGCCTTCCTTTTTCTCGACCGTGACGCCCGGCCAGTTGCCCACAAACTGATTGGAGCCGGTCAGCGCATTGAACAGCGTCGTTTTGCCGCAGTTCGGGTTGCCGGCTAAGGCAATCTTGATTTGCTTTTCCATTCGGATGCTCCTTTGCGATATTCTCCTCTGCTGATGGGGGATCCTACCTTATGTAATAAATTTTGCTTACGGATGATTATGCCTGGATCTCGATCATCTCGGCATCGGCCTTGCGCAGGCTCAGCTCATAGCCGCGGACCGTGACTTCCACCGGATCGCCGAGCGGTGCGACCTTGCGCACATACACTTCGGTGCCCTTCGTGATGCCCATGTCCATGATGCGGCGCTTGATGGCGCCTTCACCATGCAGCTTCACCACCTTGACCGTTTCGCCGATCTTGGCTTCTCGCAGCGTTTTCATCGTGCTTCCTCCCTTAAATCATGATTTTGCGTGCCATTTCATCGCTGATGGCAACGCGGGATTCTTTGACCTTCACGATCAGATTCCCGCCGATCGCCGATACGACCGTGGCCGTCCCACCGGGGACGAAACCCAGATCTTCCAAGTGCTTTCTGGTCTCCGGGTTTCCGCCGACTTTCAGAATCAGTGTCTCCTCGCCGACATTGGCGAGATTCAGCGGCATCATAGATATCCCTCCACTGGTAACGGTTAGAGCGTGCTAACCTTGGATGAAAAAAGAACGGTTATATTTGTTTAACAGAAGTTAAACTTCCTTAACCTTGCTAAAGTTTAATCTATCTAACAGCTCGTGTCAAGGGGTATTTGTAAAAATTTTTGCATTGCTTGCATTTTTGGTTAAGGTGTGCTAACCTAGAAGCAATTTTACGAAAAGGTTGGTGGAATCCGCTATGCAGATCTTGAGAGCTGCGGAAGACTATCTGGAAGCAATGCTGATGATGCAGCAGAAACACGGTTACATCCGCTCGATCGACATCGCGGAGCAGCTCGGCGTGACGAAGCCGAGCGTGACCTACACGACCAAGCGCCTGCGCGAAAACGGCTACATTACGATGGACCGCGACGGGCTCATCACGCTCACGCCGCGCGGCATGGACATTGCCGCGCGCATGCTCGACCGGCACCATACGCTCACGAAGTTTCTCATGGAGCTCGGTGTCGATGCCAAGACCGCCGAGGAGGACGCCTGCAAGATGGAGCATGACATCAGCGAGCAGACGTACACGGCGCTCTGCCGCCACGCCATCGGCAAGCTCGGCATCCTCGGGGAGGACGACGCGGGCCTCGGCGAGACGGCCGGGACCGACGAGAACTGAACACGCCTCCGGACAGTTCCGCCCGCGGCAGCTCTGGCTGCCGCGGGCGGTTTTGCTTGTCGGGAAAGCCCGGAGGGCTTTCCCGACAAAAGGCCTGCAGGCTGCTGCGCGCAGACTTTGTACGCCGGGGGCGCACAAAGTCCACACTTGCAGCCAGAGAAGTATTTTCTCTCACGCACATGTCGCGAGAGAAAATGATTGCAATGCTTTGCCGCCTGCGGGCGGCAAACTCTGCGAGGCTTTTTTGACACGCTGGGCCGCCCGCGGGCATTGACGCGGCGGGGCGGATTTGCTATGCTGAAAAAGAGAAAACTCGTTTTCCGGAGGTGCCCCCATGCTCCAGACCCGCAGACCGGCCCTGAGCGGCAACGCGCTCAAGGGCATCGCCATCCTTGCCATGACGCTCGACCACCTCACGTGGACGCTCTGGCCCGGCTACGCCACCGACTGGTGGGTGCTCGTGTGCCATGTGCTCGGCCGCGTGACGGCGCCGATCATGTGGTTTTTCATCGTCGAGGGCTACCACTACACGCACGATGTGAAAAAGTACGCCGCGCGCCTGTTCGCGCTCGCGCTCATCTCGCACTTTGCGTATGATTTCTGCTTCGGCATCCCGTTTGTGCCGCTGTCCACCGGGCCGTTCAATCAGACGGGCGTCGTGTGGTCGCTCGCGTGGGGGCTGGTGCTGCTCGTCATCCACGACGACGCGCGGCTGAAAGACTGGGTCAAGATCGCGCTGACGTTTGTGATCTGCGCGGTCACGTTCCCGTCGGACTGGAGCTGCGTGGCCGCGATGGCGATCTTGTTCATGGGGCAGGCGCGCGGGGACTTCCGAAAGCAGATGGGCTGGCTCATGGTGTGGTCGGCCGTGTACGCGCTCGTGTATTTCTTCTTTATAGATAAGGTATACGCACTCGTGCAGCTTGGCACGGCGCTCGCCATCCCGCTGCTGCGGTGCTATGACGGCACGCGGGGCAAATGGCGCGGCATGGGCTGGCTTTTTTACGTCTATTATCCCGCGCACCTCGCGCTCATCGGCGTGCTGCGCGTGCTGCTCTGGGGCGCGGGTGCGTCCACCGCCGCCGGCAGCTTCTGACGGCAATGTGCACAACGGCATCCGCCCGGACGGGGGAAAACTTCGTCCGGGCGTTTTTGCGCCCGGTGGTGGCATTTCGCAGGGGTTCGTGGTAAAATGCTGTGCAATGTGAGACAAAGGAGGCGGCGCGCATGCGCTACCAGTGCCTGGTGCTCGACCATGACGACACCGTCGTCAACAGCACCGCGACCATCAATTACCCGGCCTTTGTGCAGACGCTGCAAAAGCTGCGGCCGGACGTACACATGACGCTCGACGACTTTTTTGCCTACTCGTTCGAGCCGGGCTTCGGCGCGCTGTGCAGCGATATTCTGGGCTTTTCCGATGCGGAGATGGACATCCAGTACCAGACGTGGCTGGACTATGTGCGCACGCACGTGCCCGACACGTTCCCCGGTATGCGTGACCTGCTGCAGCGGTTTCACGCCGCGGGCGGGCATATCTGCGTCGTGAGCCACTCCGTGCCGGAAAACATCCTGCGCGACTACCGCGCGCACGACCTGCCCACGCCGGAGCGCATCTACGGCTGGGATTCAGACCCCGAGCGGCGCAAGCCCGCGCCGTGGCCCATCTACCAGATCGAGCGGGAGCTCGGCCTGCGGCCGGAGCAGCTCGTGGTCATCGACGATCTCAAGCCCGGCAAGGACATGGCTGACCGCGCGGGCGTGGACTTCATCGCGGCGGGGTGGACGCACACCGTGCCGCACATCATCGAAACGATGCAGCGCATCTGCCCGCACTACTGCCGCACGGTGGCGGAGCTCGAAGCGCTGCTGCTGGACGAAACGGAGGCATAACGATGGATACTAGGATGATTCGCACGGCGACGCTCGCCGATCTCGACGCCGTGGCGGCGGTGGAGGCAGCGTGCTTCCCGGCGGCGGAGGCCGCGACACGGGAAGAACTCGCTGACCGGCTGGCGCACTATGGCGACCACTTCTGGCTGATGTTTGACGGCGGTACGCTCATCGCGTTCGTGGACGGCATGGTCACGGACCGCACCGACCTTACGGATGACCTCTACGCGGACGCCGCGCTGCACGACGCGCACGGCGCGTGGCAGATGATCTTCGGCGTGAACACGCTGCCAGACTACCGCCGGCACGGCTGCGCGGGGCAGCTCATCGAGCGCGCCATCGCCGACGCGCGCGCGCAGGGCCGCCGCGGCCTCGTGCTCACGTGCAAGGACCGGCTCGTGCACTACTACGCGAAGTTCGGCTTCGTGAGCGAGGGCGTGTCGGAATCCACCCACGGCGGCGTCGTCTGGTATCAGATGCGCCTGACGTTTTGAAAAATGCAGCCCCGGCGCGAAAAAAATCCGTGCCGGGGCAAAACAAGACCTTGACTCTACAACCGTTGTAGAGTTTACAATGACGGTATTCCACGCAAAGGGGCAAACGCCATGGAGAAAAATCTCACGACCGGCAGCGTCTTTGGCAACATTGTGCACTTTTCGCTGCCGTATCTGCTCTCGTACTTCCTGCAGACGCTCTACGGCATGGCCGACCTGTTCATCATCGGCCAGTACGAGGGCGTGGCCAGCACGACGGCCGTGTCCATCGGCAGTCAGGTCATGCACATGCTCACGGTCATGATCGTGGGCCTCGCCATGGGCGCGACGGTCACGATCGGTCAGGCCGTCGGCGCGCGCGACCGCCGGGGCGCGGCGGGCTACATCGGCAACACGACGACGCTGTTTCTGGCGCTGAGCGTCGTGGTGACGGGGGTGCTGCTGGCGCTCGCGCGGCCGATCGCGGCGGTCATGTCCACACCGGCCGAGGCCGTGCCCGGCACGGTCGCCTACCTGCGCATCTGCTTTCTCGGCGTGCCGCTGATCACGGCGTACAACATCATCGCATCCATCTTCCGCGGTCTGGGCGACTCGAAGCGCCCGATGTATTTCATCGCCATCGCGTGCGCGGCGAACATCGCGCTCGACTATCTGTTCATGGGCGCGCTGCACATGGGCCCGGCGGGCGCCGCGCTCGGCACGACGCTGGCGCAGGCGGCCAGCGTGGTCGTGTCGCTGCTTGTCATCCGCCGCGAGCGCGACGGCATCGCCCTCACGCGGAGCGATCTGCGCCCGCAGCGGGCGGTCATGGGCCGCATCCTGCGCATCGGCGTGCCGGTCGCACTGCAGGACGGACTGATCCAGATCGCGTTTTTGTTCATCACCGTCATCGCCAACCGCCGCGGCCTCACGGACGCCGCCGCCGTCGGCATCGTGGAGAAGATCATCAGCTTTTTGTTCCTCGTGCCGTCGTCCATGCTCTCGACGGTGTCGGCCCTCGGCGCGCAATGCATCGGCGCGGGCAAGCCCCGCCGCGCGCTGCAGACGCTGTGGTACGCCATCGCCGTTGCGTTCGGCTTCGGCGTGCTCATCTCGGTCGTCATCCAGTTCGTGGCAGAGCCCGTCGTGAGCCTGTTCACGGACAGCGCGGCCGTCGCCGCCGCGGGCGGGCAGTACCTGCGCGGGTACATCCTCGACTGCTGCTTTGCCGGGCTGCACTTTTGCTTCAGCGGGTATTTCTGCGCCATCGGCCGCTCGGAGCTGTCGTTTCTGCACAACATCACGGCCGTGGTGCTCGTGCGCGTGCCGGGCGCGTACCTGATGAGCAAGTGGTTTCCCACAACGCTGCTGCCCATGGGTCTGGCCACGGCGGCGGGCTCGCTGCTGTCGGTCATCATCTGCGTGATCGCGTTTCTCGTGCTGCGCCGGCGCGGCCGGCTCGTGCCGGAGGAGGCGTGACATGGCGCGGACACAGGAGCTGTTTTCCATCGGCGACGTGGCGCAGCTGTTTCACCTGAGCGTGAGCAGCCTGCGCCACTATGAGACCATCGGCCTGCTTACGCCGGAATACACCGACCCCGCGACCGGCTACCGCTACTACGGGCCGCGGCAGTTTGAGGTGCTCAACACCATCCGCTACCTGCGCGCGCTGGATATGCCGCTCGGGCAGATCCGCGCCTTTCTGCGCAACCGCGACGTCGGGCGCATCGAGCAGCTGCTGCGCGAGCAGAAGGCCGCCGTCGTGCGCAAGCAGGCGGAGCTGCAGCGCGTCGAGCGCAAGATCGACAACCGCCTGCGCCAGCTGCACGATGCGCAGACAGCCGAGCTCGGCGCCATCCGCCTCGTGCGCAGCCCCGCGTGCCGCATTGTGTGGATGTCCGGCGCGCTCGAGCTGCACAGCTTTCTCGACATGGAGCCGTCCATCCGCATGCTCGAGCGCTCGCAGGCGGAGGCCGTGGTGTTCCTCGGCAAGGTGGGTGTGGGCCTCTCGGCCGAGCGGCTGCTGGCCGGGGCGTTTGCGCCGTATGACCGCGCGTTTCTCGTGCTCGACGACGAGGACGCCTTCGATGGCGACGTGACCACCCTGCCCGAGACGACGTGCGCCGCCGTGTGCTTTCGCGGCAGCCACCCCGAGGCCCCGGCGCAGTATGCGCGCCTGATGGACTACCTGCGCGCGCACGCGCTCGCCCCGGCGGACTTCTCGCGCGAGATCACGATGATCGACTACGGCCTGACGAGCGACCCGGAAAAATTCGTGACCGAGATCCGCATCCCCGTCACGGAGGCATGAAAAAACGCTGTCCCGAAAATGGGACAGCGTTTTTGCGTTTTGGTGCGTCAGAAGCTGCCGCTGCGGCCGTGGCCGCCGCCACCGGAAAAGCTCGACCCGCCGCCACCGGAGTGCTGGTCGTTGTCGCGCTCGATCTTGCGGCGCGTCGTGGTCGTGTGGGTGTAGACATCGTCGCGCCGCGTCAGGTGCAGGCCCTCGGGCGTGACGTAGGCGCGCGCCTCGGTCTGGCGGCGCACGGAGCGCATCTTCGCCTTGAGGATCAGGCAGACGATGAGCGCGATGACGCACGAGATCACGAGCGCGATGCCCAAATTGCGCAGCAGCGACGGCGCGGAGAAGCCGGGGTCAACGTCGGCGTCATGGCCGGGGCTGTAGGCATAGTCAGAGTCGCTGCCGGTATAGGACTCGCCGCTGAGCAGGCCGGCGCAGCCGTCGATGTAGTCGCAGAAGCCGCCGTACCAGTCGTCGTTGCGGAAGTCGTCGAGAAAGCCGTCCTCGAGCTGCTGCAGGGCAGAGTCCGGGAAGAGGAGCTCTGCCTTGTCGCCGTAGACGAAGGCGGCGTACTTGCGGTTCGACACGCTCAGCAGCAGGAGCACACCGTCGCGCCCGTCACCGACGCCGAGCGAGTCGTTGTGGTAGAGCGTGTAGGACGCCGTCTCCACGTCGGTGAAGCCGTAGTCGGCATAGTCGTCCACGGTGCGGATGTACACGCCGACGCCGCTGCTCTGCGCGAGGGCGGCGGCGCGCTGCGAGAGCTGGCTGATCTGTTGGTCGGTGAGCAGGCCGGCCTCGTCCGTGACCCAGTCCCCGGCGGCCAGCGCCGGTACTGCGAGCGTCACGGCCAGCAGCAGCACGAGCAGCAGGGCGGAAAGTCTGCGTTTCATATCCGTCGCCTCCTTACAGCAGGAACTGCAAAATTGCAGTCAGCGCCACGGTGAGCGGGGCCGCGATGGCGGCGAACATGCCCCAGAAGCGGCCGCGGTCCGTCGGCAGGTCGCCGACGAGCTTACCGGTCTGGCCGTTCATGGCGAAGAGGAAGTCCTGCCCGCGCCACTTCGTGCTCAGCATCCAAACCGGCAGCAGGGCGTAGTGCACCTTGCCGCGCCGCAGCGCGATGTCCTCGCGCTCGGTCACGCACGCGCCGTAGCCGGTGACGGTGTCGCGCAGGGCCTGCGCGAGCGTCTCGCGGCAGCGCGTGTCCGCCCGGTCGCGGCTGTCGTCGATGGTCACGTCGTATTTATCCGCCAGATAGCCCGGCAGGTACGCCGTGGAAAACGGGCGCAGCTGGGCATAGTCAAACGGCTCGATGGAGTCCATGTGGTCGTCCGGCATCTTGGAGGATGCGTCGACCGGGATCTTCTCAAACGCGAGCGACCCGGCGCGCACCACGTGGTAGTGCCGCGTCTCGGTGATCTCATAGTCGCCGGTCTCGTACACGTTCGTGTT
>OLYA01001221.1_pt1 | contig 10544 bp, 9 predicted proteins | sample 1674361 | NCBI WGS metagenome assembly OLYA01 (sample SAMEA103958165, study PRJEB25191) | human gut metagenome | biome: human-associated habitat [ENVO:00009003]; feature: intestine environment [ENVO:2100002]; material: feces | place: Germany | collected 2013/2015
TCTTGCGCAACGCAAAAATCCCTCGCTGCCGGTCACATCATGAGTTTTCAGATACCCCCTAGGGGAATCTCTGAATTGACGTTTTCTGTCGAATATGATACTTTATAGATAACTGGGAAAAGGAGAATCGCGTATGAACGAACATCGAGACAAGCCATACGTCAAATGGGGTCTGACGGCGCTGGTCGTGATCTTTGTCAGCATTCTGCTCGTCGTGATCTTTACGGATCTGCCGGGTTTCTTCGGTGTGCTGACGGCGCTGGAGATGATTCTGGAGCCGCTGATCTTCGGCGTGGTGATCGCGTTCCTTCTGAACCCGATCGTGCGCTTCGTCGACAGCCGCCTGCTGCCGCTGCTGGAACAGAAGACAAAGTGGAAGCCCGCGTTCATCCGCAATCTGAGCCGTGCGGCGGGCATCTTCGTCAGCGTTGTTGTGGCAGTCCTGATTTTATACGCGTTCTTCTCCATGCTGCTGCCGCAGCTGTATGAGAGCGTCGTCGGGATCGTGGACAACGCGGAGACGTATTATACCAGCATCGACCGCTGGGTCACGAACATCCTCGAGGACAACCCCGAGATCCAGAGCTATGTCGACTCGGCGCTCGGCAAGATCTATGATTTCATCAACAACTGGATCACCACGACGTTTTTGCAGGACGTGCAGAAGCTCCTGACCACGCTCACAAGCTCCGTAGTCGCCTTTGTCAAGGGCTTTATGAACTTCCTCATCGGCTTCGTCGCGTCGATCTATATCCTGTGGTCGAAGGAGACGTTTCAGGCGCAGAGCAAGAAGATCATCGTCGCGCTGCTCTCGCCGAAGGGCGCGGATCACGTGTTCTATCTCGGCCGCAATATCTACCGGGTGTTCAACGGCTTCGTCATCGGCAAGATCGTCGACTCGGCCATCATCGGCGTTCTTTGCTATATCGGCATTCTGATCCTCAAGATGCCGTATCCGGCCCTGATCGCCACGGTCATCGGCGTGACGAACGTTATCCCGTTCTTCGGGCCGATCATCGGTCTTGTGCCGTGCGCGTTCCTCATTCTGCTGGTGAACCCGCTGCAGGCGTTCTATTTCGTCATCTTCATTCTGGTCCTGCAGCAGGTGGACGGCAATGTCATCGGGCCGAAGATCCTCGGCAACACCGTCGGCATCTCGGGCTTCTGGGTGCTTGCGTCCATCACCATCGCGGCCAGCCTCTTCGGCTTCGCAGGCATGATCCTGGGCGTGCCGGTGTTTGCGATCATTTACCTGCTCATTTCCGATTCCGTCAACAATAAGCTTCGCAAAAAGAACCTGACTACCGACACGACGGCCTACGGCCCGATCAGCGAGGTCGCCGAGCTTCCGGAGCAGGACAGAACCGCCGCACCGTAACCGCCCGTACATGGAGAATTTCTCATGCAGGATGCACTGACTACGTTTTTTTCACAATTTGAGCCCGTTCCGTGGCTGTGCTATCTGTTCCCGGTGCTTGCGCTGGGGATCCTGATCCGCTGCGCGGTGAGCCTGCTGACGTTCCGGCCGGAGCCGGAGGTCTGGGCATGGCTGACCACGCCGGACGGCGCGCACATCCCTGTCACGCACTGGGAAAGCCTTATCGGCCGCGGTGCAGGCTGTGATGTACAGCTTGGCTACCCAACCGTCTCGCGCACGCACGCAGTCTTAACGCGCTACGACGACGGCAGCTGGACGATCTCGGACGCGCACTCCAAATCCGGCGTATTTGTCAACGGAAAGCAGACGGCTCTCTCTGCGCTGCGCTTCGGCGACGTCATTACGATGGGCGGCGTGAATTTCACGCTCATCCCCCTGACAAAGGAACAGGAGCGCATTCAGGCCGGGACCCGCACGCGGGCCGGCCATGCCGTGCATCAGGTGCCGACGCTGCTGCTCCTGACGCTGTTCCAGCTGCTGACAGCCATTCAGCTCATCCTCGGCGGCTGCGATCCTGCGCTGGAGCTGACCGCCTTCGGCGGGCTGATCGCGCTGGAATGGGCGCTGTATCTTGCCTTGCGCGCGTTCCGCAGAACGGGCTTCGAGGCGGAGACGCTGGCGTTTTTCCTGTGCACGATGGGCCTTGCCGTCGTGTCAAGCTCCGCGCCGGAAAGTCTGATCAAGGAGCTGCTTGCTATCGTTGCGGGCGTGTGCGTGTTCCTCGTCGTCTGCTGGTCGCTGCGCGATCTGGAGCGGGCAAAGACCGTGCGGTATCTGGCCGCCGTAGCAGGTATCGGACTGCTGGCATTTAATCTACTCTTTGGCGTGGAAAAATTCGGCGCGCGCAACTGGATCCAGCTGGGCGGCGTGTCGTTCCAGCCGTCGGAGTTCGTCAAGGTCTGCTTTATCTATGTCGGCGCGTCCACGCTCTCGCGGCTGATGGCGAAGCGCAATATCGTGCTGTTCATCGCCTATTCCGCCGTGATCTGCGCGTGTCTGGCGCTCATGAAGGATTTCGGAACCGCGATCATTTTCTTTGTCGCGTTCCTTGTCATCGCGTTCCTGCGCTCCGGCAACTTTGCGACCATCGCACTGGCCATCGCCGCGACGGGCTTCGCGGGCGTTCTGGTACTGCGCTTTCTGCCCTACGCGCGCAACCGCTTTGAGGCGTGGGGCCATGTGTGGGACTATGCGCTCACGACCGGGTATTCCCAGACGCGCTCGATGATGTGCATCGCGTCCGGCGGGCTGTTCGGCCTCGGGCCGGGCAAGGGGTGGCTCAAGTATGTCGCGGCGTCGGACACCGATCTGGTCTTCGCCTTCGTCTCGGAGGAATGGGGCCTCATCATGGCGGTTCTGATGGTCGCGTGCATTGTCATTCTCGCCTGCTTCGTCGTGCGTTCCGCGCCTGCGGGCAGAAGCTGCTTTTATACCATCGGCGCCTGCGCGGCTGTGACGGTCATGGTCACGCAGACGATCCTGAACGTGTTCGGCATGGCGGATTTCCTGCCGCTCACGGGCGTGACGTTCCCGTTCGTGTCGAACGGCGGGTCGAGCATGGTCTGTGTCTGGGGCCTGCTGGCCTTTATTAAGGCAGCCGATACCCGGCAGAACGCCTCTGTCGCCATCCGCGTCCCGCACGGCGTCACGCCGCTGCCGGAGGAGCCTGACGCACAGGAGGCTGCTGAGGAACCTGCGGCGGAGGATCCTGACGCCGTCTGGCAGCGTCCTGCCGGAAAGGAGGCGTGCAGATGAAAAAGGTATCGCGCCGCGCGCTGTTCGCGCTGGCTTTGGCCGTTGTGCTTGCCGTGGGGACGCTGGCCTTCTGCGTCAAATACGCGGCAAATGCCGAAAAATGGGTCACGTTTTCCGGCAGCCCGCACGTCTATACCGGCACGAATCTCACCGGCGGCAAAATTTACGACCGCTCCGGCGTACGCATCCTGAATACAACGGATGGCCGCGTGTACAGTGCCGATGAAGCCGTGCGCGAGGCGACCGTCCATCTGCTGGGCGACCGCTACGGCTATATCAGCGCGCCGCTGCTGGGCAATTTCGCCGAGCAGATGATCGGCTACGATAAAATTACCGGCCTGAACGAAGCATCCAAGGGCACGGCCAGCGCAAGACTTACCATCAGTGCCGAGGTGCAGAAAGCAGCCCTGCAGGCGCTTGGCAGCTATCACGGCGCAGTCGGCGTTTATAACTACAAAACCGGCGAAATTTTGTGCGCTGTGACCAGTCCCAGCTACGACCCCGACAACATCCCCGATATCGCGGGCGACGAGACAGGCGCGTATGACGGCGTGTATCTCAACCGCTTCTTTGACGCGGCCTATACGCCTGGCTCCATTTTCAAGCTCGTGACGAGCGCTGCTGCACTGGAGCAGAGCGCGTCCGCGCAGACCGGGACCCATACCTGCACCGGAAAAACCATCATCGGCGGACAGGAAATCGTCTGTATGTCCAGCCATGGGACGCTCGCCATGCCGGAGGCGCTGGCGCATTCGTGCAACGTCTATTACGGTGAGCTGGCCTCGGCCCTCGGTAAGGACGCTTTGCAGGCGGCCTGCGATAAGCTCGGCCTCAACGGAACGCTCACCTGCGACGGCTATACCGCCCGGTCGACCGTCGATCTGTCAGACGCGGACGACGGCAGCGTCGCCTGGGCCGGGATCGGCCAGTATACCGACCAGATCACGGCGATCCAGTTCCTGCGCTTTATGGGCGTGATCGCGAACGGCGGAGAGGCGGCGGAGCCGTATCTCATGCAGAAAATTTCCCGCGCGGGCCAGACGGTCTATGAAGCGGAAACGAAGACGACCGGGCGGCTGTTGTCCGAAGAAACAGCCGAAGCGCTCGGAAAGATGATGCGCGGCGCGGTCGTGAACCAGTACGGCGCGTGGCAGTTCGGCTCTTTGACGGTCTGCGCCAAGTCCGGCACAGCGGAGCGCGAAAACGGCCCGGCAGACGCAATGTTCGCGGGCTTCGTGGAGGATGAGGCATATCCGCTCGCGTTCGTCGTCTTCGCCGAACGCGGCGGCTCCGGCAGCCAGACAGCCGCGCCCATCGCCGCAAAGGTCCTTGCCGCGTGCAAGACCATGCTGGATACCCCGAACCCGAACGGTTGAACGCTTGGACAGCCGGCAGGCGCGAAAAGCAGTCGTCCGCCGGCAAATCCATGCAGCCACATAAAGTATAAACGTAGGAGAATCCCACTATGACTGATTTCCACACGCTGATCGACAGCTATCAGAACTGCGCCTGCGGGCAGGCGCATGAATGTGCCATCCGGGATATCGAGATTGGCAGCGGGCTTGTGTCCGAGACCGGCGAGATCCTGAAGAAAAACGGCTTTGGCCCCCGGCTCCTGCTGGCGGCGGACGAGCAGACGCTTGCCGCTGCGGACGGCATTGAGGCTTCCCTGTCCGGCTTTACCGTCCTGCGCCATATCTGGCCGTCCATCCGCGTCGCGACCATGCAGGACGTGGAGAAGATCGAGGGGTATTTTGACCGCGTGGACGGCGTGCTTGCCGTCGGCACGGGGTCTGTCCATGACCCGTGCAGGCTTGCCTGTGCGCGGCATAACGTGCCGCTGTGCCTGTTCGCAACAGCCCCCTCGATGGACGGCTTCGCGTCCTATTCCGCGCCCATTGTCAACGGCAATTTCAAGATCACCTATCCCGCAAAATGCCCCGAGGTCATCATCGGCGATACGAAAATTCTCGCAAACGCCCCGGCAGCGCTCAAATCCGCAGGCTTCGGCGACATGGTCTCGAAATACATCGCGCTCATCGACTGGCAGGTATCGAATCTTCTGACCGGGGAATCCTATTGTGAGCGTGTTGCCGCCTTGACGCGGCAGGCGACCGACCAGATCTTCGCTATGGCCGGGAGCGTGACGAAACGCGACGAAAAAACGGCGGCGGCGATCTTCGAATCGCTGCTTCTGACCGGTATCGCGATGAGCTTCACCAAGACCTCCCGCCCCGGCAGCGGCACGGAGCATATCATGGCCCATTTCTGGGAGTGCATGGAGCTGCTGGACGGCAAAACGCCCAATTACCACGGCGAGGACGTCGGCGTGACGACGCTCATCATGCTCCGGTATTACGAAGCGCTCTCCCGTCTGCCGCAGGTCACGGCCCATCCGGAGGTCTGCAATTGGGATGAGATCTACCGCATCTACGGCCCATTGGCCCCGGATGTCCAGAAGCTCAACACCCCGGACACCATCACAGACGGCATCGCCCCCCGCCGCATCGAAGCCTGCTGGCCCCAGATCCGCCGGATCGTGCAGTCCGTGCCGTCCTATGACGCCTGCCTTGCCGCCATGCGGCAGGCCGGGTGCAAAACAACGATCGGAGAGGTCGGCAAAGCGCCGGACTTCGTCGACATCAGCTTCCGCTTCCACCCGTATATGCGCCGCAGGCTGTCATTGAAGCGTGTGAGCCATATGCTGGATCTGCCGGAACCGCTTTTCTGAACAGACACGCCGAAAAGGAGCGCAGAACCATGGAAAATTACGATGAAAAGATGAACTACAGCTTTGAACCCGCGCCCGAGGAGCCGTCCCGGCCGCCGCTGGAGCAGGCCAAGGAGGAGATCCGGCGCAGCGGCAAGCACACCGGACTCAAGATTGCAGCGCTGCTGGCCGCGCTGGCGATCGTTGCGGCTGTCGGCGGCTCCGTGCTGACGAAGGCCATCGACGCCATCGGGCAGAAAAACCTCGCCGAGCAGGAATCAAGCGCCTCTGTCGGCGCTATGGCTGAGCAGTCTGTCGAACAGGAACAGCCCGCAGCGCAGAAGCCGCAGACCGGCGCCTCCTACCGGCTCGAACGGACGCCCCTGCCGGAAACGCTCAAGTCCAACGAGGGCGACAAGACGCTTACACCGGCGCAGGTCTATAAGATGAACATCGGCGCGGTCTGCGGCATTTCCACGCAGGTCACAGCCGACCTCTGGGGCGTGGAAACGACCGGCATATGCACGGGCAGCGGCTTCGTCCTGACGGAGGACGGCTATATCGTCACCAATCACCACGTCGTCGCGGATGCGGACGAGGGGACCGTCGTCGTGCAGTTCTATTCGGGCGAGGAATACCCCGCCGCCATCGTCGGCACGGACAGCATGAACGACGTTGCGCTTCTGAAGATCGAGGCAGAGGGCCTGCAGACCGTCACGGTCGGCGATTCCGACGAGGTCGAGGTCGGCGAGACAGTCGAGGCCATCGGAAATCCGTTGGGCGATCTGACGTTCACCATGACCGCCGGTTACATCAGCGCGCTTGACCGCGAGATCGACGCTGATGGAACACCCATCAACATGCTGCAGACCGACGCGGCTATCAACTCCGGCAACTCCGGCGGGCCGCTGTTCGATATGAACGGCAATATCATCGGCGTTACGACCGCGAAGGTATCCGGAACGACGGAGACGGGCGTGACCATCGAAGGGCTCGGCTTCGCCATTCCCATCAACGACGTGCTGCGCGTAGTCTATGATCTGCAGCAATACGGCCGCGTCCGCGGCCGGGCCTATCTCGGCGTCACGCTGCAGAATCTCGACGCAGAGGTTGCGGAAATTTACGGCCTGCCCTCCGGACCGCAGGTCGTGACCGTGACGGAAGGCAGCTGCTCGGAAAAGGCCGGTTTGCAGCCGCACGATATCATTCTGGAATTTGACGGCCGCGAGATCAACGCGTATTCCGATCTTGTCTCCGCACTTTCCAAGCACCGGGCGGGCGACACCGTCAAGCTGAAGCTCTACCGCGCGGGCGCGGAGATCGAGGTCACGCTCACGCTCGACGAGCGGCCCGGCGAGGAGGAGATCAACGAGGCCGAGCAGCAGGCGCAGAACGAGCTGGAAGGCCAGTCCGGGCAGGAGGAAGAATTCACTGTCCCTGACTTTGACGGCTACGGCTACGATTACGGCGGATAAAAGGCATATCCCCCTGTCCATCGCATAAGGATGGACAGGGGTGATGTTTTATGAAGCAATTTTTCCGGCAGTACGGCAGACTGACGCTGGCGCTGGCGGCGGTGCTGGCGTTCTGCGCCGTTCTGCCGCTGCTGTTTCAGCAGAGCCGGTCGATCGAAACCGGGTCGTGGGGCCTGAGCTTCCGGACGGAGGGCCAGCCGCCCGCCGGCAACGCGTCAAAGGAGGCGCTGCGGCGCTATGACGCGGTCTATCTCGGCGATGAGACACAGAAGAAGCTCTATCTGACCTTTGACGCAGGCTATGAAAACGGCTGCACGGAGCCGATTCTGGAGGCGCTGGCGAAGCACAACGTCAAGGCGGCGTTCTTCGTTGTGGGCAACTACATCGAGCAGAACCCGGAGCTTGTGCGCCGGATGCTGCGCGAGGGGCATATCGTCGGCAACCACACGTACCACCACTATGATATGTCGAAGCTTTCAGACGAAGCCGCCTTCAATCAGGAGCTGACGAGCCTCGAAACGCTCTACCGGGAGACGACCGGCGAGGACCTGCCGCGCTATTACCGCCCGCCGCAGGGCATCTACAGCGAAAAAAATCTTGAAATGGCGCAGAAGCTCGGCTACCGGACGGTATTCTGGTCGCTGGCCTACGTCGACTGGTATCAGGACAACCAGCCGACCGACGAGCAGGCGTTTTCCAAGCTCCTGCCGCGCATCCATCCGGGCGCGGTCGTGCTGCTGCACTCCACGTCGCAGACGAACGCGCGGATCTTGGACACGCTGCTGAGCAAATGGGAGGAGATGGGCTATTCCTTCGGAACGCTCGACGAGCTGTTCGCGTAGCCGTCACCATTTTCGGACCTCTGCATAACATGGAATGAGCGAGCGATCAAACGCTACGTTATCTTTCAGGAGGTCTTGTTATGTCTTGTAATCAGTCCGGATTCTGCGCCTTCGGCAACAGCTGGTGGTGGATCATCATCCTTCTGCTGATCTTCGGCACCGGCAGCAATGGCTGCGGCAATTCCTGCGGCTGCGACACCGGCTGCGGCTGCTGACAGCGCTACATGACGCAAAAGGGGAGCGGCGTGAGCCGCTCCCCTTGCGTGCGTGTCAGGGTGTATCTTCCGGCTGGCAGAGCGTGAAGCAGCTGCGGTCGGTGCGGAGCAGGCCGTCGCGCTGCATATTCGAAAGCTCGGCGGACATGGCGCTGCGGTTGACGGACAGGTAATCTGCCAGCTGCTGCCGGTCAAAGGGGATGCGGAAGCTGGCGCTGCCGGCCCGGCGTGCCTGCGCGGACAGATAAGCCAGCAGCTTTTCGCGCGTTGTGCGCTGGGAAAGAAAACCCGCCTTTTCATTCAGCTGCATATTTTTTTCTGCCAGCACCCGGATGAGGTTCTGCGAAAGCGTTTTGTGCTGCGCGCAGGCCTTTTCGCAGGGGGAGAAGACGGCGCGCACGTTCAGATACAGAACGCTCCCGTCCGTGGTGCACTGCACGCTCACCGGGGAAACGGCGTGCGCGCAGGCAAACGCTTCGGCAAACAGCTCGCCCGGCCCAACGGCGGCAAGCAGATTGCGGTTGCCCCAGAAATCCTCCTGCAGGACCTCGGCCTCGCCGGACAGGATGATCCCGGCGGATGAGGCTCTGTCTCCCGCCCGCAGCAGGAACTGCCCGCGCCGGAAGCGGGCCTGCCGCGCGGACAGACACGGCAGCATCTCCCGGATCTGCGCCCTGCGCAGGCCCCGGAACAGCGCGCATTCGGTCAAAATGTTCGGTTCATCCATAATTTGAATCTCCTTTGTTTGAAAAACAACATACATTTTTTCTTCAGTATCCTATACTATGACCAGAAAGTCAAGTAACTGACGATTGGATCAGCAGTTACTTAAAAAGGGGGCGATGAGCATGATCATGGACGGCTGCCAGGGCAAGCCGAGAACGCCGACTATTGAGGACCGGATCTGTCCGAACTGCGGCAATCCGATCGAGATTTTTTCCACAGACACGGAGGTCGCCTGCGATAACTGCGGCTTCATCGTGTACAACGACAAGCTCAGCTGCGTGCAGTGGTGCAAATACGCGAAGCAGTGCGTGGGCGAGGAGACGTATGAGAAGCTGATGATCATCGCGCGGCGCAATCAGGAAAAGGCCGACGCCGAGCGGCGCGCGAGATTGGAGGCCCAAAAGCAGCAGGAGGGACAAGCATGAAACGGACGATCATCGAAATCGACGAGGCGGCCTGCACAGGCTGCGGCCTGTGTGCGCAGGCGTGCCACGAGGGCGCGATCGCCATCATAGACGGAAAAGCAAAGCTGATCCGGGACGATTACTGCGACGGGCTTGGCAACTGTCTGCCGGTCTGTCCAGTGGATGCGATCCGCTTTATCGAGCGCGAAGCGGCGGCATATGACGAGGAGGCTGTCAAAAAAGCGAAGCTCGAACGGCTGACGGAGGAGGCGGTCAGGGGCGTGCAGGCGGCAAAAAAGCCGGGCGCAAGTGCGCCGGACAGGCTGGCCTGCGGCTGCGCCGGGACGCAGGTACGGACGCTTGCGCAGGAGTCCGCCGGACAGGACGCGCCCGCGCAGCCGGGCCGTCTGCAAAACTGGCCGGTGCAGCTGCAGCTCGTACCGGTGCGTGCGCCGTATTTTGACGGCTGCGACCTGCTGATCGCCGCCGACTGCACGGCTTACGCCTGCGGCAGCTTCCATGCGGACTTTATCCGCGGCCGCGTCACGCTCATCGGCTGTCCGAAGCTCGACCGCGCGGACTATGCGGAAAAGCTGACGGCGATCCTGACGGAGAACGACGTGCGCAGCGTGACGCTTACGCGCATGGAGGTGCCGTGCTGCGGTGGGCTGGAATACGCCGCACGGCAGGCTGTCGCGGCAAGCGGAAAGGACATTCCCATGCGCGTCGTGACGTTCACAGCGGAGGGCAAAATCCTGCCGCAGGACGCCTGAAGCTGAAAAAACAAAGAAAAACCCGGATCCCGCGCAGCTGTGGGATCCGGGTTTTTTATGCAGATTAGCCAAAATTACTCTGGAAATTTTACAAAAATATAGAAAAACATTGGATGCACTTGACGCGGCGGGCAAATGGTCATATAATCGCATTTGGTAGTTAAGCCCAAAAAAGATATTGCAATTTATTTTCATTTTTATGATTT
>OLYA01001222.1_pt1 | contig 10525 bp, 9 predicted proteins | sample 1674361 | NCBI WGS metagenome assembly OLYA01 (sample SAMEA103958165, study PRJEB25191) | human gut metagenome | biome: human-associated habitat [ENVO:00009003]; feature: intestine environment [ENVO:2100002]; material: feces | place: Germany | collected 2013/2015
GAGAAGGACAGGTTCACCGACCCGGAGACGGAGAAGCGCTGGGGGCTCGGCATGGCCGCCGTGTTCGTCGTCGCCGTCGTCGCCGTGCCCATCTGCCGTCTGCTGGGATGGTCGTGAGAAGGCTCCTCGCCCGGCTGCGCCGCCTCTACGCCGACTACCGGGCGCTCCGCTGGGCGCTCTGGGCGTTGGGCGCCGTCGCCTCCGTCGGCGGGACCATCGTCGGCGCGCTGGCCGCCGACGCGTGGCGCCGCATGGGCCCCGTGCTCACCGACTCGCCCGAGTACGCGTCCGACGCCAAGGCCTCCCCGCCATTGGCCTCCATCCACTGGAGCCTGCCGCACGTCGACCTGGGACCGTTCGTGCCGTTCCTCATCGCGCTGGCCGTCGTCCTGGCCGTCCGCGTCCTGCTCCGCTGGCCGATGGCCCGCCCCGACAATCCCTGGGAGCGCGACCCCAAACGCCTGTTCACCGACGCCGACCGCCGCTGGATCAAGGAGCTGACCGGCAACCGGTGCGAGCACCGTTGGATGTTCGGCCTGCTCCGATGCCGGAGGCGGGGCGCCTACATGGACGGGCACGGGCAGATGGACCACCATTATCCGCACGCCAAGGGCGGGGCCACCGTCCGCACGAACCTGGTCTGGCTGTGCGACAGGCACAACAACCGCAAATCCGATAAGGTGCCCACCCGGCTGGAGACGTGGATGCTCTACCGGGCCCGACTCAAATACCTGCCCGCCCGCTGGCGGGCCTACGCGCGCATAGACGCAACCACCGACGAAACGGAGGAAGACGATGACGATGGACAGGAACGGCATGAGCCACAGGCCCGCGGGACAGCCCGGGGCCGGACGATTCGAAGGCGCGATGGGGGCGGCGTCGGACGACGACCTGCCCCCGCACGGGACCGCGCCCCGGAGAGGCCGCCGCAGGAGCCATGAGGACGACGTGAGGTCCGCCGCGTTCCTCCACGCGCTGGAGGGCATGTCCGCCGACCAGGCGAGGGCGTGGGCCTCCAAGGCCGGCGTGGTCATGGACGGCCGCGACCTTCCCTACGGCGAGGGCCGCTGCGCCATCTGGGACAAGGACCACGTCGCCTTCGTCGACATACGCGGGGGACTCGTCGAGGAGGCACCGTTCGACCCGTCCGTCATCGACCCGCCGGAGGGCTGGAACCGGGACGCATGACGTCCCGTGCGGACGAGAACGCATCCCCATGACGCATGGGGACATACAGCGGACCAAAGGGACCGGACGCCATATCCGTCGGCGCCGGCCCCTCCGCGGACGGCCCCGGACCGATCCTCGGGCGGGGCAAGCCGTATCGCGCCGTGCGATGCGCATTACGAATGGAGGTACCCATCATGACGGACGGCAAGCAGCAGTACGGCAGCACCGAGGTCGTCTTCCCGCATCCCGCGGTCGTCGACTTCCCGCATGTGTTCAGCGTCGACCCATCGAACGGCAAGTACGCCTGCACGTTCCTTATCGACAAGGACACGGAGGAGGGCAAGGAGACCCTCAAGGCCAACATGCAGGCCATCTTCAACGCCGTGAAGCGCGGCTTCATCGACGACGTCTTCAAGGTCAAGGGCATCGACCCGGACGCCGACGACTTCGACGCCAAGGCCAAGGAGTTCATGCGCTCCGAAGGCTTCCACAATCCGCTGCGCGACGGCGCCCCGAAGGCCGAGAAGACCCCGGAGTTCGCCGACCGCTACTACGTGAAGGCCAGCTCCAAGCCGAGCGACGAGCACCCCAGCGTGCCCGCCGTCGACATGAGGCGCACCCCGCTGACCAGCGCCACCCTCTACTCGGGCGCGCTCGCCAAGGCGAAGATCTGGTACGCCCCGTACTCCAACAGCAACGGCACCGGCGTGACCGCCGTGCTCATCGCCATCGTCAAGACCGGCGATGGCGAGCGTCTGGCCGGCTCCGGCCCGTCCGACCCGCTCGACGGCTTCGGACTGCCGGACGGCGAGCCGAAGTCCGACGACCCGTTCGAGGGCATCGTCTGACGGACGCTCCGGTGAAAGAACCGAGGGGGTGTGTCGGGAGTTTTCCCGGCGCGCCCCCTCGGCGCATAAGATTGGGAAAAGACCACGGAAAGGAACCAACGAGATGACACTGTACGAGAATCATGTGGACGGCCTGTCCGTCCTCTGGGACTCCACCGAGGACCTGCCCGCCGAATGCGGGTGGGACGAGTACTCCCGCATCGCGCGCGCCGCGCACATGCTGGCGCACGACACGCCCGACGCGGCCGCCGCCATACGGAAACGCCTCACCGACGACGCGGACGGCGCCTACGAGGACGGCTCCACCAACCCGTACGACCGGGGCATGGCGTTCCTCTACGCCCAATGGGAGCTGTCCGGCAAGGGAGGCCGCCGCCTCGTCGACGTGTGCCCGACCGCCTGGGTCGGCATCGACGGCGTGCCGAACCTGCCGGTATCCGACGCGGAGTCCGCCAAGCCGCTCCTGGACGCCCTCGCGGCGGACGGCTGGCCCGTCGCCCGCGTCTGGCTCATGGACGGGGACCTCCCGTTCCGCATGCTGCTGGCGCGCACCAAGGAGTAGGAAGCATGGACAAGTCCAGACTGGGAAGGATCCTCGCCGCCATCGGCGTCATCATCGCGCTGGCCCTCGCCGGCTGGGGCCTGTGGACGGTCACCCGCCCCGCGAAAGCGCCCGCCAAGGCCACCGCAGGCGCGCCCGCGGAAACCGCGACAAGGAAAAAGGCGACGGAGGGGAAAAGGCCGACCGCCACGTATGACGAGCTGGCGGCCGCCGTCCAGGACGTCTCCAACAAGTACCGGTCGGAAAGCGGCTACACGCCCTACCGGTCCGGCCCGTACGCGGGAATGTCCATCTATGAGCTCCTGGACATGACCGACGACATGGATGGCGTGGACGACGACGCCATGGCCGACGAGATCAAGACCGCCGACACCATGCCCGACGACACGTCCCCCGAGGACCTGGCCGCGGAGATCACGAAGCTGCGGAACGCCTACGACGCCTGGGACAAGCGGCTTTGGAAAACCGCCTGCGACAGGTTCGAGGAGCAGAGCATCACGGACGGCATGAAGCCGGTCATCCAGGCGAAACCCGACTGCATGGGCGCGGCCGGCGACCCGCCCGCCAACCAGGGCACCAAGGAGTCGTACCAGGCGATGGTCGACTGGTACGAGAACGCCGCCGACCTCAGCGCGCGGTGCTCCGGCGGGGCCTAGTACCAGCCCACCGACTCGGAATGCGCCCAGGCGTCCTTCGGGGTGCCGTAGCGCTGCTTGATGTACTGCAGGCCCCATTTGATCTGGGTGCCCGCATTGTCCTTCCAGTCCTTTCCCACGGAGGCCATCTTGTCGCCCGGAAGGGACTGGGGGATGCCGTACGCGCCCGAGGAGGCATTCGTGGCGTTCCACTGCCAGGACGACTCGCGCGTCCACAGCTTCTCCAGCGCGCTCCACTGGTCGTCTCCATGGTCCTTGGGGAAGTACTGGGCGAGCAGCTGCCTGGCTATCTTCTTCGCATCCTCCGGCGAGGCATGGTTGCCGTCGCCGGAATACGACGCGTCCGTCACCTTGCCGTCCGTATCGTCCGACGCATCGCAGGACGTCGTCTCCGTGTCGGAGGAGCCTCCGCCGTCGCTTGACGCGACCGCCGCGCCAGCCGTGTCCTTGGTGATCTTCGGCGGGCTGGCGAACGTCAGGCCGGCAGGGATTCTGGCGTAGGACATCGACGACGTGTGGATGTGGCCGAATCCTTGGCCGGACTCGGAGAACCGCAGCGTCTTCGCCTTCGTGTCCACCGACTCCACGATGGACACATGGCCGTACTGGCCATCGGCCGTCCAGGATCCACCCTCCTTCTGGGGGACCTGGGCGCCGCCCGCCCATGACATGATGGAGCCGGGGGCGATGACGCCCTTGTGCCAGCCCAGGGCGACCGCGCTGTCCACCCACATCCGGCCGTCGCCCATGGAGTTGTGGATCTCCTTATAGCCGAACATGTGGCTTCGGACGCAGGCCCATTGGGTGCATTGGTTCAGGCCGTACCCGTCCGAGCATTTGCCCTTGTCTCCGCCCGGATCATGTGATGCGGCGTCCGAATACGACCACTTGTCCAGGTAGGAGATGTCCACGTTCGACTTGGCGGACACGCTGGTGGCGACGCCCTTCGAGCCGGCCGACCCGTCGTTCGCGGGCAGGCGGTAGACGTCCTTCATCGCCTCCCATTTGCCGAAGTCGCGGATGCAGATCTCCTTGCCGGTCTGGTCTCCCGGCGCGCCGCCGTGGGCCTCGCCGCGCTCGTTGTTGTCGGCCGTCACGACCTTGCCGTCGCCGACGAAGATCTCCGTATGGCTGGCGCTGACGAGGATGTCGCCGCGGCGGAGCCTGTCCTTGGAGAAATCGTACCGTTTGAAGCCGGCCCCGCCGAGTGCGGAGCCCTCGTTCGCGGTGCTGAACCGGGTGTCGCCCACCTTGTAGCCGGACTGGTGCAGCGCATGCCAGACGAGGCCGGAGCAGTCGAAGTCGGTCGGGCCGTAGCTGCCGTAGTTGTAGCCATGGCTGTCGTCCTTGGCGATGTCCTCGGCGACCTTCACGTAGTCGTCCTTCGCCACCGACGCGTCGGCCACGACGGACGACGACGGGTTCCCGCACTTCGTCTTCGACGCGCCGGCGGCGGCGCCGCCCTCCTCCTGGACGGCGCCGCCCATGATGCCGCCCAATGAGACCACAAGCATGACCATGGTCAGGCCGCCGGCCAATGCCGTGGCGGCCCCCGGACCGAAACGCATGACGGCCCCGTCCTTTCCCGGGAGGAGCGTCCTCCCGTCACGGGCGGGGCTATGCGGCCTTTCAGGCGATGCCGAGGGCGCGGTGGACGCTGCGGATGATGGAACGGCCCTCATCCTCGGGCAGGCCGGACGCCGCCGCGCGCTCCATGGTCTCCCGGTCGATGCGTGCGCACTCGTCCGGATGGTTCGCATGGCGGCCGTAGCACTGCGCGTGGATGGTGTCGTTGCGGCTGCCCTCCGCGACCGGGCTCAGGTCCGGCTTTCCGTCGCCGCCGAGGAGTCCGGCGAACAGGTCGCGGCGTCCGGCGCCGGTCGGCGCGGGCATGGCCGGATGGGCCCAGCCGGCGGCCTTGTCCGTGATGAAGCCCCAGTCGCCGAGGCGGGCGAGGAGGGCGCGCGGCGCGTCGTGGTTCAGCCTGCGGTTGCTGTTGCGGACGATCTCCCATGCGCGTCCGTCGGGCAGGCGGCTGCCCGGCATGACGGCGTAGCCGGCGCGGCCGACGCGCACGTCGACCGGCAGGCCGCCGATGTAGGACGGGCCGCCGTCATAGGCCGGCTTGCCCTTCATCGGATGGGCGCGGTTCTTCAGCACCTCGCGCCATGGGGTCTCGGGGTCGAGCCTCAGGTCCGCGGGAATGCGGTAGTAGGCGTGCAGGCCGCCGCTCGGGGTGGACACGACGATGGCGGGCTCGCCCAGGCCGTCCGGGTCGCCGAAGCGGCCGACGGTGCCGTGCAGGAGCTCAAGGCCGTTCGGCTTGTCCTTGTCCTCGGCGTGGGGGAGGTCCATATCGACGATCATCCAGCCGTCCGCCGGGCAGAAGCCCAGGACCGGGGCGTCGCTGTCGCCGCTGATGCCCGGCGCCTCCGTGAGGCAGTCGGACCAGGAGGCGACCATCGGACGCTTGGCCTGGCTGTAGTCGTCGCCGCCCTTCAGCGGGAACGTGTCGCCGTCGATGCCGAGGATCTCCATGATGGCGCGGGAGTCGTTGGTGTCCATGTCGTCGACGTAGGAGAGGTCCTTGAAGCCCTCGGCGCGGCTGAGGCCCTGGTCGGTGACGTCGCCCTCGGCGGGCGCGTCCTCCACGGGCTTCGGATCGAGCTCCATACGCGGCGGCTCGAGCATGGACGACAGCGGCGGGACGTCGCCGCGGTCCGTCAGGTCGCCGGCGATGCGGCGCGCGTCCATGGCGGCGACGGCGGCGCGGCAGGCCTTCCATGTGCCCTCCAGCGCGTTGCCCTCGACGGGCGGCGCGTACACGGTGACGGTGCGCGGGTCGCCGTCGTCGCCGGCGATGCGGCGGCTGGAGCGGACGAGTCCGATGCCCTTCCAGCCGATGCGCACGCCCGGCGCGGGCACGACGTAGCCGTCCTGGATGACGCGGCGCACGGCCTCGACCTGCGCGTCGGAGAGGGCCTCGACGTTGATCCAGTTGCCGCCCTTGTGGTGGCGTCCGGCGAACCGCACCCAGCCCATGGCGCTGGCCATCATGAACGGCCAGAAGACGGCGCCGTCCCGGGAGAAGTCAGTGAACCGCGCGTAGCCCTCCGGATTGCGGAACACGGCGAAGGCGAAGCGGCGCTGCTCGGCCTCGCTGTCGCCGATGGGCAGATGGTCGTTGGTGGTGAAGATGTGGACGGCGAGCGGGCGGAGGCCCTCGACGCTGTCCTCGCCGCGGCGGCGGGCGCTGAACGGCAGGAGGCCGGTCAGCAGGGTCTTGAGCATGTTGAGGATGTCCTGCCATTTCGGGCCAGGCGTGAAGTCGTCGGACACGGCGACCAGATGGCTGGACAGGTTGAGCATGGCATTCTCGGCGCTCATGGCGGTCGGCTGGGTGAGCAGCTCGGGGGCGAAGGTCATGGCGCGCCGGTCCAGATGGTCCATCAGCGCCTTGATGAAGGAGCTCTTGCCGCCGCCGCCCGCGCCCATGAGCACGTAGGCCTGCTCGGGATGGCTGCGCATGAAGCATGCGGCGGAGGCGAGCAGCGCGTTGCCGTAGCTGTCCTCGTCGACGGTGCCGTGGCCGTCCGGGTCGGTGCACCAGAGGCGCAGGACGTCGGAGGCGCGGCCGGCCGCGGCGCGGGCGTCCGCAAGCGTCATACCGGTCTCCTGCGTGTACACGCAGGGGCGGGAGATGTAGCCGGGGTCGGGCGTGTAGTCGCTCTTGGCGACGGGCGGCCTGTCGCTGCCGGAGGCGCGGGCGACGGCCCCGTCGGGCGTGATCTCGTACTCGACCCAGCCGCGGGAGCGGACGTACTCGTATTCGAGCCTTGTGCCGTCCGTGTTGCGGAAGCACATGGCGCGGCGGATGGTCTGGCCCTGCAACCGGAGCGCGTCCTTGAACCAGTCGTCGGCGGCCGGGTCGACGTCGGCGCCCTTGCCGCCGTATTCGGACGCGAGGCTGGCGATGGGGTGCCATGACACGGGGATGTCGCGGGTGATGCGCTTGGGGATGTCGCGCCGGTAGATGACGGCCCGCTCCTCGGCGTTGCGCCCCTCGGGGATGTTGACGGCGAGGTCCCCGGACACGGCCTCGGTGACGGCGCGGAACAGGTAGGCGGGCATCGGCCCGCCGGCCGGCTCGCCCATGCGCCACTGCGGGGTCTCCCCGCGGTCGAGGAACGGCCTGATGGTCTGCGTTCCGGGCAGTGGGGATAGGTCGTCGGTGGTGGTGAGCGTGCGGATGGCCTGGCAGAGGCCTCTCGGGTTCCGTAGGTACAGATGCAGGTCGGCCTCCTCCGCGAGGCGGTCCCTCATCTCCGCATAGCTTGCAGGCAGATCCGTTGTGGACATGTCGTGCCCTGGCCTTTCCGCCGATCCAATCGGCTTGTCTTTTCCAACGTCACCAACGCCTTATGCGTCGGCGGGAGCCAGGGACTATGCGACGAGGCCGCAACGGATCGCCTCTCTTCGGCGCGGGTGGAGCCCCATATCCCGTGGGCGGCCCTGTGGGGGCCGATGGCGGCGATGCCCGCCACATCCGGCGCCTCTTGGGGCGAAAGCCCGCCAGAGAGGCCGAAAAACGGCGTACAGGGGCATTCCTGAGATAAGGGACAACGACGATGCCGACGGGAATAGGTGGATGTGTGGAATCCGTGGAGATTCCATCACGCCCCGGCGCCGGGTCGTCGGGGCGATTCCGCCGGCCGCTTCCAATAGGGGGACGATAGGGGGTTGCATGGCGGAAAAGCCGTATGCACCGCCGTATGCACTTTTGATTCTGACGGGCAGGAAGTGTCCCAATGCCTACGGGCAGTAGGGCAAAGGCCCGATTCCAACGACTTCCGTATGCAGCCGTATGCACCGTATGCAGTTCCCTTAAAAGGAAAAAGGCCGAAAAAGGTCCAACTCCCAAAAGAGGTGCATAAAGTGCATACGGCTTCTTGCATGCGCTCTCAGCCCTACTCCCGCCTAGCTTCTTGCTCGCAGGCAAAAAGTGCATACGGACTGCATACGGCTGCATACGAAGTGCATACGGACGCATAAATGTGATGGAAGTGTGAAGACGGGCTTGATTCGTCCACTGAAATCCACCGCCTGTCTTTATTTTCGAAGGGCCGGATAGGGGGTCGCTGGTTGCCTGCGGCCGATAAATGGCTTGCAGGCCGTCTTGCGGCATTACCGTCGACCGTATGGAATCGTCCGAAAAGACAATCACGTCTCCGGGCCGTTTTCCAATTTCAGTCGGCGTCATTGCCTGAGAATCGAATCCTTGGCGGCCCCTGCGGCACGGTGTGGATCGGATGGCGACCAACTATCCCCCAAAAGGATGAAAGACCGTCAGAGGGGCCAAAGAATCGTTTTCAGAGGCGAAAGCCGGCCTGCGCGTCGAACGGAATCAAAGACGGCGGAGGCGAATCGATTCCGCCGGCGTGCGGAAGAGGCTTCGATGCCTACGGGCGGTAAGGCCAAGGCCCGATTCCGATGTCGATTGGGCTCTATGCGTCCCGGCTACGGCCGGACAGGCGCGAACAGGCCGTCGTCGGAGAGCAGGAGCATTGAGCCGTCCCCGTCGGTCCAGGTGTCGCAGAACCAGAGCCTCCCGGCGTTCGTGACGGTCGGCACGGGCGTGTGGCCGACCACCTGGATCCAGCCGGCCCACGGATCGGCCTCCAGCTCCGTCCGGTCCGCCCAGACGGGCGATGGCACGGAGCGGCCGCCGCGCGCCGGGCCCGCCATGTCGAACAGGATACGGTGCGGCATGCGGTCCAGGTCGGCCTCCGGCTCCCCGGACAGCCCGGCCCAGTCGGCCCAGTCGGCGGTCACGCCCGCGTGCGTGGCGAGGACGCGGCCGCGCCGCCACGCCATCCGCATGTCCAGTCCCGCGAGCGCGTCGTGGATGCCCTCGTGGGCGCGTGGCTTGAAGCCGTCGGCCTCGCGGCGGAACCAGTGGAATTCGGGCGAGCGAGGGCGGGCCAGGTACGGCAGGTCGTGGTTGCCCGCCAGCACGGTCACGTCGAGTCCGGCGGCCCGGCGGGCGGCCACCCAATCGGCGAACATGCGGACCGCGGCGACCGCCTCGCGGGCTGTGACGTCCCAGTCGTCGCAGACGTCGCCCAGGAACACGACCCCGTCCGCGCCGGTCATGGCGACGGCCCGGTCGACGGCGGGCAGGACGCGGGCGGATTTCAGGTGGATGTCGCCGACGAACAGGACGGTCATCGATCCTCCATTGACATCCTCCCCACGGCTAAAGCCGGGGGATTCCCTTCACGGACCGGACTCCAAAGGAACTTCCGGCCTGTGGGAAAGGGGTTGACGCTTCATCGGGCCGCCAACGCGGCCCTCCACGTCCTAGGCGGTGCCCCCGCCCGTTTTCGCTAACGCGCGGCTTAGTATGTTCATGGCCGCGTTGACGTCCGCGTTCGCCTTGTGCCCGCATTCGACGCAATGGAAGACCGCTTGGCTCTCGCGGTTCTCCTTGGCGACATGCCCGCACTTGTGGCAGGTCCGGCTGGTATAGGCGGCGGGGACGATGACAAGGTTTCCGCCGTTGGCGTCCATCTTGTCCTGGAGCCGTTTCATCAGACGACTCCAATTGTTGCTCAGTATCGATCGGTTGAGCCCGGCCTTGGCCTTGGCCCCATTGGACAGGTAATGTCCCGTCCTGTTTGGATCCGGCCTCGGCTTCGGGCGCCTTGTCATGGCTTGGACGTCAAGGTCCTCCATGGCGACGAGAATGTTCTCTTGGGCGAGCCTTGTCGTGGTCTTCTCGATCCAGTCGTTCCGACGCCGGATGATGCGGCCCTGCAGGGCGTTGAACTCGATTAGAGTCCTCTGGCGCCGTTTGGAGGCGAATTTGGCGGGCTTGCCGCCCCGCGCCTCGTTGATACGGTCCTGGCGGGCCATTCGGCGCTGGAGGTATTTCAGCCGTTTCGACTCGGCCTTCGACGGCTTCGGCATGTCCATGAAGGTTCCGTTGGACGAGGCCAGCGTATGCACGCAGCCACGGTCGAGGCCGATAACGCCGTCACCTGTTCGAGGCAATGGCAAGGGCATGTTGACGAACACGAGCGTCCGATGGGTCCAGTCGACATGGACGCTCGTATACGGCCGTATCTCCTGACCGACACGCACATGGACGACGATGTGCCAATGGGCCTTCTCGCCTGGCTTGACCCATCTTGGCGGGTTCATGCCGGTGATGACGACCACACCGGATTTCCGGCCGGTCTTATGGAAGATTGCGTTGCCTGTCTTGGAGGCGTTGCGCCAGCAGACGA
>OLYA01001228.1_pt1 | contig 10477 bp, 10 predicted proteins | sample 1674361 | NCBI WGS metagenome assembly OLYA01 (sample SAMEA103958165, study PRJEB25191) | human gut metagenome | biome: human-associated habitat [ENVO:00009003]; feature: intestine environment [ENVO:2100002]; material: feces | place: Germany | collected 2013/2015
AAAGATGCCCCAGAGGGCAATGGTTCGGATTTAGGTTGCTTCGCTCCACCAAAAAAGCTCAACGCATAAACGTGCGCTGAGCTTTTTGTTTTATGCTCTTTTTGAACGTGCTTTGCGGGTGGATTCGAACAGCTGCGGCGCTGTCGAGGAAGACAGCGCAAAAACAGCCCAGTGGGCTGTTTTTAGCAGCGCGGCTCGCGTAATCCACCCGCGCCCACCAAAAAAGCTCAACGCATGAATGTGCGCTGAGCTTTTTGTTTTATAGCACGTTTGCCACGGGTTTGCATTATGCGGTAGTGCCTTGCCTTTTTCGCGCCGACTTTTTGACCCACTTAAAATACATAGTCATCAACCAGATAATGACAAGCAACAACAAGAGTCCCCTTGTTACCCTCTCAGTGCCCGCGCGCGGACTTCCGGCGACGCTGCGACAAGCAGATCGTAGAGGTTGACCATATCGGTGACGGCCTGTCGGTCGTCGGCAGTCCATGTGTAATCGTACTGCGCACCGGATGCACCGAAATATCTTGTGATGATGGTTTTGGCACTGAGCATCTCACGCAGCCAATCGATTTCGCTGGGCTCCATCTCAAAATTGGAGAGGGCCCACCAAACTTCTTTGTCTGTATCATAGGCGTAATCTGTATAATCCGGGTCGCACTCGTAAGCGTACAGATTATCTCCAGCGCGGACATAGACTGTGTTCAGGTCGATGCAGGAAGAGCCGTTGTAGGAAAAGTCCTCGTCGAAATACACGTCCTTGCATCCGTCGAAGATGTAGATCCACGGAGAAAGGCAGCAGGTCTTGTTTTTCTCGGCCTTGTCATAGATGGGGCTGTCAAACTGCCAGCTCCGCTGTACCTCGTCATACTTGACGTTCACCTTCGCAATGGCGGCTTTCAATGCCTGAACTTGGGCTTCTTCGTCGTCATTCATTTCTTCGATCTGCGCAAGCGAGGTGCACCCGGCGGGGCTGATCGCCAGCGCGGGCATAGCCGCACCAGCCAGAGTTGCCATCATGCACAAACTTGCAACCACAATTTTGCCACATTTTACAAGCTTCATTTTAATTTCCTCTTTTCTCTTGCTTTTTCTTGAATGCGGTTGTGATACAGAACCATTAAATACAAACTTAAAGGGGTATTACAGATGACGGTTGAAGAAGCCATGGCTTTTTTCCGCGAACATCCAGAGCTTATTCCGAATTAGATTTCCGCAAGTCTATTATAGTCCGTTTCCGCTCGCCTGACAATGTTTTATTAGCCGTTTTGGGAAACATTTTACACAAGCGAGGTGGAAAACGTTGCAGACAAGTTTCAGCGTCACATGGAAGGCGGAGGCCGAAGCTTGCCGGGCGCTGGGCCAAGCGAAGGAAAGACACTGTTTAGTACAGCTTTGGTTTTTTACTTTAACGTTAACAGCGCAAGATGAAACAGATGACGGCATCGCGGAGGTGCTGAAAAGGGTTCGGTTTGACCGGGAGACGAATCTATGCTAGGATAGGGCCAGACAAGAAAAGGCCGTGCCGCACGAAGAAGGTACGAACTTGAAAAGGAGGTTCCTTTCATGAACTCGACTCTGCGAGAGGATGCGGATGCCATCATCCGCGCCAGCCTGAACGCTGTTCTGCCGGACGAAGCGGTGCGGCGGGCGCTGGAGGCCTTCCGGCCCGGCAAAGGCCGGGTGCTGCTGGTGGCGGCGGGCAAGGCCGCGTGGCAGATGGCACACACAGCGGTGGAGGTGCTGGGCCGGGTGGACGGCGGCGTGGTCGTGACGAAATACCACCACGGAAAAGGCGAGATCCCCGGCGTGACGTGCTATGAAGCGGGCCACCCGGTGCCGGACGAAAACGGCTTTGCGGCCACGGAACAGGCACTGGAATTGGTGCGGGGCCTGACGGCGGAGGACACCGTGCTGTTCCTGCTGTCGGGCGGTGGCAGCGCGCTGTTTGAAAAGCCGCTGATTCCGGGGGATGAGTTACAGGATGTTACATCCCAGCTTCTTGCCAGCGGGGCAGACATCGTGGAGATGAACACCCTCCGCAAGCGGCTGTCCGGCGTCAAGGGCGGGCGGTTCGCGCAGCGCTGTGCCCCTGCGCAGGTGTTCAGCATCGTGCTCAGCGATGTTCTGGGTGACCCGCTGGACATGATCGCCAGCGGCCCGGCGGCGCCGGACTCTTCCACCTGCGCACAGGCCCTTGCCATTGCGGAAAAGTACCGGCTGAACCTGTCGGAACAGGCAAAGGCTTTGCTGGCGCAGGAGACGCCCAAGGCGCTAGGCAACGTGACTACAAAGATCACCGGCAGCGTGCGCCAACTCTGCGCGGCGGCGGCCGAAGCTTGTCGGGCGCGGGGCTATGAACCCGTTCTCCTGACCGACCAGCTCTGCTGCGAAGCGCGGGAAGCGGGCAGCTTCCTCGGCTCCATCGCCTGCGCCCACGCAGGGCAGGGCCGGAAGCTTGCGTTCATCGCGGGCGGGGAAACGGTCGTGCACCTGACCGGCAAAGGCCTCGGCGGACGCAATCAGGAGCTGGCGCTGGCCGCAGCCCCGGCTCTGGCGGGCCGGAACGCGGCGGTCTTCTCGGTGGGCAGCGACGGCACTGACGGACCCACCGATGCCGCTGGCGGCTATGTGGACGGTGGAACCCTTGCCGCGCTGGCCGCAGCGGGCTGGAACGTCTACGATACCCTGCAAAATAACGACGCCTACCACGCCCTGCAAGCCGTGGACGGCCTGATCCTCACCGGGCCCACCGGAACGAACGTCAACGACGTGGCTGCGGCGCTGGTGGAGGGAAAAGGCGCTTGGTGAGAGATCACCATGCGCCTTTAGCGGTGCACCCATTCCCCTTCTCTCCCGAAAAATCTTGCCTTTTCCCTGCAAAAGGCTTACAATGGTCTCGGCAAACCGAACAGAACATGACAAGATCTCGGAGGGACAAAGCAATGGCTTGTACTACAATCTTAGTTGGCAAAAACGCATCCTACGATGGCTCCACGATGATCGCCCGGAACGACGATTCGGGGTCGGGCCATTTCACCGCAAAAAAGTTCGTGGTCGTAAAACCGGAAGAACTCCCGGCGGTCTATCAGTCGGTGATCTCCCATGTGCAGATTCCGCTGCCCGGCGCAGGTCAGGCCATGCGGATGACTGCCATGCCCAACGCCGTGGCGGGCAAGGGCATCTGGGCGGCATCGGGCGTGAACGCGGCCAATGTCGGCATGACGGCCACCGAGACCATCACCTCCAACCCGCGCGTTCTGGGCGCGGACCCGCTCGTGGTGTACCAGCCCGCGCAGGGGGATCAGCCGGAGGTGCCCGGCGGCATCGGTGAGGAGGACATCGTCTACCTCGTGCTGCCCTATATCTGCTCGGCGCGTCAGGGCGTCGAGCGGCTGGGCAGGCTGCTGGAGACTTACGGCACCTATGAGATGAACGGCATCGCGTTTCAGGATGTCCATGAGATCTGGTGGCTGGAGACCATCGGCGGCCATCACTGGATGGCCCGCCGCGTGCCCGACGACAGCTATGTAGTCATGCCCAACCAGCTCGGCATCGACAGCTTCGACTTCGCCGATGCAGCCGGTGCACAGGAAAACTACATGTGCTCGGCTGATTTGAAGGAGTTTGTGGATAAGTACCACCTTGACCTCTCGCTGGATGGCGAGTTCAACCCGCGGGACGCCTTTGGCAGCCACGACGACTCCGACCATGTCTACAACACCCCCCGCGCATGGTTCATGCTGCGGTATCTGAACCCGAATACATGGGCGTGGGACGGCCCGGATGCCGACTATACCCCGCGGTCGGACGATCTGCCGTGGTGCATGGTGCCGGAGCGGAAGGTCACGCCGGAAGATGTGAAGTACCTGCTCTCCTCCCACTATCAGGGCACGCCCTATGACCCCTATGCGGCTTACGGCGACCAGAAGAGCAAGGGCGCATACCGTTCCATCGGCATCAACCGCAACGACTTCATGGCCCTGATCCAGATGCGCCCGGATGTGCCGGAGGACTTCCGCGCCGTGGAGTGGATCGCCTATGCGTCCAACGCCTTCAACACTATGGTGCCCTTCTACGCCAACGTGGACATCACCCCGGCCTACCTCGCCTGTACCACCGGCGAAGTCTCCACCGACAGCTTCTATTGGGTCAGCCGGATGATCGCGGCTATGGCGGATGCCGCCTACGGCAAGTCCATCTTCCACATCGAGCGCTATGAGGAGGCCGTCCTCTCGGCCACCCGCGCCCTGCTGCATGCGTATGACGAGAAGCAGCGGTCCGCCTTTGATCCCGCTGCCCGCGCCGCCCTGCGCGAGGAGGCCAACGAGGCCATCGCCAAGGCGCTGAAAGCCCGCGCCGCCGATACGCTGGATAAGGTCCTCTTCGAGTTGAGCTGCAATATGAAGAACGCCTACTCCCGCTCTGACGCATGACCCTTTTTTGAAACAGAGAACGCCCCTTCGCGGTTTTGTTCCGTGAAGGGGCGTTTTTGCGTCATTTTACCAGCATCTGCTGGAACTTCCGCGCCGCCGTGTTCAGCGGGCGGTGGTGGTCGTAGACGAGGCAGATGGAGCGGGTGGGGATGATCTCCTGCAAGTGGAGCTGAACGAGCTCGCCCCGCGCCAGCAGGTCTTTTGCCATGGGTTCCGGCACAAAGGCGAGGCCCAGCTCGCTTTTCACCAGCGTCAGCATCTGGTCGGTGGTGGCGGCCTCGGTGTCGGGCCGCAGCACCGCGTCGTGGTCGAGGAAGAACTGCCGGTAAAAGCTGCGAGTCATGCTCTCATCGCTCAGGGAGATGAGCGGGTAATTGCTCAGCTCCTTTAGGGTCAGGCTTTGGCTGGCCAGTGCGGTGAAGGTCCGGCCGCCCACCAGCACCTCGTAAAAGGATTTCAGCTCCACCAGCTTCAGCCCCGGTTCCACCTCGGCCGGGGTGGAGATGATGGCGAAATCGACCTCGCCGTTCTTCACGGCCTGCAATGCTTGGGGAGTGGAGTGGTTCGAGATGCGCAGCCGGATGCCGGGGTACTCGGCGTGGAAAGCCCGCAGCTTTTCGGAAAGGTAGATGTTCAGGGCCGTCTCGGTGGCGCTGATGGAGATGGCTCCGTGTTCCAGCGTGGCGCTGGCACTCAGCTCTTCCTCGGCGTCTTGGATCTGCACCGCCGCCGACGCGATGCGGGAGTAGAGCATCTCGCCCTCCGGCGTCAGGGTCACGCCCCGGTTGGAGCGGATGAACAGCACGCAGTTCAGCTGGCTTTCCAGCCGGTTCATCGAGTGGGTGATGTTGGGCTGGTTGTTGCCCAGCACCCGCGCGGCCTTGGTAAAGTTTTGGTATTTCGCCACATAATAGAAAATTTTGTAGTATTCCCAGTCCACATACATGATGCGTCTGCCTCCTTCATGTAAAAATCACATTGCAGCTATGTGCAGGATACTTTTTACACATTCTTTCTCTGCTCGTATAATAGCAACTGCAATCGGAAATTGCAAGAGGGAATTTGAAAGTATTAAAGTTGGTTTTGAACGGAGGCAGTTACCGTGTCTGAAATCAAAAAGGTCGTGCTGGCATATTCCGGCGGTCTGGATACGTCCATCATCATCCCGTGGCTGAAAGAGCACTATAACAACTGCGAAGTCATTGCCGTCTGCGGCAATGTGGGGCAGAAGGGTGAGCTGGAAGGCTTGGAAGAGCGTGCCAAGGCAAGCGGCGACTACAAGCAGAGCGATGCCACCGGTTTCATCAGCATCTACGGTCTGCCCACCAAGGTGCAGGCCATTGTAAACAACGAAAAAGAAGGGAAATAAAGAGTTATGCTTACTGCTGTTACTGGAATCAACTGGGGCGATGAGGGCAAGGGCCGCGTCATCGACCTGCTGGCCGAACATGCTGACATCGTTGCCCGCTATCAGGGCGGCAACAATGCTGGACACACCGTCGTCACCGAGAAGGGCAAGTTCATCCTGAACCTGCTGCCCTCCGGCATCCTGCACCCGGACGTGACCTGTGTGCTGGGCACCGGCATGGTGATTGACCTCGATCACCTCGCAAACGAGATGCAGGCCATCGAAGCCCGTGGTGTGGAAGTCAGCCCCAAGAATCTGAAGCTCTCCGATAAGGCCACCATTTCGATGCCGTGGCACAAGGTGCAGGATGGGCTGGAAGAAGACCGCCTTGCCCAAAAGGGCAGTGCCTTCGGCTCCACCCGCCGCGGCATCGCCTACGCCTACAGCGACAAGTACCGCAAAAAGACTCTGCGTTTGGGCGACTTGCTCCACTTGGACGAGGAGCGCACCCAGAACCGTCTGCATATGATTTTGGACTCCAAGAACATGGAGCTGGCGGGCTGCTACCATCAGGAAAAGATGTCCTACGATGCCCTGCTGAACTGGTGCAAGTTGCAGGCCGAGCACTTTACGCCGTACATCTGCGACGTCGGTGCTTTTTTGCAGCAGGCTCACGACAGCGGCAAACGGATCGTGCTGGAAGCCCAGCTGGGTGCTATGCGCGACATCGATTACGGCATCTTTCCCTTCACGTCCAGCTCCAACACGCTGGCCGCTTACGCGCCGCTGGGGGCCGGTATCCCCAACTGCAAGCTCGACCATGTGGTCGGCGTGCTGAAATCTTACTCCACCTGCGTGGGTGCAGGTCCCTTCGCCGCCGAGAACGCCATGGGCGAAGAGTGGAACGAGAAGCTGCGCAAGGCAGGCGGCGAATACGGTGCGGCCACCGGCCGTCCCCGCCGCGTCGGCCCCTTCGACTGCGTAGCCAGCCGCTATGGTTTGGCCTGTCAGGGCGCGGATAAGATTGCCCTCACCAAGCTGGATGTGCTCAGCAGCATGAAGGAGATCCCGGTCATCACCGGTTACAAGTTGGATGGAGTGAAAGTCCCCCGCTTCGACACCCTGTCCGACCTCGACCGGATGGAGCCGGTGGTCACCATGCTGCCCGGCTGGAACACCGATATCTCCGGATGCAAGAGCTGGGATGACCTCCCCAAAGAAGCAAAGGCTTATGTGGAATTCCTTGAAAAAGAACTGAACCACGAGATTCAGTTCGTCTCCACTGGTGCCGAGCGCGAGAAGTTTGTGCTGAAGGGAGAATGGCTGTGAGACACTTCATCGAGCCGAACAGCTTTTCTCTGGACGAGCAGTTGGCCCTTCTCGACCTTGCCGACCGGATGGAAGCGAATCCCGCTCCCTATGCGCACCTGTGCGACGGGCGCATCCTTGCGACGCTGTTCTATGAACCCAGCACCCGCACCCGCCTCTCCTTCGAGTCGGCCATGCTCCGCCTCGGTGGCAAGACGCTGGGCTTTGCAGGGGCCCAGCTTTCTAGCGCCAGCAAGGGCGAGACGGTGGCCGACACGGCCCGCGTCGTCAGCAACTATGCCGACGTCATCGCCATGCGCCACCCCAAAGAAGGCGCCCCGCTCCGGGCCTCTATGTATGCCCGCGTCCCCATCATCAACGCGGGCGACGGCGGCCATGCCCACCCCTCCCAGACCATGATCGATCTCATGACCATCCGCCAGCGCAAAGGGCGGCTGGATCATTTGACGATCGGTTTCTGCGGCGACCTCAAATTTGGCCGGACGGTCCACTCCCTGACCGCAGCCCTCAGCCAGTTTGAGGAAAACAAGTTCGTGTTCATCTCGCCGGAGGAGCTGCGCATTCCCCAGTACGTCAAGGACGAGACATTGACGCCTCTCCATCAAACGTACAAGGAGACCACAGACCTCGAAGCTGAGCTGCCTGCCCTTGATGTCCTCTACATGACCCGCATCCAGCAGGAGCGCTTCTTCAACGAAGAGGATTATCTGCGGCTCAAAGGCTGCTACTCCCTGAACGCAAAGCTCTTGGAGCTGGCCCCGCCGGACATGCCGGTGCTCCACCCGCTGCCCCGCATCGACGAGATCAAGCTGGACGTGGATAACGACCCCCGCGCCGCCTACTTCGATCAGGTGCACAACGGTGTCTACATCCGCATGGCCATCATTCTGGCCCTCCTCGGCATCCCCGACCCCCTGACCGGCAAAACCGTCCTGAACTGAACGATGAATGCACAAAAGCAGCAGACCCCGCGCGGGGTCTGCTGCTTTCTCAATGTCCCCATGCAGATTCGAACCTTTTTTATTCTGTGTAAACAGATGTTTATTAGCTGGAAATTAGCTGAGCTAATGAAAAGTGGCCGCTCTATTGTACAACGCTCACCTTTCATTAGCTGGGAGGTGTGCGGCTGTTCATAGGCACCAGAAGAACACCAGTTGCAAAAAGCAGTTGAAGCCTGTTTCTGGATTTATGATACCATGTCGGAATCGCAGTTGGAATAGGAACATGGCCAGAACACGATATGAAAGGATTCTGACCTATGTAGTGGGAAGTACTTCATCTTGTAAAAAGAACGGTTTTATGGTATTCTTACCTTAGACAAGGAACAGAAAGCAGGTGAACCGATGGCAGAAGTCGAAACGCAAAAAGACCTTGATTTTGAGCGTAAGCATGAGGAAGATCTGCGGCGTATCCGTGATTTTCGGCTCATGGATGATAACTTTATGAGCAAGGTCTTTGAAGATAAGCCGTGTGCGGAATTCCTGCTCCGGATCATCCTGAATCGGGACGATTTGAAGGTCAAAGAAGTCCATGGGCAGCATGACCTGAACAATATACAGGGGCGTTCCGTGCGGCTTGACATTCTGGCAGTGGATCATGAAAACCGTGCCTACAATGTCGAGGTTCAACGCAGTGACAGTGGAGCAGTCGCAAAGAGGGCGAGATATAACAGCAGCCTGCTGGATGCCAATCTCACCCGAAAGGGCGATGCGTATGACGCACTGAACGAGACATATGTAATCTTTATCACAGAGAACGATGTACTTCGGGGTGGACTTCCTATTTATCATATCAACCGCATCATTGAGGAAATGGGGAAATCCTTCGGAGATGAAGCACATATTATCTATGTAAACTCTCAGATCAAAGATGACACTGCACTGGGAAAACTAATGCACCATTTTACCTGTACGAACCCGGATGACATGAACTATCCTGTTCTGGCACAGCGGGTGCGTTATTTCAAAGAAGATACGAAGGGAGTGGCAACAATGTGCAGAGCATTTGAAGAAGTGCGAGAAGAAAGTGCAAGGGAAGCAAAGCATGAACAGGCAATCGAAAGTGCAAAAACTATGTTGGCTGATGGATTGCCGTATGAAACGATTGCACGATATGCAAAACTTCCGATTGAAGAGGTAAAGGCACTGGATACAAAGAAACCCGCCTGATTTTATTAGCTGGAACCGAAAATTCCGTTAATGGCATTAGCTGGCTGATTTTGGTGATCGATTCAAAATGAAAAATGCGAAGATCGTCTTTCCCATGGAAAAATGACCTTCGCATTTTCTTTAAATGGCGTCCCCGCCCGGATTCGAACCGGGGGCCTCAGGCTTAGGAGTAGGGGCTGAAGCAATAAATCCTAGACAAAAGTAGGTAAAACAAGTAACGTTTTATCAATGGATTTTTTGTTGCACTGTCAATCCGAGTAAAGAACACAAACCCCGAAATAAAACGAGTAAAAGGCTTTTCATTAGCAGAAAATTAGCAGAGCTAATGAAAAGTGGAAGGTTCATTGTAAAATGCCCACCTTTCATTAGCTGGGAAGTGTACGTTTCCCTACGGATATTTGCTTGTTTAGCATTCGTGAACCAGTCCATACAGCCGTAACTGGTGTGATGGACAAATGTTTTCAATAAAAAAGACAGAGCTTTCTGAGAGAAAACCCTGGCCTATGTAACAGTATGATTGGAAATGTGCATTGTCTTGTAAAAGGAAGGGTCTTATGGTATTCTTACGGGAGTAAAGGCACTGGATGCAAGGAACTTTGCGTGATCTTAGGAGTGTGCAATGGAAAAGAAATTTAATACTGTAGTCGGTGAAGATGGAACTGTAAAACTCCCAGATGCGGTTCTGGAAAAACTTGAAGTCAAACCCGGAGAGGAAGTTCGATTCGAGGTGTATGACAATTTCTATGCAGTCAGGCTTCTATCGCGGATAGAAGCTGAACGCTTGGATTACTTGAATTGGATGCATAATAAACATTGCCCCTCTATTGAGGAAATGATTGCAGAATCGAGAAAACAAGCCACCCGGAACATTGTGATCTCCCGGATCCTTGATGGGATGCCGGCAGAAAAAATCGCAGAAGACTATGAAGTTTCACTCGACTATGTAAAACAGCTTGCCCATCAGCTGAAGATGGATATAGAGGAAGCTAAGGCGAAAAAACACAAGGAAACGGGATCATCATAAAACAAGCAGCGGCAGATTTCCATATACGGAAACTGCCGCTGCTTATGTATAGAGATTTATAGGTTTTTTGCAAGATTTTTAATGAGTGTAGCCATAGAGGGGTCAGCCAGCAGTTTGGCAAGAGCTGCTGCCGCATCTGTATCGACTGGACTGGCTTTGGGAGTGGATTGCT
>OLYA01001236.1_pt1 | contig 10429 bp, 7 predicted proteins | sample 1674361 | NCBI WGS metagenome assembly OLYA01 (sample SAMEA103958165, study PRJEB25191) | human gut metagenome | biome: human-associated habitat [ENVO:00009003]; feature: intestine environment [ENVO:2100002]; material: feces | place: Germany | collected 2013/2015
CTAAGCATGGTCCGGCTCCCATCCCCGAAGAGGGCGCATGGGTCAAGGCCTATGAAGTGAAGGACATCAGCGGCTACACCCACGGTGTTGGCTGGTGTGCACCTCAGCAGGGTACCTGCAAGCTGTCTCTGAACATCAAGAACGGCGTCATCGAAGAGGCTCTGGTCGAGACCATCGGCTGCTCCGGCATGACCCACTCCGCCGCTATGGCTGGCGAGATCCTGCCCGGCAAGACCATTCTGGAAGCCCTGAACACCGACCTCGTCTGCGACGCCATCAACGTGGCAATGCGCGAGCTGTTCCTGCAGATCGTTTACGGCCGCAGCCAGACCGCTTTCTCTGAGGACGGTCTGCCCATCGGCGCAGGTCTGGACGATCTGGGCAAGGGTCTGCGTTCCATGACCGGCACCATCTTCTCCACCAAGGAGAAGGGCGTCCGTTATCTGGAGCTGACCGAGGGCTACATCAACAAGCTGGCTGTGGACGAGAACGACGAAGTCATCGGCTACCAGTTCGTCAAGCTGGGCAAGATGATGGAGGACATCCGTCACGGCAAGACCCCCAATGAGGCTTATGAGAAGAACGTGGGCACTTACGGCCGCTTCAGCGCAGATCAGGGCGCCGTCAAGTACATCGACCCGCGTGAGGAATAAGAGAGGAGGAACAACTCATGGCAACTTTTGAATCTATGGATCGCCGCATGCCGAAGATCGAGGCATGCCTGAAGGCCAACGGCCTTGAATCTCTGGACGCTTGCAACGAGATGCTCCTCGCAAAGGGCATTGACTGCGATAAAATCGTCCGCGGCGTGCAGCCCATCTGCTTCGATAACGCAGTCTGGGCCTACACTCTGGGCACTGCCATCGCCGTCAAGCGCGGCCTGACCGATGCTGCCGAGTGTGCTGCTGCCATCGGCGAAGGTCTGGAAGCCTTCACCATCCCCGGCTCTGTCGCTGAGCAGCGTCAGGTCGGTCTGGGCCACGGCAATCTGGGCGCTCGTCTGCTGAGCGAGGACACCACCTGCTTCGCTTTCCTCGCCGGCCACGAGTCCTTCGCAGCCGCTGAGGGTGCAATCGGCATCGCCCGCACCGCAAACAAGGTCCGCAAGACCCCCCTGCGCGTCATCCTGAACGGCCTCGGCAAGGATGCTGCTTACATCATCTCCCGCATCAACGGCTTCACTTATGTGCAGACCGAGTATGACATCCCCTCCCAGACTCTGACCGTCGTCAAGGAGATCCCCTTCTCCACCGGCGAGCGTGCAGCCGTCAAGTGCTATGGCGCCAACGACGTCATGGAGGGTGTTGCCATCATGAAGAAGGAGGACGTCCAGTGCTCCATCACCGGTAACTCCACCAACCCCGTCCGCTTCCAGCACCTCGTTGCCGGCACCTACAAGAAGTGGGCCATCGAGAACGGCAAGAAGTACTTCTCCGTCGCTTCCGGCGGCGGCACGGGCCGTACCCTGCACCCCGATAACGTGGCCGCTGGTCCTGCCAGCTACGGCCTGACCGACTCTCTGGGCCGCGTCCATGGCGATGCTCAGTTTGCTGGTTCTTCTTCTGTGCCCGCACACGTTGAGATGATGGGTCTGATCGGCATGGGCAACAACCCCATGGTCGGTGCAACCGTCGCCTGCGCTGTTGCTGCTGCTCAGGCAAACGCCTAAGTTCATCCTGAAATAAGCGTTTTCGCGGCCTCCCGGAGTACTCCGGGAGGCCGCTTTTGCGTTTCGAGGGGCAGAAACTCCACAAAACCTTACTTTTTTGTTGAAAAAATGGTGAAATGAAATTTGGACGCTTGTGCAACTTGAAAAAATGCGATACACTACACTTATACATATCTGGAATCCGCCGGGCGGAACGGCCGACCCGGACCAATGTAGGAGGAACAGTGATCATGAACTGGAAAAAGAAGAAGGACAACCCGGAAGCGCAAGCGCCCGAAGCCGCAGCAGCGGGCAAGGGCCCTGCCGCGTTCTGGAAGAAGAATTGGAAATTGCTGGTGCCGGCAGTCTGTGTCATCGTGGCGGGCGGTGCCTTTTTGCTTTGGCCCAAACAGGCCAAACCCGCCAGCGTGGACGCCAGCTATACGGAGGCGGCCCCGGAGTACCGGAACGTTTCCAACACCCTGAGCGGCACCGGTACGCTGAACCCGGCCAACACCTACACCGTGAAGTCTCTGGTGGACGGCAAGGTGCTGACCAGCACCATAGAAGAGGGCGACACCGTGGATGAGGGCACCGTGCTCTACACCATCGACAGCTCGGACGCTTCCACCAACTTCGAAAAGGCTGAGATCGCCATGCAGCAAGCCCAGCGCAGCTACGATAAGGTCGTGGACCGCCAGTATGTCCGCGCCGAAGTGGCGGGCACCGTGAGCAGCCTGAAGGTGAACAAGGGCGACGAAGTGACCAGCGGGCAGGAGGTGGCTGTCATCCGCGACAGCTCCAAGATGCTGCTGACGCTGGAGTTCCCCGCCGCCGATGCCGCCAATTTCTCGGTGGGGCAGAGCGCCGACGTGACGCTGGACGGCACCTTTGAGCAGTTGACCGGCACCGTCACCTCCGTGACCGGCACCGACGCGCTGAGTGCGGGCAACCTGCTGACCCGTACCGTGACCATTGCTGTGCGCAACGCGGGCGGCCTGACCACTGCACAGGCAGCCACCGCCTCCATCAACGGCGTCAGCTCCATCGGCTCCGCCGTCTTCGGCTATCAGGCCGAGCGGACCCTGACCGCACAGGCTGCCGGTACCGTGACTGCCATCAACGTGCAGGAGGGTGCCGAGGTCGCAAAGGACGATATCCTCATCGGCCTTTCCGGCGATGACCTGACCGAGTCCATCCAGTCTGCATCCGAGTCCCTGCGCAGCGCCGAGATCTCGATGCAGAATTTGCAGGACGCCATGAACAACTACACCATCACCGCCCCCATCAACGGCACCATCATCGAAAAGGATGCCAAGGCGGGCGACGCGGCCAAGGCGGGCGATACCCTTTGCATCGTCTACGACCTGAGCTATCTTGAAATGAGCATCAACGTGGATGAGCTGCAGATCAGCTCCATCTCGGTGGGCCAGAAAGTCCAGATCACCGCCGACGCCGTGCAGGATAAGACCTACGTCGGCACCGTGACCCGCGTCTCCATGAAGGGCACCGCCAACGGCGGCACCACCACCTATCCCGTCACCATCCGCATCGACGACACCGACGGTCTGCGCCCCGGCATGAACGCCAACGCCGAGATCGTGGTGGCCGAGGCCACCAACGCCCTCTGCGTGCCCAACGCAGCGGTGATGCGGGGCGGCTATGTCCTCGTCACGCAGGATTCCCCCAGCGCTTCCAACGCCGAGCAGGGGATGGAAGCCCCGGAGGGCTTCGTCTACATCGCCGTTAAGACCGGCGTCAGCGATGACGACTACACTCAGATCGTCAGCGGCATTCAGGAGGGTGATACCATTGGCTACGACCCCAACTCCATCAGTTCCGACGACTACTATGACGACGGCAGCGGCAGCAGCATGATGATATTCTGATAGGAGGAACGATGAGCGCTCTGATCGAATTTGATGAGGTCTGCAAGTATTACCAGATGGGCGACACCACGGTAAAAGCGGCCGACCACATCACCATGAAAATAGACAAAGGCGAGTTCGTCGCCATCGTCGGCCAGTCTGGCTCCGGCAAATCCACCTGCATGAACATCATCGGCTGCTTGGATGTGCCCACCCACGGCACCTACCGGCTGAACGGCAAGGACGTAGGCAAGATGAGCCGCAACGAGCTGGCTGCCATCCGCAACGAGATGCTGGGCTTCATCTTCCAGCAGTATAACCTGCTGCCCCGGCTGAACCTGCTGGAGAACGTGGAGGTGCCGCTGGTGTATGCGGGCATCCCCCGCGCCGTGCGCCACCGCCGCGCCCGCGAGGTGCTGGAGCAGGTGGGCCTTGGCGATAAGGTCAAGAACAGGCCCAACCAGCTTTCCGGCGGCCAGCAGCAGCGCGTTTCCATCGCGCGGGCGCTGGTGCGCAACCCGGCGGTCATTCTGGCCGACGAGCCCACCGGTGCGCTGGACTCCCACACCGGCCGCGAAGTGCTGGCGATGCTCCAGCAGATGCACGAGGAGGGCCACACCGTCGTCCTCATCACCCACGATAATTCCATCGCCGTACAGGCCGACCGCATCATCCGCTTGGAGGATGGCCGGGTGGTGTACGACGGCGATTCCCACGCGCCGGAGGCCTTCGTCCAGCCGACGCTGGTGCCGGAGACCCCGGCGGCAGAAAAGGAGGCGGAAGCATGATCGTTGAGACCTTCCGGCAGGCCATCCAGAACGTCTGGAGCAACAAGCTCCGCACCTTTTTGACCATGCTGGGCATCATCATCGGCGTCATGGCGGTCATCGTCATCGTCGGCCTCGGCAATGGCATGACCCAGAGTATGCGGGACAGCTTCTCGGCCATGGGCACCAACACCCTGTCCATCAACATCTGGGGCTACGGCTCCCGCACCGTGACGGTGGAGGATGTGTACGCCATCGGCACCAAGAACCCGGACCTCATCCGGTCCATCTCGCCCCAGATCGATTTCAGCAGCAACACCCCGAAGGTGGGCACCACGACCTACCGCTACAGCAATGTTGCCGGCGTGGACGAAAATTTCACCTCCATGAAGAACTACACCGTCGCCCAAGGCCGCGGCTTGCAGTACATGGATATGAAGGACAACAAGCAGGTCTGCGTCATCGGCGATTACCTCAACCGCGTGGCCTACGGCGGGCGGGGCGTGGGCCAGACCATCAAGCTGGGGCCCTACAAGTTCCGCATCGTGGGCGTGCTGAACGCCAAGGTGAACAACACCTCCATGCAGCAGGGCTCGGACGATGACTGCATCTACCTGCCCTACACCATCGCAATGCGCCTTTCCAATACGGCCATGGCCAGCAGCTACATCGCCATCATGAGCGATGAAAGCAAGGCCAATGAGGCCAAAGCCGTCGTGGAAGCGTACCTGACCGATCTGTTCAAGAGCGACAGTGCCTTCTACGTTTACAGCGCGAGCGAGTGGCTGGAAGAGATGAACAACATGATCAACATGGTCATCGTCGTCCTCACCGGCATCGCCAGCATCTCGCTGCTGGTGGGCGGCATCGGCATCATGAACATCATGCTCGTCTCTGTCACCGAGCGCACCCGTGAGATCGGCATCCGCAAGGCGCTGGGTGCGAAAGAGCGGGTCATCCTTTCCCAGTTCGTTGTGGAGGCGGCTACCACCTCCGCGCTGGGCGGTGTGCTGGGCATCGTGCTGGGCTACATCGTCTCGATGGCAGCCAACCACGTCCTGCCCATGATCTCGTCGGACATCGATGTCACGGTCAGCCCGTCCTTCAACTCCATTGCAGTGGCCTTCGGCATCTCGGTCTTCATCGGCGTGCTGTTCGGCTACCTGCCCGCCAAGCGGGCGGCCCGGCTCAACCCCATCGAAGCCCTTCGTTACGATTAAGGAGGTTTCCCTCATGAAAAAACGTCTTCTCGCATTCCTGCTCGCGGTCAGCATTGCCGTGTCGATGCTGGCGCTCCCGGCTTCGGCTGCGGGCAATGCCAACACCGCCGTCCAGTTGTCCATCACCCTGAACGGCATGGACTCCACCCAGACCGCCGCCCTGAACGCTGTGGTCACCCGCGGGGCCTTTGCCCGGATGCTGGTGTCCTACTCCACCTTCCGGGAGAGCGTCGGCTCGCAGGGGGCCGTGGGCACCCTGTATAAGGACCTGCCCGGCACCTCCGCTTACGCCCCCTATGTCCGCATCGCGGTGCAGCAGGGCTGGCTGAGCGGCTACACCGACGGCACCTTCCGCCCGGACAACGCCGTGACGCTGGAAGAGGCCGTCACGGCCGTCCTCAAGCTGCTGGGCTATAAGATGACCGAGTTGAGCGGCTCCTTCCCCCAAGCGCAGCTGAACAAGGCCAGCGAGCTGGGGCTGCGCAACCAGCTGGACCGCCAGCAGGGCGAGGCGCTGAACTATGAAGAGTGTGCCATCCTGATGTACAACACCCTGACGGCCAACTCCGCCAGCGGCAGCGCCTACGGCACCTCGCTGGGCTTCACCGTCTCCAACGGTCAGGTGGATACCTCCAGCGTCATGATGAGCAGCCTGAAGGGCCCCTTCATCGCGGACGGCACCACCCAGCTTCCCTTCACCCCCGCCAGCATCTACCGCAACGATAAGGTCTCCGGTTCTGCCGAGTTAAACCAATACGATGTGTATTACTACAGCGAGAGTTTACAGACCGTCTGGATCTACACCCGCCGCGCGGCGGGCCGCATCACGGCCGTTTCCCCCAGCGCCAGCGCCCCCACCTCGGTGACCGTCGCGGGCAGCACCTACACCCTCGGCTCCTCGGCCGTGGCGTCGCAGGTGTCCTCCCTGAACGGCGGCGGCGTGGGTCAGGTCGTGACCTTACTGCTGGGCATGAACAATGAGGCCGCCGGTATCGTGACCGGCGAAGAGGCCGACAGCGTCTTCTATGGCGTCGTCCAGTCCTCATCCCGCAGCCTGATCGAAGAAAACGGAGCGGACGTGCTGCAGAAGGTGGCTGTCTACTGCACCGACGGCATCACCCGCACCGTGAATGTGGACAAGAGCCTGAACTTCCCGGCGGGCTGGCTGGTGGAGATCACCGTCAGCCCCGACGGCGAGAACGTGGAGCGGATCGACAGCCGCTCCACCAACGGCACCATCAACGAGGCAGCTACGGCGCTGGGCAGTGCCGCCCTTGCCGACGACGTAGAAATTCTGGATACGACTTCGGAGGGTGTGGCTGGGACGGTTCGTCCCAGCCGCCTATCGGGGGTAACACTGAGCAGCTCCGACGTCCGCTACTACACCGTCAATGAGGCGGGCCAGATCGACCGCCTGATCCTGAACGACGTCACCGGCGATCTGTGGAAGTACGGCGTGCTGGACGACGTGAAGAACCTCGCCGCCAACTACACCGATCTCAAGAGCTTTATTGGCAGCTTCCAGCCTAGCGGCGATTCCTCCGGTACCGCTGTCACCCCGAAGACGACCACCACCACGACCACTACCGGTGCGGCCTCCGGCACCACAGGTACTGCGGGAACCATCGGCAGCACGACCGGAACTACGACCACCACGACCGCTGCCACGGTAGCCGGGCAGGTGTCGAACCTGCTGGTGCCCACCACCAGCGAGATCTTGTGGGGCATCGTCTCCGGCGATATCCTCTCGACCTCGTGGCAGAAGCTGACCAGCAACACCGGTTCGCTGCTGAGCATCGGCTTCAAACAGGTGGCGGAGATCACCGGCACCCCCTTCAAGCAGATCCTGAACTTCATCGGCGGCGGCGCGACTTACGTCTGCTACGTCAACGGTTCGCAGGTCAGCTTCACCACGGCCATCAAGTACCCGGTCATCGCGGGCGGCGTTGCGGCCCGGCAGGAGACCACCGGCTCGATCAAGACTATGGTCCAGTTGATGCCCCTGAAGATCGACCGGGTGGGCGCGGCCTCGGTGCTGTCGGGCGGCACCCGCTATGAGATGGCCGACGACGCACAGGTCTACCTGTGGTACAAGGGCCAGTATTACCCCACCAAGCTCAGTTATGTCAACACCGACGAATACAAGCTCACCGGCTGGTACGACAACTTTGGCTGTGCGGCGGGCAAGAAGGTCCGCGTCATCATCGCGGTCAAGAACGATTGAGCCTAAAATCGAACAGCGGCGTTTGCCGCACACTGCGGCAGCTGCGCTGGGTGCTTTACCCGCGCCGCTGCCCTTTTTGCGACCGGGTGCTGGGAACGGTGAGCCCCTGCCCCGATTGCTGTGCGGAACTGGATGCGCTGCGCCGCAAGCCGACCATGCGCCTCTCGGCGGGGCTGCACTATCTGGGCCGCTTGGAGGGCGCGGCGGCTCCCTACCGCTATGCGGGCTGTGTCCGGCGGGGCGTGCTGCGGGCGAAGTACCAAGCGGCCCCGTGGGCGGCCGACGAGCTGGGGGCCGAGATGGCCCGGCTCCTCTTCGGCAGCGAAGCAAAGATGGGCACCTTCGGCCCGGAGCTCCAGCCGGTACCGGGCCTTGCGCTGAGTTACGACTGCATCGTGCCGGTGCCCGCTTCCAGCCGGGCACGCGGCTACAACGTCCCGGAGCGGATGGCCCGCCCCATCGCCCGCGCGGTGGGGGTTCCGCTGGAACCCAAGGCCCTTGTCCGGGTCCATGCCGCCCGGCGGCAGGAGGGGCTTTCCCTCGACGAGCGGCTAGCCAATGTGGCCGGGGCCTTTGCCGTGCCCGACCCGGAGCGGGTGGAGGGCAAGCGCGTCCTCCTTGTGGACGATGTCATCACCACCGGCGCAACAGCCGCTGCGTGTGCACAGGCTCTGCTGACCGCCGGTGCCCAGAGCATCTTTGCCGTGGCCTTGGCCACCGTGGAGTTCGACGCCCGCCCGCAGCCCTCCGCGCAGATCCATGAAAATTCCGAGGAAGAAAATTGAAAAAGTGCTTGACAAAACAGCCTTCGTCGGGTATACTAAATGAGCTGTGAGCGGCAGAACGCTGACAGATATCCGGGTGTAGCGCAGTTTTGGTAGCGCGCTTGAATGGGGTTCAAGAGGCCGTGAGTTCGATTCTCGCCACTCGGACCAAACAAAAATAATCCGAACTTGTTTCCGATAGGAGATGGGTTCGGATTATTTGTTTTCTTCGGAAAATTAGCGTTTGCGAAGCAATGAAAGCCCCAGTGGGGCTTTTAAGCGACGGAACGGTCTGCGTTAGCAGATGGAGGGGCTTTGCCCCGACAAGTTCCATGCAGGTGTCCGTGGAAGATGAAATCCGAAATCATAGATTGACCGATATAAACCACAACATGATTTCAGGAGGACATGAACGTGAGGTACGATGCAAGAGTTTGTCATTTCAACATGGACACCGGATGTGTGGAACTGCGGCTCCGGGACGGGAGAATGATCTCCATTGACTGCACCGGGGTCGAGGATGCGCTGGACATTACCGCTTTTTTGAGCTGGTGATGCCCGGCATTTTTTAGTGTTGGCCGATTAATTTTAATGGAATCTTTATACTTCTACAATTTTCTTTACGGCTCCTTTATCTATTCCATGCTAATCTTTATGCACACGGATAGGTAAAGGAGCTTTTATGATTCAATATCCTCGTTACAGGCAGCACCGTTTTTCTTCTTTTCAGGTCATTATTGCAGGGTTTGCGGCAGTTGATCTGGTGGGCGCATTGCTTCTGATGCTCCCAATCGCTGCACAGCAACGATGCGTTACACCGTTCCATGAGGCGCTGTTTACTTCCACCTCCGCCCTTTGCGTGACCGGGCTTGTGGTTCAGGATACCGGCAGCTACTGGTCGGTTTTTGGGCAGAGCGTGATCCTTCTTCTGATCCAGATCGGAGGACTGGGCGTCATTACGGTGGGCGCTGCCTTAGCGCTGCTTTCCGGGCGAAAGATCTCCCTCAAGCAGCGCAGCACGATGCAGGAAGCTACGGCTGCCCCACAGATGGGCGGCATCGTGCGGCTGACAGGCTTTATTCTGCGGATCACCGCCCTATTTGAATTGGTCGGTGCTGCACTGCTGCTGCCGACATTCTGCGCCGATTATGGATTGCGCGGGATCTGGTACGCGCTGTTTCATTCCATTTCGGCGTTCTGCAATGCCGGCTTTGACCTGCTGGGAACAGAGGGGGCAAAATTTGTTTCGCTGACACAGTATGCAGGAAATCCATTGCTTACCACAGTGATCGCGGCCCTGATCGTCTTTGGCGGCCTTGGTTTTCTGACATGGGAGGACATTTGTACATACCGCCTTGATTTTCACCGTTACCGGATGCAGAGCAAGGTGATCCTTGTCACAACGGCATTTCTTCTGGTGCTGCCGTCGCTGTACTTTTATTGCTTCGAGTTCACGACAGGCTCTGCCCGGCAGCGCATTTTATTGTCGATGTTCCAATCCGTTACCCCCCGTACTGCCGGCTTTAACACCGCCGATCTTGCTGCGATGGGCAGCACTTCACAGGCATTGATGGTGGTTCTGATGCTGTTGGGCGGTTCGCCCGGCTCTACGGCAGGCGGTATGAAAACCACAACAGTTGCCGTTCTGCTGGCCAATATGTGGGCGACCTTCCGCCGCAGAGGAGATGCCGAATTTTTCGGGCGGCGTATAGATGGTTCCGCGGTCAAGAATGCTGCCACCATCGCAGGGATGTATTTGACGCTGTTCTTCCTCGGAGCCTTTGTCATTGCTTCGGCTGAGCAGCTGCCGATGTCGGTCTGTTTGTATGAGACTGCTTCGGCTGTGGCAACGGTAGGTCTGACATTGGGCATCACACCGCAACTGGGCATCCTTTCGCAGGGGGTGCTGATCGCACTGATGTTTTTGGGACGTGTTGG
>OLYA01001246.1_pt1 | contig 10315 bp, 10 predicted proteins | sample 1674361 | NCBI WGS metagenome assembly OLYA01 (sample SAMEA103958165, study PRJEB25191) | human gut metagenome | biome: human-associated habitat [ENVO:00009003]; feature: intestine environment [ENVO:2100002]; material: feces | place: Germany | collected 2013/2015
GGCTCACCCTCACCTACGCCAACACGTACGGCACCGAACTGGGCGACCAGCTCAAGAGCCAGCTTGCCAAAATCGGCATCGATTTGAAGATCGACTATGTGGAATTCTCCACATGGCTGCAGAACGTGCACGCCAACGGCGACTACGAGCTGTCATTGGTGGACCACGCCGAAAGCCACGACTTCTACAAGTGGACCACGCCGGACTACTACTACCATTACGACGGCAAGCAGGCGCAGAAACTGTACGCCAAGGCTTTGGAAGCCACCGACGAGGCCGACAGCGCGAAATACCTGAAGCAGGCGGCGAAGGCCGTAAGCGAGGACGCGCCGGCGGACTGGCTGTTCGGCTACCGCGTGACGGTGGCCGTCAACAAGCACGTGCAAGGCTTCCCCAGCAAGCTCAGCCAGACGGTGCTGCCATTGTGGCGGATCTCCAAGAATAAGTAAGGGAACGGTATTTCCATGCGATTCGTGGGAAAGCGGCTGGCGCTGTTCGTAGCGGCTTTGGTGGGCCTGTCCGCGCTGGTGTTCGTGATGCTGCGCGTATTGCCGGGAGACGTCGCCGCGGTCATCGCCGGCACGAACGCCACCCCCGAACGCATTGCGTCGCTGCGCGCCGAATTCGGCTTGGACAAGCCGCTCGTCGCACAATATGGCGATTGGATGGCGGGCATGCTGCATGGCGACCTCGGCGTGTCCGCAGTCGGCGGACGGCCGGTCGCGCGGCAGATCGCCATGCGCGCCGCCGTAACGTTCCCTCTGATTGTGCTGAGCCTGCTGATCGCGCTGGCGATCGGCCTGCCGCTTGGCTGCGCGGCCGTCCTGACACGCAATCCGCGGCTGCGCGGCCTGTTCCACGGCATTGCGATCGTGGGCGGCGCGGTGCCCGCATTGTGGGGCGGCCTACTGCTGATCCTGCTGTTCTCCCGTGGCACGGGACTGTTGGGATTGCTGCCCGCGCAAGGCTTCCCCGACACCGGCTGGGCCACGTCGGGAAAGGCCCTGTCCTGTCTGCTGCTGCCGGCGCTCACCACCGGCATCACAGCCGGCGCGTCCATCATGCGCTACACGCGTGCCGCAGTGGGGGATATGGCCTCATCGCAGGCGGTGGATATGGCCATGGCCTGCGGCATGACCCGCAAACAGGCGGTATTGCGCGTGGCGTTGCGTCTGGCCACTGCGCAACTGGTGTCGGTGGTCGGCCTGACCTTCGCGCAAATGATCACCGGCGTGATGGTGGTGGAAAACCTGTTCGCCCTGCCGGGTCTTGGCGCCATGCTGGTCACCGACGTCGGCAACCGCGACCTGATCGCAGTGCAAAGCGAACTGTTCCTGCTGGCCGCATTCTTCCTGCTGCTGGGTCTCGTGGTCGATCTGACGCACCGCGCGCTCGACCCGCGGTTGAAACATTCCGGCGTCGTTTCGGGAAAGGCGGAAGCATGAACGCATCGAAACCCGCACCATCCTCGCAACCGGCGTCGTCCGCGCAAACTACGTCGAGACCCATGCGATCCGTCATCGACGTGACATCCACTGCCACCATGAAAACCGTGCTTTCGACCATCTGGGCCAAGGCCGGCGGCAAATACGCGCTGATCGTCATCGGAGCATGGCTGCTCGTATCCGCCCTGTCCCTCGTATGGACGCCGTATTCGCTGCTCGACACCAACGGATTCAACGCGTGGGCCTCCCCGTCCGCAGCGCACCCGTTGGGTACCGACGGCACCGGCGCGGACGTGCTGAGCTGGCTGATGGCCGGCTCCCGCACGAATCTCATGATCGCCGTGCTCACCGTCGTCGTCGCGGCCGCGATCGGACTGCTGCTGGTCGCAGCCATGGTATCGCGTTCCGGTGCGCTCGCGTCCACATCGGTGGTGGTGGCCGACGCGCTGATCTCCATTCCGACGGTGCTTATCGCATTGATTCTTTCCGTGCCGTTCGGCGCGTCCGCCGCGGTGGTCATCGCCGCCTGCGGTTGCGCGTACGGGCTGAACCTGGCACGCATCCTACGGCCCTCCGCACTGCTCGCCGCACGTTCGGCATACGTCGAATCGGCATTATGGTCGGGGGCAAGCTCCGTCCGCGTGTTCTTCACGCATATCGTGCCGAACACGCTGCCGGTATTGTGCGTGCAGCTGTCCATGAGCGCCGGCACCTCGCTGCTGGCGGAGGCGGGACTCACGTATCTGGGCGTCGGCGTCGGAGCCGGCGTGCCCAGTTGGGGGCATTCGCTGTCCACGTCCGTGAAATTCATCAGCATCTATCCCATGGCCGTCCTATGGCCCGGCCTGGTCGTCACGATGGTGGTGGTCGCGTTGAACCTGTTCGGCGACGCGTTGCGCGACGCGCTCGATCCGCTAACCAATCCCGCGTTGAGGGAGGCCGCATGAGCGCCGTCATACGTCATCTGAACATCGCCATCAACGGCAAGCCGATTGTCGATGATGTCGATTTGGACATCGCCGACGGCGAACGTGTCGGCTTGGTCGGCTCGTCCGGTTCCGGCAAATCGATGATCGCCCGTGCCATGATGGGTCTGCTGCCGGCGACCGCGCAGGTGACGGGCAGCGTCGAATTGGGTGGTACGCAGATTGTCGGCGCGTCGGACGCAGCGGTTGCCGACCTGCGCGGACGGTACGTGGGCATGGTGTTCCAGAATCCGTCCGCCGCGTTGAATCCGGTGATGACCGTGGCGCAGCAGGTCGGTCTTCCGCTGTACCTGCATTACGATCTGTCGCTCGCCGAACGGTCGGAACGCGTCACAGCGGTGCTTGCCAAGGTCGGCCTCGGCGAGGACGTGCTGGTGAAATACCCGCATGAACTGTCGGGCGGCCAACGGCAGCGTGTCGGCATCGCCACGGCGCTTGTCACTTCGCCGCGGCTGATCATCGCCGACGAGCCGACCACCGCGTTGGATTCGATCACGCAACGGCAGATCATGGACCTGCTCACGTCGCTGGTGGACGAGTCGGGCGCGTCGATGCTGTTCATCACGCACGATTTCGCGGTGCTGAACAGGGCCGCCACACGCTGTTATGTGCTTGAATGCGGGCGGATCGCGGAATCCGGCGATACGGACGCGCTTCTGGACCAACCGCGCACCGACGCGGGACACAGGTTGGTCCGGTCGGCCCGCGCGTTGTCGTTGCACGCAGGGCAGGATGCCGGGCGGGAATCCGTGCGGAATCCCGCGCAAAAGGAGGCGGACCATGACTGACGTGAACGAAGGAATGGTGCTGCGCGGCCGCGGCCTCGACAAATGGTATGGCGCGAAACATGACCGCCGTCAGGCGCTGTTCGGCGTGGATGCGGATGTACGGGCGGGGGAGTGCCTCGCCGTGATCGGCGGCTCCGGGTCGGGCAAGACCACGCTGACCCGCGTGCTGCTGGGGCTCGAATCCGCGGACGGCGGCAGCGTCGAATACTGCGGCGAGCCGGTCCGTGGCAACGTGGCGCACAGTCTGCGCCTGCAGTCCGGATTGGTGTTCCAAAGCTCGTTCGATTCGTTGGATCCGCGATGGCGCATCGGCCGATCCATAGGCGAGCCATTGCGAATGCATCATCCGGATTGGCCACGGGAACGCGTCGCGGAACGTGTGACCGAAGTGCTGGAAATGGTGAGCCTCGATCCGGGAACGTTCGCCAACCGTTTCCCTGTCGACCTGTCCGGAGGGCAGGCGCAGCGCGCCGCGATCGCCCGCGCCATCGTGGACGGGCCGAAGGTGCTGCTCGCCGACGAGCCGATGAGCGCCATCGACGTGGCTGCAAGGGTCCGGATCCTTGAATCCTTCGAAGCCATCCGCAACGCCGAACCCGATATGGCGATTATCATGGTGTCCCACGATCTGGGTGTGGTACAACACATCGCGGACCGCATTTTGGTCCTGCACGACGGGCGCGCGGTCGAAGTCGGCCCGACGGACCAGGTGCTGGGCCATCCGCAGGACGAGTACACCAAGCGATTGGTGCAGGCCGCCTCGCTGTAGGTGTCGCTCCGCATGCCTCATCCGTGCGCGCCATACCGTTTCGCATATTCGTGGTGCGTCTCTTTTCTATAACGATTTGACCGATTGCGTGTCGGTCGATATTGTTGGTTACATGGTTAGTTAGTTATGTAACTAACCATGTAACCAACAGGATGGATGGTCCGGCATGACCGGATGTTCATGATCGGGGGACTGCGATGACGCATGGAACATATCAAAGCCACGGGATGCAACGGCCACGGCGAATCGTGGCAATACTGACGGTTCTTGCTTTGAGCATATCGTTGGGCGCGTGCGGCACGGCAGGAGATCGGAAGCAAGAGCAGTCGTCACGGGGCCAGGCGTCCGCCATCAGCGGCGATGCGGACGCCAACGCCGCGGACGCGTCGTATCGGGACGAAATCGCAAAAATCAAGAACTCCGGTAGCACTGAAGCCGCCCAGATTCTCGAGGACGGCAAAATCACGGAAGAGGAGTTGGTCCAGCTCGGTTCCAGCTACGCGCAATGCCTGACCTCGAAAGGCATCACAGTGGACACCGGCGAGGCGCGATACCCCGGTGGGTCGATCAGCCCGTCCTACGGAGACGACGCGCTTGACAAGCGCAACTTGAGCGAAGATGAGATTGCCGCCACCAATGCCGCTGACGAAGCCTGCCAGAATGAGACCCAATACAAGAACATCGTCGACCTGTATCTGAGCCTCAAGGAGAATCCCGAGAACGTCGATAACGACCAACTCGCGCGCCAGCAGAACGACAAGACACTGGCCTGCCTGAAAAAACACGGCATCGTGGACGACTCCGTGACCGCCGACGCCTACGACGAGCTGGCGACGATGGGCGAATCCGGCGGAACGAGCTTCGATGACCTGATCGGCAAATACGCCCTCAAGGACAATCCCGCCTACGACAAGCGCAAAGCGGCCATCATCGAACAATGTGGGGCATTGTGATGGCGGGCGGCAAAACACCCGTCAGAGCATGGTCGCATGTTCGGAACCGACGGACGGATGCGGATGGAAAGCGGCGGCCGGCGACGCGACGACGTCAGCCATTGGCCATGTCGGTCGTCGCGCTGTTGGTAGTCATCGCATTGGCGGCAGGCGTCGGATGCGGATTCCTGCTGGTCCGACCGGCCATACCCCAATCGTTGCGATCCTCAACGGCCTCCGGCTCGATCACTGCGGCGAAAAGCCGGTTCGATGATGCTCGAGACGTCACCGTCACGGTCCATACCGGAACGGGGCGCACCGTGGCCTCGCCCAAATCGGGCACCATTACCGCCTATGGTTGCGCGCCCGGACAAACCATCGATTCCGGAACAAGCTTCATCGCAGTGGATGAAGTGCCGCTGCTGTCGTTGCATACCGCCGTTCCGCCGTTCCGCGACCTGCAGTCCGGTATGCGAGGCCGCGACGTGGCGGCGCTGAACGCCGAGCTGCGACGGCTTGGATATGCGGCCCCCGACGGCGATGCGATGACCTGGGACACGATTCTCGCATACAATGCGCTCGCCGATACCGTCGGCGCGGCACGGCTGGTCAAGGACAACGGGTGGACGCTAGCCAAAGACGCTTACGTGTGGTTGGATGGGCAATCCGTGACGATCCGTTCCTGCGTTGCCGGCATCGGCGCATCAATCGACGTGAAATCCGAACTGTTGACCACCGATTCGCAATCGCAATCGGTATCCGTGACCATGCCGCAGGACGAGGTGGTCGCAGGAGATCGGGTGCTTGACGTGGACGGTCGAATGGTCGACATGCCGCAACAAACGACGGCAATCACCGACTCGTCGACGCTGGCTGCATTGCTGGGCAGCGACGCCTATCGGCAGGCGTCCGGCACAGCTGAGTCCTCCGAGAGCGCGTCGGATGGCGCGTCGGATGTGACCTTCACCCTGCAATGGCTCCTGAAAACTCCAATCGATGTATGGTCGCTGCCACCCACCGCTTTCTACGCGCAACATGATGAACAGGCCTGCGTGGTGTCCGATGGCAAGTCCGTCGCGGTCACCGTGATCGGCTCCCGTTTGGGGCGCTCAATGGCCACGGTCGATTCCGGCGCGGCATTGGGCAAAGTGCGCACGAATCCGCAAGGAGGCAAACCATGCCGATGAGTGATCCCGTTGATTCCACGGGTCCTCTGATGAAGGGGGATGATGAGCGGACGCCGGGAAAACTGGTGACGTTGCGCGATGTCGGTCACACATTCACTGGAGACACTTGGCTGTTCCGTTCGTTAAATGCTGACCTGCGGCCCGATCGCGTGTATGCGCTGGTGGGGCCTTCCGGTTCGGGCAAAAGCACATTGTTGTCCATACTGGCGGGATGGGTGAAGCCGTCGGAAGGATCCATTCAGCGGCTGAACATCGGGAAAACCAGCTGGGTGTTCCAAAATCCCATCGGAGTGGCGCGCCGAAGCGTGATCGACCATGTGACTCTGCCTTATCTTGCGCGGGGGTTGGATGTGCCGCAGGTGGAGGCATGCGCGCGCGAGTTGCTTGCCCAGTTCGGTCTGGCGGAGCGCGCGTCCAGCGAATACCGGGAGCTGTCCGGAGGAGAGGCTCAACGGCTCATGCTGGCGCGTGGCGTGGCGTCGGGCGCCGATCTGCTGCTGGTCGATGAGCCGACCGCGCAGCTCGATGTACATACGGCGGATACGGTGAATGCGCGACTGGGCGCGTTGTCAAGACAGGGCATGATCGTGGTGGTCGCCACGCATGATCATCGCACGCGCGACGCCGCCACCGATGTCATCGATTTGGAGGATTACCAATGAAACCGATGCGGTTGAAAGCGGTGCTGCGTGAGACTTGGCGCAACGTCGCCACTGGTACGAGCCGATGCGCGCTTATCTCGCTGCTGCTGTCGATATGCGCGGTCGCATGCATGTGCGCAGACCTGACGCAGATGACGGGGTTGATCGGCGATGCCCGGAAATGGAAGGAATCAGGTGCCTCCACCTATGCGATCACTTTGCAGGGAGGAATCGACGGCGCGGCCTGCGAAGGGCTGCGTTCCGCGAACGGAGTGTTGGGCGCCGCCGCCCTCCGGCAGTCGTCCGACCGCGTGCGCATCGCGTCATTGCCCGCGACCGAGATTCCGACATACGAGGCAAGCGCACATGTCGCGCAGGTATTCGCGGCGACAGGGATACGGAAGGACAATTCCGGTGTGATCATGTCGACGGCTGTGGCGCGCACGTATGGCGCGCATGCCGGCACGGTGCTGCCGCTCGTCGGTGGCGCACGCATGCGTGTTTCCGCGACGTTCGATTGGCCAAGCGACGGAAGGCAACCAACATACGGCTATGCGATTATCTCGCCCGGCAACGATACCAAGGCCTATGACACCTGTCTGGTCCGTGCGTGGCCGGTTCCCGACGGTATCGAAAGCCTGCTGCGTGTCTCCATTCGCGCCGATGCCGAATCCGGTGTCGGCGCCGCTGCGAGCTCCACCTCTGCCGGGACGAGTGGAAGCAACGAAACGCCGCATGCGAAAATCAGCCGGATCAATACCATGCTGGGGTCGCATATGCCTGGCCCGGCGGATTTCGATGCCCGCATCACCCGGTATGCGCCACTGTTGATGTTCGTCATCGCAATGGCGTTGGGGTTCGCATCGGTTTGCATGCGCAGAATCGAGATAGCGAGCGCGTTGCATGCGGGGTATCCGAAAACCGCGATGCTGCTGCAGCTGTTTTTGGAGACGCTGGCCACGGTGGCGGCGTCTTGCGTGGCATGTCTGCCGGTTGTCGCGATTGTGCCGCTCATATTGACCGGATCCGGTGACGCGATGCCGGTTGTCGCGATGCTATGCCGTGTTCCGGGCGCCATGTCGGTCGGGATGCTTGCCGGGACTGCGGTTGGGGGTATGACGATCCGCGAACGGCAGTTGTTCGCCTATTTCAAGGCACGCGCATGACGTGTGCCGTGTCCTTGAGAGATGCTTCGCCGGCTGTTCGTTGCCGCATCGCGGCAGACCAACGGTTAGAGTGGATGACGTTGATATTGAACCGACTAGGCGGCTGGAGGCGTCGGATGCGATTCGATTTTTCGGGAACGACGCCATTGTTCCGGCAGGTGGCCGAACAAATCAGCGAAGCTATCGTCTCCGGTGCCTTCGCGGAAGGCGAACAGGTGCCCAGCACCACCGAGATCTCGTCCACGTATGCGATCAATCCCGCCACGGTGCTCAAAGGCATGAATCTCCTGGTCGATCAGGGTCTGCTGGAGAAAAGACGCGGCCTTGGCATGTTCGTCACCACGGGAGCACGGGAGAAGGCTCGTGACGCCAAACGCGAGGAACTGCTCACCACGCGGGTCGTCGAACTCGTCGCGCAGGCAAAGGCGCTTGGCATCAGCTGCGAACAACTACAGCGCATCATCGGAAGGACCTATCGATGAGTCTGGTCATCAGCGATCTGAGCAGGAGCCGTCATGGAACGTCCCTGCTCAACGGAGTGAATCTGGAATTACGGAGCGGTGCGATACATGGTCTGTTCGGGCGCAATGGTGCCGGCAAAAGCACATTGCTGAACATCATCGCGAACCGACTCGTGGCCGATGCCGGCAGTGTGTCGTTCGACGGCAACCGTATGACGGATGGCGGCGGCATGTGGGAACGTCTCATGCTGATGGACGAGACTTGGCCATATCCTGTCGAATGGCGTCTGCGATCGGTGTTCCGTCTGATCTCGCGGCGATACGGCGGATTCGATGATGTGTTGGCGGGGCGTATGATGCAGGCTTTCGGGCTGCGGCCTGATGCTCGTTTCATGAGACTGTCCACCGGTCAGCGTGGCGCGGCGAAGCTGGTTGCCGCGCTTTGCGCGCCGACCGATATCGTGTTGCTTGATGAAGCGACTGATGGTCTTGACGCTGCGGCCCGTGACCTGTGTTACCGCTTCGTGATTGAGTCGTATGGCGACAGACCTCGCACCATGATCATATCCACCCATCTCATAACGGAGGTGGAGGGACTGGTCGAACATGCCGTGGTCCTCGACCATGGGCGGGTGCTGGAATCCTTCGACATGAACGAGTTGGCACAACGTGGGCGGATGCTGTCGGGGCCGGTCGGATCGGTGCGGCGGTACTTGGCCGACAATGGTTTGCGTACGCTGTCGGAAACCATTCTCGGTGGTCTGCTGACTGTCGGCGTGCGTGGCGTGCCATCTGCACCGATGCCGGAGGACGTTGTCATGAGGTCTTTCGATCTCAATGAGTATGTCATCCAGATTACCGGCATGGACAAGGGGTATGCGTCATGATGGATGAAGTGAAAGGCTTGTCGGCCGGGATGCGGTTCGCGCTGACAAGGCAGCTTGCCGCGCGTTGCGTCGTGTTGATGGCGTACGTGTTGGCCGGTTATTGCGTGCCGTGGCTGTGGGGTCTGATTTTGGCCTTGGTATCCGGAGGTCATTATGTGGTGGAATACCATGTGCTTGGCCCGACGTTGGTGATGTGCGCGGTTCTGACGGCGGTTCTGGCTGTCAGTGGCTTTCGTTCCCTGATATCCATGGGCGTGGGCCGGGCCGTGTATTTCTGGACCGAGATGTTCGCCAATCTTTGCTTCTCCCTTGCCTGCTCGGTGGTCATGACGTTGGGGTTCGTGCTGACGCCGAACCATGATGCCGATATCCTCATCACGTTCCGTGTCGGCAGTGACCTGCAGTGGCTGGCTTGTGTGCCACCATCCGATTCATTCGGACGATTGCGATTCCTGAACCGTGATCTGGGCGGTTCATACGCGGCCATGAGAACAGGCGTGCGAGGCGATACGGCCAATCCGATGCTGCTGTTCCTGGCGCTGTTCCTGTTGACCGCCTCGGTGGCGATTCTGGGTCAATGCGTCGGGGAACTGCTGGCGCAGGTCAATCGGTACGGGGCAATCGCCCTGGCGGTGTCGGCATGCATAGCATGGGTCGCGCGTCCATGGCTGTTGAACAGAACCGCCACCGATGTCAATCCGATGATATGGAAACTGCTCGAGGCACTGCGGGGACGCTGGTGTCTGATGTGGCGTGAGGGGCAAGCGGCGTCCGCGGCGATGTACGGAACGTCCAACGAGCGTCTCGTATACGATCAGGCCTACACGTTCTGGCCGATGATGGTGCTTTTCGTAGGTGTGATGATCTTCGGCAACTTGTTGTGCTGGCTGTTGATCCGGCGTCGTGAGGTGCGTGTTCCGCAGTTGCTGCCGGTATGGTGGTGACGATGCTCGGCATGGGCAACACGCCGATGTCCACGTCCGTGCTATCGTATGAGCCATGTTCAATTTCTCATGTTGTTGCTGTCGCTGACCAACCGCCCGAGGGGCGCGT
>OLYA01001249.1_pt1 | contig 10308 bp, 10 predicted proteins | sample 1674361 | NCBI WGS metagenome assembly OLYA01 (sample SAMEA103958165, study PRJEB25191) | human gut metagenome | biome: human-associated habitat [ENVO:00009003]; feature: intestine environment [ENVO:2100002]; material: feces | place: Germany | collected 2013/2015
CGCGGGCGTGCTGCGCAAAAACCGGCTCGTCGTCGCCGACCCGAGCAAGGTGCTGCTCAGCCCCGACACACTCGACAAAATGCAGCTGCGTGAGGTACGGCTCGAGACGGCCGAGGCCGCGCGCACGCTGTGCATCACCGTCAACCCCGTCTCCGCCTACGGCTGGAAGTTCGACAAGGACGAGTTCCGCGCGCGGCTGCAGGAGGCGGTGGACGTACCCGTCATCAACGTAAAGGAGGAGCTGACATGATCCGCATTCGTTTCGAGGAGAGAGAAAAAATCGGCCTGCAGTATATTCTGGAGAGCCTGCACGGCTGCAGTCCCTTCGGCAGCGAGCGCATCCGCCGGCTGCGATTTTATGCGCCGGAGGAGCGCGCGGAGCTGGAGACGGAGCTGTATAACGTCGACCGCGCCGCGAAGGCCGCGGGAGAGCTGAAGGAAACCTATGACAAGGTCATGATCGCCCTCTGCCAGATCAAGGACATCCGAGGCTCTCTGCGCCGCTGCCGCGAGCTGGAGACGCCCGACCATGTCGAGCTGTTCGAGATCAAGGGGTATCTGCAGCGGCTGGAAACGATTATCCCGCTCTTTGAACAGATCCGCGCCGTGACGGATTTCCGCGGTCTGGCCTTCCACGATCCGTCGCCCGCACTCGCCATCCTCGACCCCGACAACACCCGCAGCCGCGGCTTTTACATCCCTGACAGCGCCACCCCCCGCCTGCGCGAGATCCGACAGGCAAAAAAGCAGCTCGAGGAGCAGCTCTTCCACGCGCAGACCGACGCGGAGAAGACGGATATGGAGAACCTCGGCAAGGCTCTGCTATCGCAGGATGTCCCTGGATCTTCATCAGAACGATCTGCAGGGTAAGCCTGTCCACTGTGATCAGTACATGATACAATTCCTGATTTTCAATATGATCCAAAAAATCCTGTACTGTTTTCGGTTCTGCCTGATCTGTGGATGCTGCAACAGTATCAAGGTATGTACCTGTTTCCTGCACACGTTCATAATATCGTCTGTCTGAATTAAATGCCTGACGGTCATAAAGACGGATTGCTTCAATTATATCTTCAGAAACACCGCTGTCTCTTAAAATCTTTTCTTCTTTCTCTTTCCAGAGCTTCCATTTGCGCTCTGCTTTTCCATGGTTGTACGCCATTTTCCTTACCTCCAATCTGATTTGTTTGAACATTCAGATTGGAAAGGGTGGAGAACGGCAGCCAATACTGGAAGAAGGCTTGTCCTTTTTCCCGACAAATATCGACAAACAAAAAACCGCAAAGGCTGTCATACCTTTGCGGTTATAAGCAATATAAATTCTATTGTGTAGATATATAGCTTCTACTTTAGAAGCGTAATAGTACCACGAATAACTTAGGATTTTTTTAACAGATTATCCTCACTTATTCGTGATGCTATGTAGGTAACTGCTGCTTCTGATAAACAGCAAGGCGCTCAGGGCAGACCAGCGCATAAAAAATCCCTCCAAACTCAAAACGGGTTTAGAGGGCTGAGCTATTTTTATTCGGGCGTGACAGAACAGCCCACCAAAGCACCGTTTTTTTATTCGGTGGGCTTGTTCAAATATAAGAGAAAGAGCCGATGAGCTGTGAGTTAACTCACAAGTTCATCGGCTCTGCGTCTTTGCGTCTGGCTCTTTGATGACGGTTACATATAGTTCCTTTACATTTATCAAAGTTTCCTGTTTACATTTCGGACAGTAGAGAGGATAGTTCTTCAATACCGTATCCTCTCTAAGCCTGTCACGAGTTTTGCTGCCACAAACAGGACAGCGTATCCATTCTGTTTTATCCATAGGCGCACCACCATATATAAAATTATTTCCACGGTCTGACGCTACCAAGCCAGCCCTGTTCCGCCCAATACTTTCCGTCAAGGTATTCGGGGTCTGATTTATGTATGGATTTCTGCATCATACGACAGACAAAAAACTTAAATTTCGTAATCAGATTTGTGTATGCAGGTTTTGTATAATCTATATAGGCAAATTTACGGGATAGTTTTTGAATCTTTCCCGTAAGCTCAGCTTGTTTCTTTTGGGAAAGTTTTTCCCAAACAATATCGCCCATCAAAGCACCAGTAAATATCCCAATTTGAGAAATTCCCCACCAAGATAAACTATGCTTTATATCTTTCGCCGCTGATTTTGCTCCACTACCCAAGCATTGCGTTATGATAACAGCTCGCTTTTCAAACATTTCAGGAGCCGGGCGATGCGGCATCCAACGATAGGCGAGATGATCAAGAAATGCTTTCATTGCACCAGTAGCATGAAATACATAGGCAGGCGATGTCATTACAATCAAGTCTGATTCCAAAAGTGATTTTTCGATTTTTTCGATATGGTCAGCGTCCTTACAGTTTTTTTCACCCTTTAAGATACAGTTTGTGCAACCGATGCAGAAACTCGGACAATCCTTGGGGAGAAAATATTCTGTAATATTCGCTTTATCCCTAAATGCTACTAAAAACATCTCTTTCAAACGGTAGGTAACACCGTGCTTTTCTGTTCCGTTTATGACTGTGATTTTCATGATTACACCTCCAGAATGTCGTGAAGTATCTGCGTGTGAAAGGCGCTACGATTATCTTTTTGGCTCAAATCAATATTCAACATTTTTGATATTGTTTCGTGCCGCAAAAATGTTTGCTGCATAATAGTTATTAGGCAGAAAGTTTTTCGCCTTACAGTTGCCGTATCCCAATCGGGGCGGCAGGCAGAAACAAGCGAAAGATATGCCGCATAGGTTCTGTAAGTATTGTCGCATTCTTTCGGCGACTGCATATCCGTGAGAACTGAAATTCTGGATACAGCGGCGTGTTCAAACAAGAAATCCAGCGTCATATTTCCGAGATATTCCAACTTCTCAAAAGAGGACAGTCCTTCGATTTCTTCCCGTATATTCTGGAAGCGTTCTACGATTCCATTTATAATGCGTTCTACACACGCTTCTATCAGCTTATCCTTACTGCCAAAATGGTAATTTACAAGTCCTAAACCGACACCTGCATTTTTACATATATCACGGACGGTTATCTCCTCTAAATGTTCACCGTTTTCCTCAATGAGTTTAATCGTCGCCTGTATGATTGCTTCTTTATTATCCATACCAACATCTCCTTTTGAACGCCGTTCAATTATATTATACTGAACTGTGTTCAAAAAGTCAAGGGGTTTTAACATATCGACGACTGTGATTGCTCACAAGTTCATCGGCTCTGCGTCTGTGCGTCTGGCTCTTTGATGACAGCTATATGTAATTCCTTTGCATTTATCAAAGTTTCCTGTTTGCATTTCGGACAATACAAAGGGAAATTTTTTAGTTCGGTATTTTCCCTTATCATTGTTCGGGTTTTATTGCCGCAGACAGGGCAAAGTATCCATTCTGTTTTCATAATGTCGACCTCTTTGCGTTTCTCACTAATGGGAAAATATGAAATCTATATCATTCAATTTCAGTTAGAAATCTAAATTCCCCAATCCTGACTAATCATTTGCAGCTTTACCATATGCGGATAAATTTTGCCTGTGTTCATCAGTTTTTCCGGCGTTCCCTGTTCGGCAACCGTACCGTTTGAAAGCACAACCACTTTATCTGCGCCGCTTACGGTACGCATACGGTGGGCGATAACAAGTACGGTCTTGTCCTTTATCAGTCTTGACAAAGCAGCCTGTATCAATGTTTCATTTTCCACATCAAGACTTGCCGTTGCTTCATCAAGTAAGATAATAGGGGAATTTTTGAGAAAAGCGCGGGCGATTGAGATTCTCTGCCTTTCGCCTCCAGATAGGGCGCAGCCGTTTTCTCCTATCTGGCTGTTCCAGCCGTCAGGCAGATTGCGGACAAATTGCTCGCAGTTAGCCAGCCGTGCCGCCGCAATTACTTCTTCGTCGGTCGCGTCCTTTCTGCCTATTCTGATATTCTCCATGATTGTGTTGTTAAACAGCGTCACATCTTGAAATACGATAGAGTACAGAGACAGCAAGGTTTCCGGCTCTATTTTCGATATATCCATACCACCGACAGTAATCTTCCCTTTGTTTATGTCCCAAAACCGCGAGGCAAGACGCGACACCGTAGTTTTTCCGCCGCCGGACGGTCCGACTAAAGCGGTAACTTCTCCCTGTTTTGCCGTAAAAGACACATCTTTCAATACGGTTTCCCCAGTATTATAAGCAAATCCTACATGGTCGAATACAATGTCATAACCTTTATTTATCAGTTGATTTTCCCCTGTCTGAATAGGTTGGTCAAGGATTTCGTTCATGCGGTCTATGTTCGTTTTCGTAGAGATTACCGCAGCAAGATTTTGCAATGCGCCTTCAAGCGGGGCATAAAGCCTTGAAGCTACAAGCAAGAACATAAAAAACAGCGGAATATCAATTTCTCCACGAATAAGCAGCGTAGAGCCTACAAGCGCAACCGTAGCAATTCCAAACTTTAATATTAGTGTTGAAGAAACAACAAAAAGTGCTGTTCCAAGTTCTGTTATAATGTGCCGTTTTTCTACATAGTCAATTTTTTTGTCAAGTCCTTTCAGATAACTTTCTTCCGCATTGTTTGATTTCAAGTCCTGTAAACTTTCGATACACTCTTGTACACCGCTTTCAAGCGCGACATTTGCCGCTACAGATTTACAGTTAAAGTATTCCTGTATGCGAGCTGAAAAGAATGTGATTGTAAATGCAATCGGTAAAACCCACACCGCCGCAAGAGCCATTCGCCAGTCGTAAGCAAAAAGGCAGATTGCAATTAGTGTTGTTGAAATGAGGGAGCCTGCCAATGCGGGTACATAATGGGAGAATGCAGTTTCAAGCGTAGCACAGTCTCCCATAATAGAATTGGTTAAATCCGCAAGGTCTTTTTTGCCAAAAAAGGACAACGGGATTTTGCGTAGCCGTTCCGCTAAGGATATACGCCTTACCCCGCTTTCCACATAAGTCGCTAAGTAAGTGGCGTTATATTGAAACCAAGTCGCAATAAATATAAGGCATAAGCAAACCAAAGAACCAACCGCATAAAAAGCAATGCGGCTTCCATTCAAGTTCCCATTCATGGTGTCAATGACAAAGTAATAGAGCAATCCCACAGGGAGCATAAAGGATATATCCTGTACGACGCAGGCAATACAGCCTTTTATCAAATCGACAGCCCCCTGTCTTGATAATGCAAAACGTCTTTGCAATGTCTTAATCATGCGTTTACCTCCTTTGCAATCTTCCATTCTGCCGCTTCGGAATAATCCTTCCACATTTTTGTAAATATGCCGTTTCTTTCTATCAGTCCGCTATGTGTGCCGCTTTCGACAATTTCACCGTCTTGCAGTACATAAATGCAATCCGCGTCTGTGATTGACGACAACCTGTGTGCAATCATAATGACGGTCTTTCCCTTTGAAAGCGCGGATAAAGCCTGCTGTACGCGCACCTCATTATCGGGGTCGGCAAATGCGGTCGCTTCATCAAGGATTATGATAGGCGCATTTTTCAAAATCGCGCGGGCAATCGCTATTCTTTGCTGTTCGCCGCCGGACAGATATACGCCTTTTGCGCCGACAACCGTATCAATGCCATTCGGTAATTTTTCAATAATATCCAAGCACTGTGCAGCTTCCAAAGCATGGGCGATTTCTTCGCGTGTAGCGTCAGGCTTTGCCATACGCACATTTTCCAATATGGACGCTTTGATAAGTCGGCTGTTCTGAAATACAAAGGACACCTTATTCATCAATGTTTCTTTCGGAATGTCGCATATGTCGATATTCCCTATCAGTACGCGCCCTTTTTGCGGGTCAAAAAATCTTGTGACGATATTTGCAAGCGTTGTCTTGCCGCCGCCGGACGATCCTACCAATGCGACTGTCTGCCCCGGTTTTATGGAAAGAGATACATCATTGAGCGCGTTTTTCTTTCCGTCATAGCTGTAACTAACGTGTTCTAATGTAATCCCATTATCTTTAGGGATATTATTCACGCTGCTTTCAGATAATGGTTTTTCGTTCAGCACTTCATTAATCCTGTTAATTGCGTCGCCTACAATCATTGCGTCCTCGCTCATAAACATAATTTTTGTGAGCGTCGTACCAATGACGGGCGTAATCACAATATAGAAAATAAGGTTTAACAGAAGTTCATTTGTTACGCCGCCCCTTGTAAAGAGAATACCTCCGGCAATCAGAAACGCGAATACACTGTTAATTGCCGTTGTATAGAACATCATAGGCAGACGCAGCCCCTTTGTGTATGCGATTACCCATGTTTCGTAATTGTCTATCGCGTTTTTGAAGCGTTTGAAAGAAAAGATTGTCTGTCCGAAAGTCTTTACTACGGGTACGCCCCGCACATATTCAACGGCTTCATTTGACATATCGGCAAGCGCATTTTGATATTGTTCCATTCGCTTTTCCATGTCTTTTCCTGTCATTTTCATCATAATCAGAAAACCAAGCACAACGGGAACAAGGCTTAAAAGCCCTAACCGCCAGTCAAAAGCAAGCAACAGGAAAAATAGCCCTATAGGGGTGGCAATCGCCCCCGCTTTGTCGGGAAGCCTGTGTGCAAGATACGTTTCCGTAGCAGCACTGGAACCGTTTACTATTCTCCGCAGCTTTCCACTTCCATACTTCTCCGTTACTCCGAGCGGCAATGCTGCAATATGGCGCATAAGCTCTTTTCGGATATTAGCGGCAACCCGGAACGCGCTCAAATGCGAACACATCAAAGCGGCTATGTAAACAACAATAGAGATAACTGCAAACAATACGGCAGACCAACCGTAGCCTGTGACATTCTCCGCCTGTGAGAAGTCCGGGGAAACCTCCAGTATGTCGTGAATAATACACCATATATACCAAAAAGGTACAAGAGCCAACAGTGCACTCATTACAGACAGTACCCAAGAAAGATAAGTCAATATCTTATGCCCTCCGGCATAACCCATCAGTCTTGATAGATTTGACTGTTTTTTCATTGATAAAACCTCCTTGAAAATTTTTTATGATACGAGAACAAAATGAACGTCCTCCAATATCCTCATTTCAGTTAGTGTTGCCCTTGTGAAGTTAGCAGTAACTAACCTGTGTATAAAAATTATAGGGCAGATTGCCCTAACGAATTTATTCATTTTTATTGCCCCATAATTTTCATCCACCCGGCGGTATAGAAATCTCTCATTTCTTTCAAATAGTGCTTTGCTTCTTCAAGAGGCATTTCATGTATAATCAACTCAAAAAATGTATTAAACATTCCTGTAATCAAGATATGCTCCAACCGTTCATCAATGGGGGGAGCAGGTCTGCCTATCTTTTCAAGAACTACTAAATAATCATGTGTTCCTTTTGTTTCTATTTCCACCATTTCATCAATCAATTTTGAAAAACGTGTTCCCTCCGAACAGCAAAGTATGAGCTTAAATTCATTCAAGTGTTCATAGGCATACAAGAGCATTTCATACATACATTCGCCGGAAGTAGAAGTAAGATTGTTAGGTTGTTCTTCTGGCGGAATTTCAGCAAATTCTTTTTGAGCCTTGCAAAATCGTTCCAGTAAAAAATTGTAGTGTTCGCCTACCAATGCTTCAAACAAGTCCTCTTTACTATCATAATAGCCATATAAAGCCCCTGTGGTTACGCCTGCTTTTTTAGCAATATTTCGTAATGAAGCAGATGTGAAGCCTTTTTCAAGAAATTCCTGTATAGCAGCCGATAAAATCATCTGCAATGTCGTTTTTTCTTCGTTGCTCATTTTTAATCCTCTTTTTATAACACTGTTATATAACATCGTTATAATAGCACCTCGCAAAAACTTTGTCAATTCCCCAATATTATTTTCCACTATCCAAATATCATTTTCTGTCTGCTCAGAGATGTAAATTTCATTATCTTTTTGTTTGAAAAGGTGTTAAATGACCGTCTTTCAGTTAACACCCCTTGAAAGTGCGTTTACCCCCCCCATATATTCAAGGACTTTCGCCTGTTTCGTCCATTTGCCCTCGTAAATTGTGCCCCTTGTTAGATAACGGGGACTTTGAATGGCTTGCAAGCATGACGGGATTACTTCGCCAGTTGCTGAAATTGTGAGCGTATCCGTTAAGTATATCAGGTAAAATTTAAAAATTGTTTTACTTGAAGCGTTGCATGGGAAAGCGCCACTTCTCCAACGGCGCAGTTGGTGTAATGCCCAACAGCATTAAATGCTCCTGAACAGAAGAAATATAAGCACAGGCATCACGGATCGTCGCAAAAAAAGAATCGTCTGCAAAAGGATCCACCGGGCAAAACGCTACCGTCTCTTCCGGATCGATCTGCAACACATCGACCAAATAGGAAGAAGCTAACACAATCGCTGGAAAAGTGTCTTTCTTGTCTGGTTCAATTGAAATTTTGATTGCCTCTCCAAGTTGGCGGTGAATTTCTGCCGCCTGATCCGCAGATGTGGCTACTGTTACAACCGCACTTGGATCTACACGATGTATCTGGGCAAACACCCGCTGCAGCATAGATTCTGTCCTTCCATCGTCCGTTTTTAAAATTTTCAAAAACTGCTTGGAATTCTCAGGCGTAGAAAGCGGCCACAAGCGATTGCCCGAACCGCCGGAAAGAAGCACAATATTCATCTTATCTCTCCCTGTCAACTCAGCTTATCTCTTTGAAATAAGCATTCATCGTTTTTATGTACCGGCTGTTTCTACCGGTGTTGTTGGTACTGCACAAGGATATTTGTTGGCTCCCATTTACATCCACAGCTTCATTATAAGAATTCGGCACCCAAAACACCTTTACGTCACCCAGCAATTCCATATATTTCAGCCATATATCATCAGCGCACAAACAAAGCTCTTGAATTTTCTCTGTATCAAATGTTTCCGGCGGCAGTGCGTGCGGCGGATACAAAACGCCGCCTACACCGGTCGCGCAATAATCATCGTTCGGTTTTCGCAAGAGATGGCGTTCAAAATACCAATCCTCATACGGCCGTATGGCTCCGTCCGTCGTATAATCCATCTGGTGCACACGGCGTGCACAAATGGCCTTAGGAAACACTTTATGCCAAAACAGAAGACTGGACACCGTGTCCTTACGGTAAATTGAATCGTCATCTACTGTGATCACCACAGCGTCCGGGTACTTTTGCATAGCGTAGTAATACTTGTTATGCGGTTTCAGCCCAATGGAATCAAACACAAACTCCACTCCTGCATCGGCCAATTCCGTATGCGAGTTGGCATAGGCCCTGCACACCGGATCGTCGTCCAACACGATCATTAAATGGTCCGGTTTTATACGCTGTCTGAAAATGCTTTTCAACGGCAGATCCAGAGTTGCTAAACGCGGACCAAAACTAGTCAAAGAAACCACTACTTGTTCCTTTCGCGGCTTTTGATTCAAACGATAAGCGACCTGTTGATTTTGGACCTTCTCAACCAACACTCTGTCTTGCACGCGCTTTTGTAATTTGTACAGCTTGTCCACAAGGCGCTGTATTAAATTCTTCTTCATTTTCTCCTCCGTTTATTTTTAATACAAAGATAGGCAACATAGAGGTGTGGAGTAAAACGCAACAACACTATCTGTAATTTATTCCGCTTAGAAATACTTGACAAATGCAAAAACTGGCGACGATTTTGTTTGACCATCCGAATAACTTGCCAAATCACTGAAGTGTTATTGATCTTTGCATGTTCGTTAATAGCACCCATCCAAAAATAAAATGCCCATTTTAACGCATAAGGGAGGACGGATTCTGAACACTCAGATAAAAAAGTCAGTGGCAGATTAATTGAAGACAAACGATAATTCTGGTTTCGTGTATTTGAAACTGAACTTATGCGTTGAATATAACGATATCCCGCATATGAAATCAGTGATACATGTTCACTGTTTTTCAAATACAAAAAATTAAAACTTGTATCTTCTGCCTCTATCAGCTGTAAATCAAGTCGCAAGCAATAATTATTAATCATCGACTTGCAATACAATTTGTTCCAACAGTAACCTTCAAAAGCATTTGCAGTGCTATCGAACATATAACACATTGCCTGCTCTGCCGAAACACAAACGCTCTCCGGAAAAGTAACTGCATCTTGGTTATAGTAATACCCGCAAACTGCCATGTCACTGGAATCTTTTTGTATCGCCTGCAATAACTGTGCATACATATCCGGCTCAATATAATCATCACCGTCTACGAAGCCAATATATGCCCCATTGGCAGCATCTAGGCCGGCATTACGCGCAGAAGAAACTCCGCCATTCTTTTTATGTACAACTTGAACACGATCGTCT